>PPYE01294299.1_pt1 | contig 10829 bp, 10 predicted proteins | sample 1559881 | NCBI WGS metagenome assembly PPYE01 (sample SAMN08240022, study PRJNA423297) | Human gut metagenome, whole genome shotgun sequencing project.
GCCGCCCATAGAGCGCAGGCAGGACGGTTCCCTTTACCGCATGACACCGGCACAGAGGAAACAGGCAAACGCCCTGATCCGCAGGGAGTGCTGCTGTTATGAGGACGGGAACTGTATGCTCCTTGACGCTGGGGACACCCACACCTGCCCGCAGATGATTTCTTTCTCGGTCTGCTGTAAATGGTTTCGGTGGGCGGTCTTGCCCCTTGCCGGGACGTTGGAAGCAGAGATTTACCGGGATAGGGACTTGAAACGCTGTACAGTCTGCGGCGGCGTGTTCATCCAAAAATCCAACCGGGCTAAATACTGCCCCGGCTGCGCCGCCAAAGTTCACAGGCGGCAGAAAACAGAAAATGAACGGAAAAGGAGGTCTGCTGTGGACAGTTAAGAGCGAAAAAAGCCTTGATTTACAAGGCTTCGCAAGCCCTAAACCGGGGCGGGTGGTATAAAGTATCGCCACTCCGGAAAATAGGTTTTTAACCGTCCATAAAATACGCTATGACAAGCACGATTTATATTCATCAGCCGGAAAAGGCGTTCAGCTTCACCCGGCTCCCGAATTTCCTCTTTGAAGCACCTACATTCCAGCCTCTGTCCAACGAAGCTAAACTACTGTATGCCTTTATCCTGCGGCGGGCGGAGTTGTCCCGTAAAAATGGGTGGGCGGACGAGTACGGGCGCATTTACCTGTACTATCCCATCTGTGAGGTGGTGGACTTGCTCCACTGTGGGCGGCAGAAAGCCGTCAACACCCTGCGGGAGTTACAGTATGCGGAGTTGATTGACATTAAGAAACAGGGCTGTGGAAAACCCAACTGTATTTACCCGAAATCCTATGAAGCGGTTTCAAACGCTGACTTCAAGAAATCCGATTTTGGAACGCCCAAGGTCTGAAAACCATATCCGACAAGTTCGATAATCAATCCTCTTGAAGTACGGAAACTGGACGGTATATAGAAATACAAAGATTAAAAATATTTTATTTATATCCATTTCATTCCAATCCTATCAGAGATCGTTTTGGCGGGATTTTCCCTGTAGAAAACCCATCGGAAAGGAATGGAACGGGGAAAGGAGGAGAATGGCACAACACGCAATCTTGCGTTTTGAGAAGCACAAGGGCAACCCGGCAAGGCCGCTGGAAGCCCACCGCACCCGAAAGGACAGCACCCGGTTTGTCGATACGCTCATCACCGCCAGCCCGGTGTTTTTCAAGAGAAAATCCCCAAAGGAGATACAGGCGTTTTCCCAGAGGGCGGCAGAGTTTTTGATCGGGCGGGTAGGCCGGGAAAATATCGTGTCGGCGGTGGTACACATGGACGAGAAAACGCCCCACCTGCATTTGACCTTTGTGCCGCTGATAAAGGACAACCGCCTGTGCGCTAAGGAGAAACCTCTCCCCGGTGTTCACGCCGGAGCAGGAAGCGGCCAAACGCCGGGAACTGGAACAACAGCTTTATGAGGTGTTCCGCAAGTACACCGACAGACGGCAGAATGAGGAAGCCAGGGCGTAAGGTTTTCCGAAGCCATCGTTGATTTGCGGGGCTGCTGGCGGCATAATAGAAGTGTCAGCAGCTCCGTTTCTTTTTAAGAAAACATTTCATTCTTTTGAATTTTTTTCATATACTAGAATAAACCATAAGAGGATATCTTAAATCTTCTTAACATTCCCCATTTACATTCAGTTTCATGATATTCTTTATTTACTAAATACCATTATCGGTTTAAAATATAAGTATTATACAGAAAAAGGGTGATGAAATGAAACAAGAATTATTACTTTCCCTTCTGGAAACAAATGCCCGTTACTCCACAAGAGATTTAGCTGACATTTTACTGGAAGATGAAGACAGTGTCATTCATACCATGAATGAACTTGAGAAAAAGAAAATTATATGTGGGTATCATACCATTATCAATTGGGATAAAACAAACCGTGATAAAGTCATGGCAATGATCGAGGTAGAAGTATCACCGGAACGCGATTATGGCTATGATCGTATCGCCAGAAATATTTATCGTTATCCGGAAGTCGATACAATGTATCTGATGAGCGGAAAGAGCGAGTTTATCGTCATAATTTATGGCAAGACCATGCAGGAAGTTTCTAATTTTGTCGGCTCAAAATTAGCGACGACTGACCATGTCACATCCACATCGACATTTTTCGTATTAAAAGAATACAAAGTTAACGGCGTTGTCTTTGGTGATGAAGAAAAACCTGAAGAAAGATTGGTTGTAACACCATAATGCAATACGAAAATTTCTTAAGTAAAAAAGTACAGGAAATTAAACCTAGCGGTATCCGTAAATTTTTTGATTTAGCGAGTGAAATGGAAGGTGTCATCTCTCTGGGTGTTGGAGAACCTGATTTTGATACCCCATGGCATATTCGTGAAGCTGCTATATATTCTATTGAAAGTGGAAAAACGCATTATACAGCGAATCAGGGACTGCTGGAATTAAGAGAAGAAATCTGTGCTTATCAAAAACGCCGTTTTCATTTAGATTATGATCCCGTTCATAACGTCATCATCACCGTTGGCGGAAGTGAAGGTATCGACATTGCCATGCGAGCGATAGTGAATCCTGGCGATGAAGTCATTTTGATGGAGCCAAGTTATGTTGCCTATACCCCAAGTGTACAGTTAACCGGAGCCATACCGGTGCATGTAAAATTGGAACACGAAGAACAGTTTAAACTAACACCGGAAAAGTTAGAGGCTGCCATTACGCCAAAGACGAAAGCAATCTTGCTGAATTTCCCAAGTAATCCTACCGGTGGTGTCATGACGAAGGAAGATTATGCGAAATTAGTGCCAATTATTAAAAAACATGAACTAATCGTCATCAGCGATGAAATCTATGCTGAATTATCTTATGAGGATAATTTCTATTCTTTAGCAAATTTTGCTGAAATCAAAGATCAGGTTATCATTATCAGTGGTTTTTCTAAGGCATATGCGATGACCGGTTGGCGTTTAGGATATGTTTTAGCTAATCAAACCTTCACAGAGGCGATGAATAAGATCCATCAGTATATCATCATGTCTGCCCCTACCGGTGCACAATATGGTGCAATTGATGCGATGCGCAATGGCGATATCCATGTCCAAGAAATGAAAGAGGCCTATATGTCACGCCGTAATTTCATTACAAAAGGGTTTAATCGCATTGGTCTGCCTACGCATTTACCTCAGGGAGCATTTTATATCTTCCCGGATATCCGCTCGACCGGTTTAACGAGTGATGAATTTTGTGAGCAGCTATTGAATGAGCAAAAAGTTGCTTGTGTCCCTGGTACCGCTTTTGGTGATGCCGGAGAAGGTTTTATTCGTGTATCCTATGCTTATAGCATTGAGCATATTAAAGAAGCCATTGAGCGTATAGATGCATTCATGGAAAAATTTCGTTAAAGAGAAAGGCATTTCCCTACAGAAATGCCCTTCTTTCTTTATAAAAGCACTAGCTTTTTACATTTATAAATACTGAAACAGAAAGGAAATCAGGTTATCGTAACGAATGCTTTCTTTATTGATGAAAGCAATACGCTCTATTCTAATACGATTTCCTATAATATACATATGCTGAAATCACTAAATACAAACAATTTCTTATATCTAACCTGCGCTATGAATATTGTTTTGTTCCTCTTTGCACTCTATACAAACAACAATATTAGCAAAAATGATAATGCCAGAGAAATATATGGCGTTCTCTTCGCAATGATCACTATTTTATTAATCTAGTTGCTACGCCATCATAAATTCATGGAAACAAAAGCAACACAAGAGCTATGTATTTTAACTTTAGCTATGCATCTGAGTGCGTATATTATTATTTTTTAAACAGGAACTATCTTTTTAACAACTTTATAACAATGAAAAATAGGATACTAAATGATATCCTATTTTTCATATGTAATTTTTGTTGTGGGTAAAATATATATCTTGGTAATACGTTGCTTTTCTTTATAGTAGAAATAAAGCAACAACAGCATGCCACAAACCGTACCAAGAAACATAAGATAAGTTTTCTGTACAATGCCATAAACAACACTAAATAGCATAAAAAATATAATAAATACATGCTGTTTCAAAGTAACTTCCCATGCCGCACAAGCTCTCCAGTAATGTACTGTATGCGTGTTTCTTCTATGAAAGATAAATTGCATTCCTATATCCAACAAGGATAGATATCGATTTGCTAAGAGTTCACCTTGTGTTACATGATAACCATTCAGCAACTTTTTCAATACCATTTCTCTTTGTAGTTTCCTTAACAATAACCGCTCTCCCATCAATAACAAGATGCCATAAACAATCACACAGGTACCAATTATACCGAAAGCATATTGTACGAGAAGAGCTGACCATTCACCAAGATTGAAAATGCAAATAAGAAGAAACAAAGGCATACAAGTTTTCCATACATTTATGATTGCCACACCACCTGCGATACACAAAAAGCCATTACTGGTAACATAACAGCTGATATGAAAGCCTAAAAAATAAAGGAAGGCAATACTAAACAGAATCAAGAAAAATGTCTTAGATAGGGTGCCGGTTAAAAGATAAAAAATTATGAGAGAAGGAAACAAACATACGCATTGCAGGAAAAGCAGTATCAGCTCTTTCTGCAAGATACGTTTTCTAGCAATCTTTCTGCAAGGCAATATACTTTCCCATGTACTAATCGTTTCTTCTTGATAAGCAATATCATATAGCAAATAAATACAGAGAAATGACGGCAATATGGCAATAGACAAACGCATGGCGGTTTGTGGCAATAAAGAAGGCATAATCGGTATCAGCTGTGCGATTCCCATGGATGTGCCGGTTTCGGTATAAATAAGCTGTTTATAAGCAATGCTTACAATGATGATGAAGATTAGATATTTCCATTTTGATGTACGTAATAACCTTACTAATTCCAACATCATCATAAGTAATTCTCCAACGTGCGCTGATAATACGCTGTAATTTCTTTTTGATCTTTGGTATCTACTTGTATTTGTCCATCCACTAAGTGAATTAAACGTGTAATAAGAGAGCGTGTCGCCTCTAAGGTATGTGATGTTATAACAAAAAGGCGTTCTTTACTTTGTTGCTTGATTAAGTCGATAGCTGCCGCACTACTTTGCGCATCTATAGCAACAAAGGGTTCATCCATAAAAATGATCGGTGCTTTGCTTAATAAGATAATCGCAATCGCTACTTTTTGTTTTTGCCCTGAGCTGCATTTCATTAAACGCTGTTCTAAATAATCAATATGCAGGGCATTTAACACTTCCATTACCGCATCCATCTTGAATGAAATATCCTCACCGTTATAACAGCGGTAAAAATAACGCAAATTTTCCTTTACGGTAAGTTGTGGGAAAAGTGGGCTTTCGAAAGGCAAATAAGCAATCGGCATAGTTCTTTCCAACGTTCCACGATATGGAATCAAAAAGCCACAGAGAACATTTAATAATGTACTTTTTCCACTACCGTTTGTTCCTGCTAATAAAATACATCCGTTTTTTTCTTCCATTGTAATATTGATATCCTGTAGGGTATCCTTTTCATCATAAGCATAATATAAGTGGTTTGTTTGTATACAACTTGTCATAAAAATTTCTCCTTGCGAAAAGGATACGTCACTTTGCAAGGAATGTCAACTCATACTGAATAAATCGTAAATCATCCACAAAAAAAGCAGATGTTTTAGCCATAATATCCGCTAATCTCACATCCACCTTTTTGAAATATCTGTTTTTCAATAATTTTATGATGATGATAAACAATCACTTTCGCAATACTATTTAAGCTCTCTTTTACCGTCTTACACATGACTCCGCTTACAGGCGCTTTCAAGGAACAAACATCACGATACAACAAATGAATATCCAATTCATAAGAACCTTGTTTCATATGAAGAAAGACATGAACACCTTCTTTTTTACGCATCATTTCCATATGGGTAACTCTGGCACCCAAGTAGGTCGCAAAACGCTTCTGTTTTCCTTGCAACATCAAGACACAAATGATTCCTTGGAATTCTAGCTGTTTTATAGGAATATCCGCAATGGATAGAAAAAAACAACTTTCCTTTTTCCTACAGGCATTTGATTGATACCAAAGATAACGTTTCGGAAAGGATGTTCCCCTATCCTTTTCTATATAGCCAATGCCCTTAGCATCGAACGCTTTTCCCTGAATTATAAGCTTTCCGTCACAGCGATGATGTAGACTGATGATCGCATGCGTGCATTCCATCTCCATATAAGAAAATGGTCCCATGATGGTTGGCATGTAGATATTGTCATGCAGATGATGCTGTTGGTGGAATTGAACATCCATGTGCAGTTGTTTCTCTTCATCATGAAAGTGAAGATAATGGCGAGTAAATTCATTTTCTTTAAACTTTATTTTATGCTCTTCAATATGGATGTCTTCATCAGGAAATACTAGATAATCGGAGATATTGCGATACGTATCTAAAACTTGAATAAAGCCATTTCGTATTCCCTTCTCATAATGAATGCCGACAATGACACCTACGCTGACTTCAGATGTCTGAATTTTATAATACCAACCTTCGAAATATGGTTTTTTACCATTTGTTTCATGATAGGCAAATTCTCGTTCCAATGTTTCTTTTCGCAAAATGCATACACCTCTATAGCAGTATATGCATATTTCTTAGCTTCTATGTGTATATATGAAAAAAACTCTGATTTGTTAACTCATCAGAGTCTTTATCGTTTATGGTAAACAAACGACAAACTTTGGTTACCGTTATAATTTTAAAAATATATAGTTACTCTCCTTGTTCCTTTGCTTTTTGTACTTTCAATTTCTTACCTTTAATCGTACTTTGCTGTAAAGTTTTTAACACCTGCTTACCTTTACCATTTAAAATATCCACATAAGATTGATTATCTTGAATCTGAATCACTCCAATATCCTCAGCACTTACCCCCTGAATCTCACAAATTGCCCCAACGATGTCTCCTGCACGAATCTTTTTTGTCTTACCACCATTCAAATACAACTTCATAGTATCTTTATGCACTTCTTTTCCCTTATCTTCTCGTAAGGCAAATGGTTTTGTCAAAGGCTCGATAGTTTCTTTCGTAACATCTTGATTACTGATTTCACCTCGTTCGCGTATTTCTAAAGGGTATCCCAAATAATCTTCAAGTTCTGCTTTGCGCTCTCCATCATATTCATTGATCAAAGTGATTGCTTTTCCACTTGCACGCTGTCGGCCCGTTCTGCCAATACGATGTAAATAGGTCTCTTTTTGATTCGGCATATCATAATTGATAATATGGGAAATATCCTGTACATCAATACCTCTGGCCGCTACATCCGTTGCGACAAGAATGCGAATCTTTCCTCTTTTAAAATCACGAATATTTTCTATACGATCCTCCTGCAACATACCGCCATGAAGCTTATCCACACACATATCCAATGCATAGAGTTCATCACAAATGGTCTTAACACCCTCTTGCGTTCGAGCAAAAATGATACAAGATGCTGGTTGTTCCTTGCATAACAGTTGTTTAAGAAATGACAACTTCTGTTTCTCTTTCACTTCATATGCATAGTGTGTGATTGCCGCGTTTACTGTGGTTTCTTCCGCTAACGTGATCAGCTTTGGCTCTTTCATAAACCCTTCCGCCAATTCTTGTATCGGTTGCGGCATCGTTGCGGAAAATAGACAAGTTATTTTATTCCCTGGGAAATAGTTAAATATGCTTTGAACACTTTCTATAAAACCCATATTCAACATTTCATCCGCTTCATCAATTATGACATAGCGTATATGACCAGTTTTCAAAGTTTCTCTTTCTAAATGATCCAATATTCTACCCGGTGTTCCCACCACTACATGTGCACGCTGTTTCAAATCCTGTATTTGAAACTTATAAGGTTGTTTCCCAAAGATGGCAACCGTTTTGATACGACGATAAGCACCAATATTATCAAAGTCCTCTTTGATCTGCAGCGCCAATTCTCTTGTTGGCGTCAGGATAATTGCCTGCGGTTCCCTTTCCTCCCATATCAGCTCTTGCACGATAGGAATGGCAAAGGAAGCTGTCTTTCCACTACCTGTTCGTGAACGGACAATGACATCTCTTCCTTTTAAGATTTCCGGTATCACCTGTTCCTGTATCGGTAATACTTGTTCATAATGTAGTTTTTCTAATGCTTTTAAGATATCTGTATGTAATGCGAATTCTTTAAATTGCATAATTTCACCTTTTTCTTTCTTTTCTCATTATACAGGAATACGCAATGAAAAGAAAAGGGAATCTAACAAAAGTGTAAGTCATTCGTAAGCTGAATCCAACGACAGTTACGAAATAATGAGATAAACTTTAGGTGTAAGATACATTAGGAGGAAAACCATTATGAGAAAAGCTTTAAACATTATCGGAACTGCACTATGTGTAGTATTCTTCGGCTACAGCGAAGAGAAATTGTGTAAGTAAGACAACCTTCCCTATGAATACGAAAAAAGAATACGTGCCACCTGCATCAACAACAGCTGTCGTATTCTTCCTTCTTACTTCTATAGAATCTATTTCATCCTTATTTCGCAAAAGCTTTTTTACGCACTAGCAGGTAGCAAATAAAATGTGCACTGATGGTAAGCATCCAAGAAATAGGATAGGACACATATAAAGAAAACTGCGTATGCTCTACCTGAAAGATGGTAAAGATCCAAATGATTCGGAATAGACAAGCCCCAGCTAACGATACCAACATCGGCATGATTGAATATCCTATTCCTCGTAAACTTCCCACAAAAACATCCATAATACCACATAAGAAATAACTGGCACTTACCACGCTCAATCGTGCTATTCCATATTGTATGACTTCTTCACTGGAAGAATAGATACTTAATAATGGATGTCCCAGTAAAAATGCTCCTATTCCCATAAACAAACCGACAAAGGTAACAATGCCTAAACATTGCAACAGAATCTTATCAATACGGTGGTATTGCTTAGCCCCATAATTCTGACTGGTAAAGCTAAGTGATGTCTGATATACGGCATTCATGGAAGTATACACAAAGCCTTCGATATTGCTGGCAGCAGTGTTTCCTGCCATAACCACAGAGCCAAATGAGTTAATGGAAGATTGTATCAGCACATTGGAGATATTAAAGATAACCCCCTGTAAGCCGGCAGGAAGTCCTACCCGTAACATACCAAACAGCTTATCTTTATGGAAAGATAATTCCTTTAGCCGTAAATGCAAAACACCTTCTGATTTTTCTAAGCTTAGTAATATTAAACCAGCAGATATTGCCTGTGCAATAATTGTCGCAAGCGCAACACCGGCAACTCCCATATGTAAAACAATGACAAAAAACAAATTAAAAATAACATTAACAACACCAGCAACTGTTAAGAAATAAAGCGGACGTTTGGTATCCCCTAAAGCTCGTAATAAAGCAGCTCCGAAATTATATACCATAAACGCCGGCATACCGATAAAGTAAATACGCATGTATAGCACAGAAAGCGATAAGACATCTTGTGGCGTTCCCATCATTTCCAGCAGAGGTCGTGCTAATAAAACTCCTGCTATGATCATAATCACACCACCCACAATAGCCGTTACCATTGCTGTATGGACCGTTTCTGATGCATTCTTATAATCTTGCGCGCCATAATAGCGGCCTAGTAAAACATTCGCTCCAACGGAAACACCAATAAACAGGTTGACTAACAGGTTAATCAGCGAACTGGTAGAACCAACCGCTGCTAAAGCATGGCTTCCGGTAAATCTTCCCACGACGATAATATCGGCTGCATTAAAGAGCAGTTGTAAAATACCTGATAAAATTAGTGGTATTGCGAAAACAATCAGTCGTGAGAAGAGTGGGCCATGACACATATCAATTTCATAACTTCTTCTCAATTCATTCATCCCTTTTCTAAATTCTTCATTATTATAGCAAGTTATCTTTCGCTTGAACATAGTAGAATTTCTGAATTTTTTGTAATTTAAAAGCGTACAGAAAGGAATGCGGGAGATTATAAATAAATATGGAAGAACATTGAGGAGAAATTATAAAAAAATTGCCGCTCTGTGAACTTGTTATGGAAAATCGTTTAATAAAACCCCTTTGTATAAATTCTTCCGTTGTTATCTAAACCCAATAGTTGAAAATTCTCTTACCTGCCTGTATAATCCTAATAGATGTAAAGGAGAATATATATATGTTAAAAGTTTATGTTGCCGGTTCCTTGTTTAATGAGGCAGAAGTCGCACAGCGTAAAAAAGAAGGGGAAATCTTAAGAGCAACATTTCCACAGTTGGATATCTTTAATCCGATTGACCAACCATTTAATGAGAATAAGCAGTCGCTTCCAACACCTGAAGAAATTTATGATGGTGACACAAAAGCTGTCGAAGACTGTGATATCTTTATTGCAGATCTAACAAATGAAGATGCTGGTGTTATGGTAGAATTAGGAATTGCCATAAAATCACATACAAAAATCATCATTGGGATTAACAGTGATATACGTTTGCAGTCAGCGAATCGCTATGATATCCCTACTTACGGCATGAATCATTATGTTCTTGGGGCAATTTTGAAGCATGGCTATTTTGTGAGAAGTTTTGATGAAGCTGTCGAAACCTTAAAAACGGCACTTGAGAATATTATATAGATTATGGTTTTCCAATCATAAAATTGTTTCTAAATGATAATTTTTCTTTAGCTGTAAAGCTATTGATTGATCATCGTCTTTTATGCTATTATGTTTTTTCCTTTATTAATAGGCGAGATGTTCCTTCACTTTTCTAAAC
>PPYE01345192.1_pt1 | contig 10828 bp, 11 predicted proteins | sample 1559881 | NCBI WGS metagenome assembly PPYE01 (sample SAMN08240022, study PRJNA423297) | Human gut metagenome, whole genome shotgun sequencing project.
CGTGGATTGAAATCCTTCCAGGTGTAGTGATCCGGATGATGAATCAGTCGCTCCCCGCATGGGGAGCGTGGATTGAAATTCTACGATTTTGTGGGTCCCATCTGCATTGTAGAGTCGCTCCCCGCATGGGGAGCGTGGATTGAAATTGAAAAGGTGAAGGCACAGGCTCCTCAGGAATCGTCGCTCCCCGCATGGGGAGCGTGGATTGAAATACCCCTGCATTGACGCGTGCGATTGGCTGGCCATGTCGCTCCCCGCATGGGGAGCGTGGATTGAAATTGCCATGGCCTTCATCTTCCGGGCACTCTCACTAGTCGCTCCCCGCATGGGGAGCGTGGATTGAAATCGTATCCGGTTCAGGCCGCCGGTGACGTTATCAGTGTCGCTCCCCGCATGGGGAGCGTGGATTGAAATCAGGAATAAGTAGCTGTACTCTTCCCGTCATCATAGTCGCTCCCCGCATGGGGAGCGTGGATTGAAATGTGGCTTGTGTCTCTTCTTTGTCCATAATAGCCTGTCGCTCCCCGCATGGGGAGCGTGGATTGAAATAGCTTTTGATTGATGATGTCAACAGCCTTCTGAAGTCGCTCCCCGCATGGGGAGCGTGGATTGAAATCGGAATTTCCATCTTGAATCCCAACGGAACTACGAGTCGCTCCCCGCATGGGGAGCGTGGATTGAAATCCAAATGAGCCCCTCATGCATGACCATCGCTGTCGTCGCTCCCCGCATGGGGAGCGTGGATTGAAATCATTGTTTCTGCCAGTTGGGGCTGTCCTGGCTAGTCGCTCCCCGCATGGGGAGCGTGGATTGAAATTCAACCGGGTAGCCGCCTTTAAACGTCCCGGAGAAGTCGCTCCCCGCATGGGGAGCGTGGATTGAAATTTGTTGTCTCTAATCTGTTTCCTAGTAGGATATGTCGCTCCCCGCATGGGGAGCGTGGATTGAAATATCTTGGAGTAAGTCTTGTCATCTTCAATAAGGTTGTCGCTCCCCGCATGGGGAGCGTGGATTGAAATCGATCCCGATGGATTTTCCAGCAGGATTCAACGTCGCTCCCCGCATGGGGAGCGTGGATTGAAATTCTAAAAATTAGTGATAGTGCATTGATAAGAGCGGGTCGCTCCCCGCATGGGGAGCGTGGATTGAAATACCCCATTCCTTGCGGGCAAAATGGTCAAAATACAGTCGCTCCCCGCATGGGGAGCGTGGATTGAAATTCTTTGCAGAGGTACACCCATTAGGGATACTTACGTCGCTCCCCGCATGGGGAGCGTGGATTGAAATTTATTTAATTCAACAAAAGTCAATTTGTATATTTGTCGCTCCCCGCATGGGGAGCGTGGATTGAAATCCTATAAGCATTTAGGAAGTAAGGAATATCTTCGTCGCTCCCCGCATGGGGAGCGTGGATTGAAATATAAAAGGTTTATCAGAACCACTATGCTGGGTAAGGTCGCTCCCCGCATGGGGAGCGTGGATTGAAATTGCAATCTGGTGTATCAGCTGGCAAGTAATTTTGGTCGCTCCCCGCATGGGGAGCGTGGATTGAAATTTTGTCCTATACCCTTAAAATAATAATCACAAAAAGTCGCTCCCCGCATGGGGAGCGTGGATTGAAATTAATCATAGCTGTAAAAGTATCCCTTAAAAGGTGTCGCTCCCCGCATGGGGAGCGTGGATTGAAATTCAATATGGAATACAGCATAAGCAACATTCAAGGGGTCGCTCCCCGCATGGGGAGCGTGGATTGAAATCAGTCAGCATTAATCTGTCCATTGGTGGCCTGTGTCGCTCCCCGCATGGGGAGCGTGGATTGAAATCATTCCTTATCATTACCAGTAAGTCTGCGAATAAGTCGCTCCCCGCATGGGGAGCGTGGATTGAAATAAACAGAAAGTTTCCTATGTAGACAAGAAGGGGCAGTCGCTCCCCGCATGGGGAGCGTGGATTGAAATCATAATTTTGTCACATTTTACTGGTAACCAAAACGTCGCTCCCCGCATGGGGAGCGTGGATTGAAATCGGCAAGGTTGCCGAAATCAAAAAGACCACCGATGTCGCTCCCCGCATGGGGAGCGTGGATTGAAATCTGGGAAAACTTCGGCGGCTCCGGTGTCAGTTTCGTCGCTCCCCGCATGGGGAGCGTGGATTGAAATCAGCAGGACACCAGATTCTTCAATCGCCGCCCGGGTCGCTCCCCGCATGGGGAGCGTGGATTGAAATCATTAGGCTCCCCCACTGATATCAGTCACCGTCGTCGCTCCCCGCATGGGGAGCGTGGATTGAAATCATCCGTATCGGGATCATCCTGCACCCCGACGGAGTCGCTCCCCGCATGGGGAGCGTGGATTGAAATCACCAGGGAGTCCGTTTTGGTGCTGTCGTAGCACGTCGCTCCCCGCATGGGGAGCGTGGATTGAAATCGACTGTGATCGTGCTGATTGTCGGGGCTTTGTAGTCGCTCCCCGCATGGGGAGCGTGGATTGAAATGCCGGAACGTGTGAGGACGGCTTCCCGGTTGAGTCGCTCCCCGCATGGGGAGCGTGGATTGAAATTTGGTCAGCCGTCCCAGCAACACAATCTTATTCAGTCGCTCCCCGCATGGGGAGCGTGGATTGAAATACAAGGGAGGAATATAATCATGAAAAAGATTACGTCGCTCCCCGCATGGGGAGCGTGGATTGAAATTACTAGGTTTAAGACTGACCTCGACCCCTTAGGTCGCTCCCCGCATGGGGAGCGTGGATTGAAATTAGCACGCCTTTGTCGTCACCATATGGACACTGGTCGCTCCCCGCATGGGGAGCGTGGATTGAAATATCTGTGAAGTAGTAGGGGAAAAGAAAACTACCTGTCGCTCCCCGCATGGGGAGCGTGGATTGAAATCGAGTCGCTCCCCGCATGGGGAGCGTGGATTGAAATCCGGACCCGCAGCTTGCTCTTGGCAAGGGCCTCGTCGCTCCCCGCATGGGGAGCGTGGATTGAAATAGAAAGGAACATCATGAATACAAAAATGCTGGAGTCGCTCCCCGCATGGGGAGCGTGGATTGAAATCGAACAGCTCAGAGAAGATATTATTAATCCAGACGTCGCTCCCCGCATGGGGAGCGTGGATTGAAATCGAACAGCTCAGAGAAGATATTATTAATCCAGACCGTCGCTCCCCGCATGGGGAGCGTGGATTGAAATTCCACGCCTCATAGCACCGAGGGCGTGGGAAGTGTCGCTCCCCGCATGGGGAGCGTGGATTGAAATCTTCCAGTGGTCAGCGTCTTCCATGTCGTAGAACACGTCGCTCCCCGCATGGGGAGCGTGGATTGAAATAGTACCTCTATAGCCATCTTCATATCTTCTTCCAGTCGCTCCCCGCATGGGGAGCGTGGATTGAAATAGAACCCTCATGCAAGGCTCTATAAAGGTTCTCCGTCGCTCCCCGCATGGGGAGCGTGGATTGAAATCTGTCCCAGCACAAGAATATGTGATTGCTAAGGCTGTCGCTCCCCGCATGGGGAGCGTGGATTGAAATCCCAGAGAAGTCCCATAAGAGTCATGCACCATAGGTCGCTCCCCGCATGGGGAGCGTGGATTGAAATAATGGGTACTCATGTATAATCAAATATGGGTATCGTCGCTCCCCGCATGGGGAGCGTGGATTGAAATCGAAAGGAAGTACACTCAAGTGAGTGGAAGCGCAGTCGCTCCCCGCATGGGGAGCGTGGATTGAAATCTGCCGATCCAACTGTTGGAGTGGGCAGAGAATGTCGCTCCCCGCAATGTCGCTCCCCGCATGGGGAGCGTGGATTGAAATACATCTGTACAAGCATCTTCAAAATCTTTACAGGGTCGCTCCCCGCATGGGGAGCGTGGATTGAAATTAGTGGTAATACTATTGCTGATGCGACTCTGCGCAGTCGCTCCCCGCATGGGGAGCGTGGATTGAAATTGCTACGTACCTTAACAACGGGGAAAAGGTGAAGTCGCTCCCCGCATGGGGAGCGTGGATTGAAATGCAGAAGAATTTGTGCGAAGCAAGGACGACCCGGGTCGCTCCCCGCATGGGGAGCGTGGATTGAAATCTTCATTTTAATTCCCCCTTTATTCGTCCCTTGGTCGCTCCCCGCATGGGGAGCGTGGATTGAAATAAAATAGTTATTATAGTGAGAGGGCATCTTTTCGTCGCTCCCCGCATGGGGAGCGTGGATTGAAATTCATTGGACAGAGAACCATTGAAGAGCAGCAGAAAGTCGCTCCCCGCATGGGGAGCGTGGATTGAAATAGACAATCGCTTGATATTGAATCTCTTGAGCCAATGTCGCTCCCCGCATGGGGAGCGTGGATTGAAATGGGTAAGTAGGCACTCACAAGTCTCCCTGTGCCTAGTCGCTCCCCGCATGGGGAGCGTGGATTGAAATCCGGGCTATAATGAGCAGGGCGACCCCAGGGGCAGCGTCGCTCCCCGCATGGGGAGCGTGGATTGAAATCCCGACCGGAATTTTACACGGCCATGGCGGCCATGGTCGCTCCCCGCATGGGGAGCGTGGATTGAAATCTGGGCGGCAATAATGGGTCCCAGGGCGGCGGTGTCGCTCCCCGCATGGGGAGCGTGGATTGAAATCAGGCGGTAGGCGTATCCCTCCAGGACTCCAACGGTCGCTCCCCGCATGGGGAGCGTGGATTGAAATTTTTTACATCCAAACTCTGAATATTATAGCCTGGTCGCTCCCCGCATGGGGAGCGTGGATTGAAATATCAGAGTCATAAGGGATATGTACCAGTCCAATCGTCGCTCCCCGCATGGGGAGCGTGGATTGAAATGGCAGCAGATCCGTGACTCATTCCGGGACTACAGTCGCTCCCCGCATGGGGAGCGTGGATTGAAATAAAAACGCCCCGATCGCCATTTTGATTTTAGGAGTCGCTCCCCGCATGGGGAGCGTGGATTGAAATTTTTAGTCGGAGGTGGAGACAATGCTCAAGCGTACGTCGCTCCCCGCATGGGGAGCGTGGATTGAAATGAGGATATCTGCGTCTTTTCCGTTTGTTTCCGTCGTCGCTCCCCGCATGGGGAGCGTGGATTGAAATAGCCGTTACTGGACAGGTATCGACGCTAGCTACACGTCGCTCCCCGCATGGGGAGCGTGGATTGAAATCTCGGCCATAAACCGCATTAGCACCGACTTGTTTGTCGCTCCCCGCATGGGGAGCGTGGATTGAAATTTAGGCTTTAGGCTCCACTCCCTGTCGTCGTCCGGTCGCTCCCCGCATGGGGAGCGTGGATTGAAATCGCGGGTATCCCGGCGGCCTGAAACGCGGCCGCCGGTCGCTCCCCGCATGGGGAGCGTGGATTGAAATACTTTGTATCCAGAAAACACAACGGGGGTGACAAAGTCGCTCCCCGCATGGGGAGCGTGGATTGAAATTAATACGGCCAGCCCTAAACAGCGGAAATCCCTGTCGCTCCCCGCATGGGGAGCGTGGATTGAAATTCAACCTAACAGCAATGACTTGTGGCATCGCCGTCGCTCCCCGCATGGGGAGCGTGGATTGAAATTAAATGGAAGCGGTTTCCCGGCAACGTTAAAAATGTCGCTCCCCGCATGGGGAGCGTGGATTGAAATAAGAAGGAAGTTGGGGTGTGCTACCAGAAGGAAGGTCGCTCCCCGCATGGGGAGCGTGGATTGAAATCCGGCCACTACCTTGTCCACCTCTTCCGCCAGCGTCGCTCCCCGCATGGGGAGCGTGGATTGAAATGCCATCTCTCTACCCTCCATTCTCGGCCTTTCGCGTCGCTCCCCGCATGGGGAGCGTGGATTGAAATTCCGCAGGGTTTGCAGATCATCGTAATCAATCGGTCGCTCCCCGCATGGGGAGCGTGGATTGAAATCGTTCAACCAGTTTGCACCCTGGAATCTCTTCGTCGCTCCCCGCATGGGGAGCGTGGATTGAAATCGAAACTCCCCTTCATCCGTTGAATTTCATACTCGTCGCTCCCCGCATGGGGAGCGTGGATTGAAATCGAAGATTTTAAACGAGAAGTGGAAAAAATAGGGTCGCTCCCCGCATGGGGAGCGTGGATTGAAATTCGAAGAAGAGCTGCGCCGATGGCTGACCAGCAGTCGCTCCCCGCATGGGGAGCGTGGATTGAAATCGGCATGGAGATGTTTCCGATGCTTGCTCCCTGCGTCGCTCCCCGCATGGGGAGCGTGGATTGAAATATCGATAAATCCTTTTTGCTCCAACTCCCGTGGGGTCGCTCCCCGCATGGGGAGCGTGGATTGAAATAATCGGAATATGTTGACCAACGAAAGTGAGACCGTCGCTCCCCGCATGGGGAGCGTGGATTGAAATGTGTTGGGCTGTTGAGCTGTTTCCGTCATAGCTTGTCGCTCCCCGCATGGGGAGCGTGGATTGAAATCTCCGGGGTGCGGGGGTTCGTCCCTGCCCCTGGAGTCGCTCCCCGCATGGGGAGCGTGGATTGAAATTTCATGCTGACCACCGGCTGTTCCTGGAACGTCCGTCGCTCCCCGCATGGGGAGCGTGGATTGAAATCCTGGAAGGTTGTGACAGCCGGGATTAACTCATAGTCGCTCCCCGCATGGGGAGCGTGGATTGAAATAGCCCCATTTGGACTAGCAAAGAAGGAAGTGCCAGTCGCTCCCCGCATGGGGAGCGTGGATTGAAATTTAGCCGCAAGGTTCATCAGTTGCCTACAGGCTTGTCGCTCCCCGCATGGGGAGCGTGGATTGAAATTCTATTGATAATCATTATTATTATTATTATTATAGTCGCTCCCCGCATGGGGAGCGTGGATTGAAATATGACAAAATACAGTAAAGGCTTCTGGATAATATACGTCGCTCCCCGCATGGGGAGCGTGGATTGAAATGAGAAAAGAGATACCGTATTGGCTTCTGACGAACTGTCGCTCCCCGCATGGGGAGCGTGGATTGAAATCCTGTAGAGGACGCTGATTGGACTATACTGGACGTCGCTCCCCGCATGGGGAGCGTGGATTGAAATTAAAGAAGTCATAATTGAATATATACTCTGCAACGTCGCTCCCCGCATGGGGAGCGTGGATTGAAATGCCTAATTTATCTCTTTGAGCTTGTGTACCAGAAGTCGCTCCCCGCATGGGGAGCGTGGATTGAAATGTATAAGAATCAAAATTGGTCTTTAAGATAGTTGTCGCTCCCCGCATGGGGAGCGTGGATTGAAATTTCTGTCATTACCCTAAGAAGGTACGTAAAGCCCTTGTCGCTCCCCGCATGGGGAGCGTGGATTGAAATTTAATTTCAATCATTTTTATACCCTCCCTTAAATGTCGCTCCCCGCATGGGGAGCGTGGATTGAAATATTGACGATATGCACGTATACCCATTTGACTCTCGTCGCTCCCCGCATGGGGAGCGTGGATTGAAATTTTGATGCTCATATTGTATCAAATTGTTACCCTTTGTCGCTCCCCGCATGGGGAGCGTGGATTGAAATTTTATTGAGTGGGCTGACGGTTGTATCCCAGTCGCTAAGTCGCTCCCCGCATGGGGAGCGTGGATTGAAATAGGGGAAACCTGTGGACATGGTAGGATTAATTCATGTCGCTCCCCGCATGGGGAGCGTGGATTGAAATAGAATGGCGTCCCAGCTGTCCTTGTTGTTAAGTAGTCGCTCCCCGCATGGGGAGCGTGGATTGAAATAGATAATCAACACGAGCATTAATAGTCTTTTCGGGTCGCTCCCCGCATGGGGAGCGTGGATTGAAATTGGATAAGCTGGATGTGCATGGTAAGGAAGTGGCAGTCGCTCCCCGCATGGGGAGCGTGGATTGAAATTTTTACCCACCGCCGCCCGGTGCAGGGGACGAAAATGTCGCTCCCCGCATGGGGAGCGTGGATTGAAATCATTCCTTATCATTACCAGTAAGTCTGCGAATAGTCGCTCCCCGCATGGGGAGCGTGGATTGAAATAGATAGCCGATAACACGAGTAGCATACTCTACATTGTCGCTCCCCGCATGGGGAGCGTGGATTGAAATTTTTAAGGGAGCCGCAGAAGGGCTTGTGAATACTGGTCGCTCCCCGCATGGGGAGCGTGGATTGAAATAAGGCACTGAAATATACGGTCAAGAATTAATTGGTCGCTCCCCGCATGGGGAGCGTGGATTGAAATTTATACGAGTAATTTAAAGAATCAATTTGATACTGTCGCTCCCCGCATGGGGAGCGTGGATTGAAATTATAATGAGAGGCTTTCCCGCTGGGTTAGAATGCGTCGCTCCCCGCATGGGGAGCGTGGATTGAAATCAGGTTTCCTCGGGGCATGACAGCTGGACGAAGGTCGCTCCCCGCATGGGGAGCGTGGATTGAAATACGCATCCAGTCGGTCATGGTGATACACATCAAGTCGCTCCCCGCATGGGGAGCGTGGATTGAAATCATTCTAGGGATACCACCGAAGTCACCACCTTGGTCGCTCCCCGCATGGGGAGCGTGGATTGAAATTAAGGAAACCTTTAAACCTGGTGATTCTGTGGATGTCGCTCCCCGCATGGGGAGCGTGGATTGAAATACCATGTGAAAAATACCAAGGACAGCAAACTGAAGTCGCTCCCCGCATGGGGAGCGTGGATTGAAATTCCAGGAGATTATCACTCTCGATGGAACCAAAATGTCGCTCCCCGCATGGGGAGCGTGGATTGAAATATCTGCCTTGCCTGCCAATAGGCATTCGTTGGGGTGTCGCTCCCCGCATGGGGAGCGTGGATTGAAATTTTACAGGGGCAGGGTCAGCGAACTGAATAAGGCCGTCGCTCCCCGCATGGGGAGCGTGGATTGAAATATAAAAAAAAGGTACCCATTATCAAGTCTTTGCGGTCGCTCCCCGCATGGGGAGCGTGGATTGAAATTATGGGAGCACCGCCTGTTGTCAGCAGACAATAGGTCGCTCCCCGCATGGGGAGCGTGGATTGAAATTTGAGTAACGACGGTAAAAAAATAAACCGGGATGTCGCTCCCCGCATGGGGAGCGTGGATTGAAATCACGATGTCGATCGCATGCATCAATTCCGCCTTGTCGCTCCCCGCATGGGGAGCGTGGATTGAAATCATCGTTGCAGCCCTCGGAGGAATCGTTTTATCATTGTCGCTCCCCGCATGGGGAGCGTGGATTGAAATCACGCCGTCCGCGTTTTGCATACGCAAACAGCCGTGTCGCTCCCCGCATGGGGAGCGTGGATTGAAATTCCGGGACAAATACAATGCGGACGATTCTAAGAAGTCGCTCCCCGCATGGGGAGCGTGGATTGAAATCGGCAAACATCATCCCGAAGTGGGCAAAGATGCTCGTGTCGCTCCCCGCATGGGGAGCGTGGATTGAAATTCCCCGTAAGCGTGTGCCCCGATAGCATCCATGGGGTCGCTCCCCGCATGGGGAGCGTGGATTGAAATCAGGTGAGCCTGGGACACAATAGCTGGACGAGATGTCGCTCCCCGCATGGGGAGCGTGGATTGAAATCGGCAAGGAAACGGGAGAGCAACCTGACTCTGGAGTCGCTCCCCGCATGGGGAGCGTGGATTGAAATCGGTGGGCTGATTGGCAGTGCAGTCCTTGCAAAGTCGCTCCCCGCATGGGGAGCGTGGATTGAAATTGCATGGCGGATGCGGCTTGCGCCCCCTCAGCCGTCGCTCCCCGCATGGGGAGCGTGGATTGAAATTACATCATGGGGCCGGATGATGAAGGCGTAGACGTCGCTCCCCGCATGGGGAGCGTGGATTGAAATATGGGAATCATGGATGAATTTACCCATAAGAGCAGTCGCTCCCCGCATGGGGAGCGTGGATTGAAATACCCTCACTTGGACTAAGCTCCCGAACGATAAAGTCGCTCCCCGCATGGGGAGCGTGGATTGAAATGCAGAAAATTGCGAATGGTGAAGCGATCACATGGGTCGCTCCCCGCATGGGGAGCGTGGATTGAAATACGCTGTAATCTCCTTGTTTACAATTTCATAATCGTCGCTCCCCGCATGGGGAGCGTGGATTGAAATGTAGTTCCTCCAACATCCTAAAATACCAGTCAGAGTCGCTCCCCGCATGGGGAGCGTGGATTGAAATGGTCATATTTGCTCCTTTAAGCATAACAAATATAGTCGCTCCCCGCATGGGGAGCGTGGATTGAAATGTCAGTTGCGGGGTCGCTGGAATAGACCTTGCCCGTCGCTCCCCGCATGGGGAGCGTGGATTGAAATCGTATGTGTGAATCTGTGTGCTAACTTTCTGGTCGTCGCTCCCCGCATGGGGAGCGTGGATTGAAATTACAAGGATTTTATGACAACCAAAGAACTTAGCGTCGCTCCCCGCATGGGGAGCGTGGATTGAAATGTCGATGATCAGAACCTCCGGCAGTACCGAGAGGGTCGCTCCCCGCATGGGGAGCGTGGATTGAAATTTCACTGCCCTGGAAGCTGCTTCCAGGTAGCTGGTCGCTCCCCGCATGGGGAGCGTGGATTGAAATTGCAATCTCTGGTGTCAGTGTAGACACATTGAGGTCGCTCCCCGCATGGGGAGCGTGGATTGAAATTGCTGGCACTGGCCACTGAAGGCGTGTTCGAAGGTCGCTCCCCGCATGGGGAGCGTGGATTGAAATCGGAAGGGTATCATGCTGATGTCAGAATGAGAAGTCGCTCCCCGCATGGGGAGCGTGGATTGAAATTGTCTGAAGGGTTAAGGATCTTGGCCGCATAGTCCAGTCGCTCCCCGCATGGGGAGCGTGGATTGAAATTAAGGAGGTGAGACAGATGAAAATTGAGGACTTGGTCGCTCCCCGC
>PPYE01682137.1_pt1 | contig 10828 bp, 10 predicted proteins | sample 1559881 | NCBI WGS metagenome assembly PPYE01 (sample SAMN08240022, study PRJNA423297) | Human gut metagenome, whole genome shotgun sequencing project.
ATTTTGGCTTGTATGTCTCGGGATTTTGGTACTTACGTGCCAAAACACCTCGCGGGATAGTAGACTACTGAATAGTTACATTTATTCTACATTTCCATGTGATATCAGATGTAACAGAAGATTCCATTCAACAGAATCCTGTATTTTCAAATATCAATTTATCAGATATACAGACAAAAATAAGAAATAACAAACTTCTTATTGTCTTCTTATTATCTGCTTATATAGTCAGAGAAAGGTGCGCGTTATGCCTTTGCATGATAAATCTCTACGCGCACCTCAGTCATCTGTCTCTTATACGTTTCTCTGGATCTCCAGAACTTTGTATTTCATGATTCCTGCCGGCATCTCTACTTCTACTACATCGCCTGTATGCGCACCGATAAGTGCTTTTCCTACGGGAGATTCGTTGGAGATTTTGCCTTCAAGGCTGTTAGCCTCTGTGGAACCTACGATCTTCAGCTCGATGTCTTCTTCGAATTCAAAATCGTGTACTTTAACCTTACATCCAACGCTGATCTTGTCCAGATCTACTTCGTCCTCTACAACAACTTCAGCATTCTTTAAGATCTTCTCGATTTCTTCGATACGTGCTTCAATGTCTCTCTGTTCGTCTTTCGCTGCATCGTATTCCGCATTCTCAGATAAGTCGCCCTGTTCTCTGGCTTCCTTAATTTTCTCTGCTACTTCTTTTCTCTTTACTACCTTTAAATCATGCAGCTCTTCTTCTAATTTTTTAAGTCCTGCATAAGTTAGTAAGTTTTTCTTTTCTTCCATAATAACCTTACTCCCTTTCAACATCCGGTATAGTCTTCTGCGTTTCTTTTCGCCCCGGATCACTACATGGATTTATGTGCTTCCTGATACATCATACCTGAAAAAGGGCAGACTTATTCTAGGATATTCACAATTTCTGTATTATACAAAAAAGCACCCGGATTGTCAAGCATTCCGAGCGCCTTTGCTATTGTTTATATTTCTCATTTCACATTGTTTTAACTTTTATTATAATCTTGATAAAAGCGCCTCCAGAGCTTCATAACTTTCTATGGTGTTTGACTCTCTTCTGAGCCCTGCGCTGTGACGCATGCCTGCAGTATACCAGGCAACGTGTTTACGCATCTCACGTATTCCTACGAATTCACCTTTTAATTCAATCTGTTTTCTGGCATGACGCAGGATCATTTCACGTATTTCCTCTACAGACGGGCGTTCCAACAGCTCTCCTGTCCGGAAATAATGGTTCAGCTCGCGGAACAACCAGGGATTTCCCCTTACTGCACGTCCCACCATAACTGCATCACATCCGGTCTGTTTCACCAGTTCTTCTGCTTTCAGCGGAGAATCTACATCCCCGTTTCCAATTACAGGAATGGTAATCGCTTCTTTTACCCTGCGGATCGTATCCCAGTCTGCAGTGCCGGAATAGTACTGCTGTCTGGTGCGCCCATGCACTGCAAGTGCTGCTGCTCCCGCATCCTCAATACGTTTCGCGATTTCAACAATATCTACCGGTTCATTCTCAAATCCGATTCGCACCTTGACAGTCAACGGTTTACTGATTGCAGATGATACTTTTCGAACGATCTCTTCAATCAGATTCGGGTTCTTCAACAATGCAGATCCCTCGCCGTTATTGACAACCTTCGGCACAGGGCATCCCATATTGATGTCCAGGATATCGAAATCTCTGTCCTCAATGGATTTCGCAACCTCTGCCATAAGATCCGGTTCACTGCCAAAAAGCTGCATGGAAACCGGGTGCTCACATGGATCAATCTCCATCAGGGCAATAGTGTTTTTATTGTGAAAAGAAATCGCTTTTGCACTGATCATTTCCATACAGATCAGTCCGGCCCCCTGCTCTTTACAGAGCGTTCGAAATGGCAGGTCTGTGACACCTGCCATTGGTGCAAGAACAAACGGATTATCAATCTGTACGTTTCCTATTTTCCACTGCATCTTCATGAATGGTTCTCTTGCCTGTACCGGCTCATTCCTTGTCTGCATGGATTCAGTCCTCACTGCCCGATGTTTTCTTCAGTTCTTCTTCCGGGATGTCTCCGAGAAAGAATACTTTATAATACATTTCCAGAGATTCCAGAAGTTCTTTCTTGTCCTGCTGAAGCTGTTTGATCTTCAGTCCGCTTCCGATCTCATCGTAGCGGGCATCTGCTTCCAGAGCTTCTGTTTTAAACTGAAGTCTGCCGTTTTCGTCAAATTCCAGAGTCAGGATTCCTCCTACATCCTCTGTGTAAAGAACACACATGATCTGAAGTTCTTTCTTCACATGATCCGGAAGTGCATTGAAATCCTGATTAAAATAAAATTTCTTCTCATAGGCACTTGCGCCGCAGAGAGTAATGTTGTCCTGATACATAAATTACTGTTTCCCTCTTTCGAAATTATTCAGAATCTTTATACATAGCTGTAAAGTCCACGCACCGAAACCTCTCCTGCGCTGACTTTCACAACTTCTTTATTCTGCCTTTCCACAAGCAGTTCACCTTTTTCATCAATCCCCCTGCAGATTCCTTCGAAACTTCTGTCACCATCGATCACTCTGACCGGCTGGTTCAGATTTGCAAGGATTCTGTGGTAATCATCCAGCAGATGAGTAAAATCACAGGTCTGGATAAATTTCTCATAGTTGATCTCGAAATATTTCATCACCAGTGCAATCACCTGATTTCTGTCATATTCACGACCGCCCTCCAGAATCAGTGAAGTCGCTTTGTCCTGCATTTCTTCCGGAAATTCTTTCAGGTTTACATTGATTCCTACTCCGATGAGAACATAATTGATCTTCACACCATTTGTTCCCATCTCGGTCAGGATACCACAGATTTTCTTCTTAGAGATCACAATATCATTGGGCCATTTAATACTTACGTTAAACCCCAGTTCCTCTGCTGCCTGTGCCACTGCCATTCCCATAACCAGTGTCAGCATAGACGCATACTGCGGTGAAAATTCCGGACGTAAGAGCAGTGTCATCATAATAGAGCTGCCCTCCGGTGCTTCCCATCTTCTGTCAAAACGCCCTCTTCCCGCAGACTGAAATTCCGCAACTGCCAGAGTTCCATGCTCTGCACCATCTTTTGCCAGACGCTTGATCCATGAATTGGTAGAATCTGTTTCTTTTGCAAAATGGACGGTTTTGCCCGCCCATTTTGTGTCTATCGCCTGTGAAATTGTTTCTTCATTATACAGATGTGCCATTATTTGTTCTCCGGCTCTCCTAATGTTGCTACCATAACAGCTTTGATGGTATGCATACGGTTCTCTGCCTCATCAAATACTTTGGACTGCTCAGATTCAAATACTTCGTCTGTTACTTCCATGTCTGTCAGATTGAATCTCTCGCCCATTTCCTTGCCGATCTTTGTCTTAAGGTCATGGAATGCAGGCAGACAGTGAAGGAAGATTGCTTTCTCTCCTGCGTTCTTCATAACGTCCTTTGTTACTTTATAAGGTGTCAGATCATGGATTCTCTCTGTCCATACCTCATCCGGCTCACCCATGGATACCCATACGTCTGTATAGATAACGTCTGCATCCTTTGTTCCTTCCTGAACATCCTCTGTCAGAGTGATGCTTCCGCCGGATGCTTTTGCATATTCCTCGCACTGAGCAACTAACTCTGCATTCGGGAAATATTTCTTAGTTGTGCAGGCTACGAAATGCATGCCAAGTTTTGTGCAGGCAATCATCAGGGAATTACCCATATTGTAGCGGGCATCACCCATGTATACAAGCTTACGTCCTTTTAAATCTCCGAAATGCTCACGGATTGTCAGCATATCAGCGATCATCTGTGTCGGATGATATTCGTTCGTAAGGCCATTCCATACCGGAACACCTGCATGTTTTGCAAGCTCTTCTACGACTTCCTGACCAAATCCACGATATTCGATACCATCATACATTCTTCCCAGAACTCTTGCTGTATCTGCAATGCTTTCTTTCTTACCGATCTGAGAACCTGTCGGATCCAGGTATGTGCTTCCCATTCCAAGATCATGGGCAGCTACCTCAAAAGAGCAGCGGGTTCTTGTACTTGTTTTTTCAAAAATAAGTGCAATATTTTTGCCTCTGTAATATTCGTGAAGCTCGCCGGCTTTCTTCTTTGCTTTAAGTTCTGCGGATAAATCAATAAGATATGTGATCTCCTCCGGTGTAAAGTCTTTCAGTGTCAGAAAGTTTCTTCCTTTTAAGTTCATAATAATTCTCTCCCCGATGTCATTTATTCTCTTTTGTTATTTGTCTGTCTCCACTTTCGGATCAGTGACGATCTCTTTCAGCGAACTTGCCAGACCTGCGATTCCCTGAATATCCGACGGAATAATGATCTTGGTTGCCTTACCGTCTGCTGCCTTGGCAAATGCTTCCAGACTCTTCAGTGTCAGAACTGCTTCATCTGCTCCTGCCTCTCTGATCATGCGGATACCCTCTGCATTGGCATTCTGAACTTTCAGAACTGCCTCAGCCTGTCCTTCTGCCTCCTTGATCATACGCTCTTTCTGAGCCTCTGCGCGGAGGATTGCTGCCTGTTTCTCAGCTTCTGCATCCAGAATTGCGGATTGTTTCTTACCTTCTGCAACAAGGATCGTAGATTTCTTCTGACCTTCTGCGATCAGGATTGCTTCACGACGTTCACGCTCAGCTTTCATCTGTTTCTCCATTGCATCCTGAATAGCTGCCGGAGGAATAATGTTCTTCAGTTCCACACGATTGACCTTGATTCCCCATGGATCAGTAGCTTCATCAAGAGAAGCTCTCATCTTGGTATTGATCGTCTCACGTGATGTAAGTGTCTCATCCAGTTCCATGTCACCGATAATATTTCTTAAGGTTGTTGCGGACAGATTCTCGATTGCCATGATCGGATTCTCCACACCGTAAGTATAAAGCTTCGGATCTGTGATCTGAAAGAATACGACAGTATCGATCTGCATGGTTACGTTATCCTTTGTGATAACCGGCTGCGGTGGAAAATCCACTACCTGTTCCTTCAGATTTACCTTTCTGGCTACTCGTTCAATAAACGGAACCTTGAAGTGAATTCCTGTACTCCAGGTTGCCTGATAAGCTCCCAGACGTTCCAGGATTACTGCATATGCCTGTGGTACAATGCGGACGCAGGATGCAAGGACCCATACCGCAATAACGATAATAACTATCAGAAAAACCACGCCCATAACTAATCCTCCTTATTCTGTTTTACGATAAGTTTCACACCTCGGATCTCTTCGATCGTTACAACGGTGCCTTCGCCGATTTTTTCGTCATCAGCAGAACGTGCAGTCCATTCAATGTCATTGATACGAACCTGGCCTGTCTGCGCCAGATTGTCAATCTCCTGAATCACAACTGCTTTCTTTCCAATCAGACTATTTGCATTGGTCTGTATGGTTTCTTTGTTGAAATACTTCATTGCCAGTGGTCTGGTAAAGATGAGAAGTACCAATGAAACACACAGAAACAGCAATATCTGTACAGTGAGGTTCGCTCCTGCATAACATGCAATAGCAGCGACCAGTGCGCCGCCGGCAAACCAGATGGTGGTCAGTCCTGCCGTAATTGCCTCTACAACAAGCAATAACGCAAGAATCCCAAGCCAGATCAAAGGCTGCATGAAACTCCTCCTTTCGTCTGCTATCGTCTCTGACGAGCAGCTTCATACATGAGAATTCCGGATGCCATGGCAGCATTCAGAGATTCTACTTTTCCACACATAGGAATCCGTATCAGACAATCAGCACTGTCTGCCGCTTCATCTGTCAGTCCTTTTCCCTCATTGCCGATCAGGAAAGCAGTTCCTCCTGTGTAGGATTCCTGATCATAAGAGTTCTTACCATGCAGATGCGCCGCAAATGTGCGGATATTTCTGTCTTTCAGTTCCTGTGCTAATGATACCACACTTTCCACATATAGGAAAGGCATTCTGTAGACAGAACCCATGGTTGATCGTATAACCTTCGGGTTTGTGATATCCACGCAGGTCTTTGTCAGAAGAACTCCGCTTACTCCGGCACCCTCTCCTGTACGGAGAATAGTTCCCGCATTTCCCGGATCCTGCAGATCTTCCAGAATCATAACCAGCGGATTTTTCCCGCCGAGAATATCTTCCATTATATAGGAAGGTTTCTTAAGCACTGTCATAATTCCCTGCGGCGTCTGCGTATCGCTCATCTGTCGAAAAACAGAATCTGTTACTATTTCATATGGAAGTTTCTCCACCTGAGCCATCAGTTCTGCATCACCGCTGAGAGCTTCTGATACATACACCTTCGAAATCCAATCCCTAGGTGCTTCGCCGAACATTTTTCTTCCTTCTGCAACAAAAAGCCCTTGTTCTCTGCGGGCTTTTGTTTTCTGGTTCAGCTGTATGATATTTTTTACCTGTCCGTTATTTACACTGGTGATCATATCTTATCCTCAATTTTCCGAAACCTTATTCAGGTCACTGTTTGCTCCTGCTGCAACAACTGTGCAGTCTGCCGGAAACACTTCATCCGGCGCCACATTCATATTCATCTTATCGCCATGCTTCAGACCGATCAGATTGATGTTATACTTTTCCCTGACCTTCAGCTCCCGAAGTGTTTTTCCTATCCATTCCCGCGGGATCTTAAATTCTGCCATACTGAAATCAGAAGAAAGCTCAAACATATCGACAAATCCACTGGAGAGAAGATTTCTTGCAACTCTGATACCCATGGAATGTTCAGGATAAATCACCTTATCTGCCCCTATTTTCTCCAGTATCCTGCCATGAAGAGAATTCATTGCCTTCGCCATGACAAAAGGAACTCCAAGTTCTTTCACCTGCATCGTTGCTGTAATACTGGCCTCCATATTCTCGGCTACTGCGATGACCGCAACATCTACGTTCTGAACTCCAAGCGATTCCAAAATTCCCGGATCACGCACATCTGCCTTGACAGCATAGGAAACTTTCTCTGCGATATCCTGCACATTATCATCTTTATCGTCAATGGCAAGTACATCGCAGTTCGCCTCTGCCAGAGTAAGAGCTACCGTCATCCCGAACTGCCCAAGACCGATCACTGCATAAGATTTGTTCTTCATTTTCTTCCTCATTTCTCTTTCTGAACATATATTCGTTATCCTCTGCGAATATATGCCTGACTGCCAAACCGTTACTATCCAATCATAATATCTTCTTCTGCCAGATGTGAATCTGCCGGCATTTTCTGTACACGTACAGTCACTGCAGTTCCCAGAGTCAGCGGACCGATTCTTCCCAGATACATAGTCAGGATCACGATCCATTTGCCTGCTGTATTCAGGCAGGGTGTCAGCCCTCTGCTAAGTCCTACCGTTGCAACCGCAGATGTAATTTCATAAACAACATCTTCTATAGGTGCTTCCGGCATGGCTGCACACAACAGCATACTCATGAGAATAAGTACTGTAAGTACCATACCTGTCACTACGATCGCAGAACGGATGTAGCTGTCTCTGATTCTCCTGTGGTGTACTTCCACATCCCGTTTTCCCTGAAGATTGGATTTCAGACTCAGCAGAAGGACCGCAACTGTTGTTGTCTTAATTCCACCTGCTGTTCCCATAGGGGAACCGCCGATCAACATCAATATCAGGCACAGCATATAAGTTGCATTGGAAAATCTCTCCTGGCTTACAGTGAAAAATCCGGCTGTTCTTGTGGTAACTGACTGGAACAAAGATGCCATCCACTTCGTTCCCGGCGAATATGTCCCAATACTTTCCGGATTTCCATGATCAAACAGAAAGATCAGTACTGTACCGCCCACAACAAGTATCAGCGTCATCATCAACACGATCTTACTGTGAAGACGGAGATTTTTAAATATACGTCCCACAGGAAGTTTCCCTCTGATGACTCGTTTGATCTTATCCCAGATATCCCACCAGACCACAAATCCAAGTCCTGACATAATGATCAGTCCTACACTTGTAAAGTTTACGATTGGATCAGCAACATACTGAGCCAGGCTATCCTCTCCCAGCAGATCAATACCAGCATTACAGAATGCAGATACTGCCGTAAAAACAGAGTATCCCAGACCTTTTGCCAGACCGAACTGCGGAATAAATCGAACTGCATAACACACTGCACCGATTCCTTCTGCTCCAAACACACAGATCAGAACTTTCTTCACCAGCCTGACCATCCCACCCATTCTGTCCATATTATAGGACTCCTGGATAACACGCCGGTTCCTCAGCGATATTTTCTTTCTCAGACTTATAAAAATAATACTGCCCAGGGAAATCAGTCCCACACCTCCGATCTGGATCAGGACAAGAATAATAAGCTTGCCTGCCAGAGTCCAGTGAGTTGCCGTAACAACTGTCACAAGCCCTGTTACACATATACTTGTGGTTGCGGTAAACATGGCATCTGTAAAAGATGTGTGGTATCCGGGTGCCGTACAAAACGGCAGCCACAGAAGTAATCCCCCTAAGATAATCACCCCCGCAAAACCGAGGGTAATTATCTGAGCAGTATTTAATTTATGCAGTCTGTTATATAACTGCATCTTTTTATTCATTTGTTATTTGTTGTTTTTATCATAGTTATGAGAAAGTGACTGGCATACTTCCCACTGATAGTCAGAGATACCTTTCTGCATAGCAAGTGCTTCATTGATATCGAAGTCTACGAATTCACCGTGACGATATCCGACAACGCGGCATGTCTTGCCTGCAATAAGAAGGTCTACAGCCAGAGCACCCATCATAGATGCATATACACGGTCTTTACATGTCGGGCTTCCACCACGCTGCATGTGTCCAAGGATTGTAGCACGTGTTTCGATACCTGTGGCAGCTTCGATACGTTTTGCCATTGCTTCAGAATGACCGATACCTTCTGCATTGATGATGATGTGATGCTTTTTGCCTTTCTTACGACTCTCGATAATGTTATTGATCAGCTTCTGCTCATCATAGTCATATTTTTCAGGAACCAGAACGTCCTCAGCACCGTTGGCAATACCGCACCACAGAGCAATATATCCTGCACCACGTCCCATAACCTCGATGATACTGCATCTCTCATGAGAAGTGGAAGTATCACGTACTTTATCAATTGCTTCCATTGCTGTGTTTACAGCTGTATCAAATCCGATGGTATATTCTGTACATGCAATGTCAAGGTCGATTGTTCCGGGAAGACCGATTGTATTGATTCCGAGATTCGCAAGCTTCTGAGCACCTGCGAAGGATCCGTCACCACCGATGACAACAAGTCCGTCAATTCCATGTTTTCTGCAGATCTCTGCTCCACGTTTCTGGCCTTCTTCTGTACGGAATTCTGCACAACGTGCTGTATAAAGGATTGTACCTCCACGCTCGATTGTATCAGATACATCTTTTGCGCTCATGTCAATAATCTCTTCGTTTAACAGACCATTGTATCCTTTCAGAATACCTTTTACATTTAATCCATTGCTTAAACCTCTTCTGACAACTGCACGAATTGCAGCATTCATTCCAGGTGCGTCACCACCGCTGGTAAGGACACCAATGGTTTTTATCTTGTTTTCTGCCATCTTTTCTTCCTCCATCTTCTGAATCTATCTCATTTTTACTATACACATATCCGGGTATAGTTTAGCGCATTTCTATAAGTTTTTCAATCCTCTTTCTACAACTTTAACATTGGTTTTACCATATTTTTCGTACATATAGTTCAGCCATAAGTCCTGAATTTGTGCATGATATCCAACCGGAAGCTTCTTTATGGCCTTTACGTCTTTCAGGTAGATCACAACAGCACTGTCACCCGGTGAACGTCTGAGGTCTGCAAGCAGTTCCTGAGATTGCTGTGTGTAGCTTTCTTTATTGTCAAACTGTATCCAGATTTCCCTTGGCATATTGTCAAAGGGACGGATTTTTTCAAGGATCAGTTTACTGGCGCGATCGTCCTCTGCAGATACTCTGCCCTGAATAAATACTCTGCCTTCTTCATTCAGGAACTGCTGACTTTTCTCATAATCTCTGGGGAACACAACTACCTCCACTGTTCCTACCAGATCCTCCACTGTGAGGAATGCCATAACCTTATTATTCTTTGTATATTTGATGGTTTTATCCGTAATCATTCCACCGATAATTACTTTCTGACCATCCGTGACTTTCGGAAGATTTGTTTCTTCATCCTGCTGAAAATCCGAGGTTTTCGCAGAAATGGTTTTCTCCATCATTTCCCGGTAATTTTCCAGAGGATGACCACTGAGGTAGATTCCCAGAACTTCCTTCTCATATCCCAGAAGTTCCTCTTTTCCAAATTCCTCCACATCGGGCATACGGATTTCAAATTCTTTCTTGTCCTCCTCGCTTACCAGATCAAAAAGGCTCATCTGGCCTGCCAGTGAATTCTTCTTCTCCTGACTGATGTTGTCGGAAATCTTCTGATAAACCAGCATTTTCTGGCGGCGGTTACCATCCAGGCAATCCAGCGCACCTGCTTTGATAAAGTTTTCTACTGCTCGCTTATTCATCTGCGGAGAGTTTCGTTCCATAAAATCCTTCAGGGAACGATATTGTCCGTTCTCTTCCCTCTCTCTTACCAGGCTTTCAATAACCGGACGTCCCACACTCTTTATAGCGGACAGGCCATATCGGATTGCACCGTTATCTACAGAGAATCCATACATTCCACAGTTCACATCCGGCGGCAGGATCTTAATCCCCATCTGTCTGCAGACCAGAATATATTCTGCAACCTTATTTGGAAAATCAATAACCGATGTCATTAATGCGGCCATAAATTCCACAGGATAGTAATATTTCAGATATGCAGTCTGATAGG
>PPYE01108105.1_pt1 | contig 10823 bp, 7 predicted proteins | sample 1559881 | NCBI WGS metagenome assembly PPYE01 (sample SAMN08240022, study PRJNA423297) | Human gut metagenome, whole genome shotgun sequencing project.
TTCAGTGAGCTGTTTGCACCTGTGAGTATCGGAGTTCGCACCATTGCGAAGACCGTTCGCATACTTGAGAGAAATCAGGCTATTTCACCGTCAAATGAAATTTTGACTAACAATTTGTCTTAATTATCTATTTTTGTTCAAAAAATAAATACCCAAATTCGTTAGCACGCAAGGGACTTAACCCTAATTGTCTCTTTTGTATGAAAGCGTAGACTGAAATCACCTACTTCCGAGGAGAATAGGATGACACTCAACAGAAGATCATTTCTTGTTGGGGGTGCAGCCTCTGCTGCCGCCTCCATTTCCACATTCGCTCATGCAGCAAATCCCTGCTCGACGCCCACCACTTGGGATAAAACCTATGACGTCATTGTCATCGGCTCCGGCGGTGCCGGTCTTTCTGCCGGCATCGTCGCCAAGGAAAAAGGCGCAAATGCTGTCGTTCTGGAAAAACTTTCCATTCCAGGCGGCAATACTATGGTTAGCGGAGGCGGCTTGAATGCGGCCGTAGAAGCAGATTACAAGAAAGCAGGCATTGAGGACTCTCCTCAGCTCCATACCAAACAAACGATAGCTGCGGGCGATTTCCGCGCCGACCCTGCTCTTGTCGCCACATTGTGCGAAAACGTTCCTCAAAGCGTCGAATGGCTTAAGAAAGTCGGCGTGCAGTTCAAACCCGGCATCTACCAAATCTATGGCGGCCTGTGGCCTCGTTGCCGCAATCCTGTCGGTCAGAGCGGCGGAGACTACATCAAAGCCTGCATGAACTACGCCAACAAGATCGGTCTTCCGGTTCTGACTAACCACAAAGTCATCGGGATCATTCGTGAGAAACCGAACTCCGGCCGTGTCTTAGGCATTGAAGTTGAACTCAAAGACGCCAAGAAAGAGTTTTGGAAAGCCAACAAGGCCGTCGTTGCCGCAGCAGGCGGTTTCGCTGCAAACCCGACAATGTGCTCTTACTTTGACCCGCGTCTGACAAAACTCAACACAACGAACCAGCCAGGCTCTACCGGTGAAGTACTCAAATATATCCAAGGTATCGGAGGTTTAGCCGTTGGTTTGGATTACATCCAGTGCATTCCGTGGACTGCTCCCGGCTACAAACACACCGCTGATATTTTCCAAGCTATCGAATACACCATCTTCCTCAACAAGGAAGGAAAGAGATATGTTGCCGAAGATGCTCGCCGTGACGTAATTCGTGACGCCACTTTGGCTCAAACCGATCAAACGGTCTTCCCGGTATGCGATACAGACGGCTTCGATAAGAACAACGAGTATTACAACGAGATGAACCATCGTGCTCTGGAAAACGGCACCTTGTTCAAAGCAGACACGATTGAAGAACTCGCCAAACTCATCAAAGTACCGCCGGAAGTTATGGTCGCGACCATCAATGAATACAACGCAATGGTTGATTCCAAGAAAGATCCTCTCGGCCGTACCCCGATTATGCTGAGTCACAAGATCGTAAAAGCCCCGTTCTATGCGGGTCCGATCGGTATGTGCCGTCATCACACAATGGGCGGGGCCAAGATCAATACGAAAGCTCAAGTACTGGACCGCGACGGAAATGTGATTCCGGGTCTGTATGCTGCCGGTGAAATCACAGGCGGTATCCACGGAAGCAACCGTATTGGCGGAAATGCTATTGCAGATATCTTCACATTCGGAAGAATCGCCGGTGAAGGCGCCGCTTCTGGGCAATAAGTAAGTAGGCTTATGAGTTATAGGCCGCCGGTTTCATCAGGCGGCCTTTTCACTTATATTCTCGGTAATCACTTCTCATAAGAAAGCCGTCCTGACAGCTTCCTGCTCACAATTGGTTAGATTACTCAGATTGTTGTCCGCAGAGCCTGATAATTCTCCTGCTAAATACTCGGCTGGGAGTGAGAGTCATGCCAAACAATAGATTAGATTTCGAAAGTATCGATCAGGTAGAAGTTTTCAAGGAAAACGGAGATGTCATCGGAACCGTTAAAGTCTCCGGTGTCCGTTCAATTGAAGCTGCTATCGAAAAAGCCCTTCAGCAGCTGCCGGAAGCGAAAGATCCAGAAGCCTATGTATTCAAGGTGTCAAACCTGTCTGACGGAACCGAGCGCCGATATCGTTTAAACGCACACGGTCACGTTAAATTAATTATCTAACCTTCAAACAGAAACCGGGCCTCGCTAAAGAACCGGATCCTGAATCAATGGTCCCGACGCCTTGGCATCGAGACCTTTGTTGATTAGTAGGACATGATCTGTCCGTCGGTACGCTTCTCGGTTGCGCCGCAAAGCACGCCGTTTTCATCTCTAAGAATGACCTGACCACGACCCATATGATAAGGATCAGGCTGGACAATGATTTGATGTCCCATACGCTGAAGCTGGCGAATGATGTAGTTCGGTGTTTCTTGTTCCACCTCTACTTTCTTGCCGCCGACCCATTGCCAGCGCGGAGCATCCAGAGCCTGCTGTGGATTCAGGTGCCAGTCAATCATATTCATGACAACCTGAACGTGCGCCTGCGGCTGCATCCATCCGCCCATAATTCCGAACGGTCCTAACGGTTTTCCGTTTTGAGTCAGGAATCCCGGAATAATGGTGTGATACGGGCGTTTGCCGCCGGCCAATGCATTAGCGTGGTTTTCGTCAAACTTGAAGTTCTCTGCACGGTCATTTAAAGAAATGCCGGTGCCGGGAACGACGATGCCGGATCCGAATCCGCGGAAGTTGGACTGGATGAAGCTCACCATGTTGCCGTCTGCGTCTGCGCAGCAGAAATAAACGGTCGACGGGCATCCGGGCTCGCCGGGTTCCGGCATGATGGCCTGATCGTTTATCAAGGCGCGGCGCTTGGCAGCGTATTTTTCGCTGAGAAGTTGGTCAACGGAAACTTTCATGTAAGAAGGCTCTGCAACGTATTGAGCCGTATCCACCATGGCGAGTTTCATGGCCTCGATCTGCTTGTGCATTGTGTCGACGCAATCCCTTTCACCTAGCTTCATATCTTTGAGAATCTGCAGAGCCATCAGCACAGTAATACCGTGCCCGTTAGGCGGCAGCTCCCAAACATCCACACCGTGGTAGTTCACGCTGATCGGATCTACCCATTCGGGTTTAAATGCAGCTAAGTCTTCCTTGGTTAAGAAGCCGTTGTGCTTCTTGAAGAAGGCATCAATCTTTTCAGCAATGGCACCGCGATAGAAAGATTCGCCCTTGGTAGCGGCGATTTCTTTCAATGTCTTAGCCATATCCGGGCAGCGGAACATCTCGCCGGGTTTGAGCCAAGTGTTGTTGGGAGCAAATGTATCGAACCAGCCCTGGAATTCCGGACGATCACGATATTTGGAATAGTTTTCGAAAGCTTCCTGCCAGAGACGGGAAATATTCGGGGTCACCGGATAGCCTTCTTCGGCGTAGCGAATGGCAGGAGCCATCACTTCTTCCAAAGGAAGTTTGCCGAAGCGTTCATGAAGCGTCATCCAGCCTGCAACCGCACCCGGAACATCAATCGGTTCAACGCCGTAAGAAGGAATTTTTTCAAATCCTCTGTCATTTAGTGCAGCAACGGAAAGAGACTTAGGAGCGGGACCCGAAGCGTTCAGGCCGTACATTTTTCCTTCATACCAAAGGATTACGAAGCAGTCGGCACCCAAACCGTTGCCGGTTGGCTCCACAACCGGCATCGCGCTAGCCATTGCGACAGCCGCGTCCACTGCATTACCGCCTTTCAGAAGAGTCTGAAGACCAGCGGATGCAGCGTGCGGATTCCCAGCGTTGCACATGCCGTTGCGGGCATAGACCACGTTGCGTTTGGACGGATAGGGATAATTTTGAGGATCAAATTTAATCATGTTTTATTTCCTAACCTTGAAATCGGGTTCAGAGGAACTTCACAAAGATGCCGGCAACGATCACGGATAAGGTTGTCACGGTCACGAAGCCTGCAACGAGGTATTTCGCCATTAAGCGTTCATGAATAATCTTCTTTTCTTCCTCTGTTTCGGCAACGGCGTTAATAATTTCATTGACGACCAAGTAAGTAGCCGGGAAACCGATTAACTGACAGGCAGCAACGCCGACGGCAACATTCTTGGAACCAATGATCTTCCACAAGGGAAGATATTTGAAAAAGACGATGATGCAGAAGATCGAAATCGCGAAGATCACGCAGATCGAGTAAGACAGGGTCAGGAGATTTTCCGGTTTGATCGTAGCAAGGGACGGAATAATGGCGCAGAAAACGGCGCAATTCAATAGACCGCCTGCATTGGCGTGCTTCAGAATATTGCGAGGCAGATAACCGGTACTGCCTACGGCAGCGCCCAAAATTAAAGCCCAAATCGTTGCGGAAAGGCCTGTCCACTTGCCGATTACAAAGGCGATCCAAGAGAAAAGCGCTGTAATCGCTAAACAAGTGAACTGGCCGTAATACTTCTTGTGGCCCTCAAAGAATGTAGGACCCGCTGCAGGTTCTTTTTTAGGCGCATAAGTATCTTGGGGTACGATGCCGGTTTTGCGGTATTCATCGATTAAGAAACGAGCTTCTTTAAGACCGAAGTAGCTGGCTAACGGAGTACCGATGAACTTCTGCACTGCAAAAACAATCGTACCCAAGGCTGCTGCAAGTGCAAAGCCATGTTCCATCGCTCCGCTGGTCATGATCTGTGTAGCAACGATACCGCCGGTCACGATAGGTACGCTGACCATGGTGTTTTCGTAACCGATAAACGGCATCATCAAAAATGCGCCGAGCATAATGACGCCCATTGCCAAAAGGGCCGTCACAACCGTGCGCCATTCGGCAATCAGCTCACGCATGTTAATGGTAGTTCCCATGGAGAACACGAGCAGAATCACAGACCATTTAGCGATCTGATCCAAGCCGGCTTTCTTAATGATGTCGGGAGGAATCCACCCGGCCATGAAAGCGATTAAAAAGAGCATTAAGCTCACGAACACTGCAGAAACCTTGGCTTTTGTGGCAACGCCAAGGAAGTCGCCTATTCCGAAGAATAAAAGGCAGATGAAAAGATACCAATACATCGAAGTAAACATCATTCCGGCGCTCTAAAGGCACCCTCCTTTATTTGAGATTTAAGGTTTGTTTCAATTAGTCTCACAGGCAAAACCTATGAAGGAGGAAAAACTTCTCGAATGTTCCAACTACACCCTCTACAAACGACTCGTCCCCATCAGGCTCAAGGCAATAAAGTTTTTCTTCTTCTTTGATTTTATCTTTTGCAAATAGAAGAATTTCTTCTCCTTAACAGCAAGTGGATGAGGGTTTTCGATTAGTTTTAGCCGAAAAATTTGTCTGCTTGCTCTCCTTCCGCTTCTTTCCTTACCTCCTCAGAAAGGTTATTCATTGAGCAAATTTCGCAAGATACTGTGGCAGCGCTATGTTTAGGCTGAAATATTCAAAACTCCGTATCGATTTCTTAATCCTGATAACCTCCGGCTCTTGACTATCAGGCCTGACCTTCCGAGAATGACGCTTTATTTGATTAGCTATTTCGGCTGGAAATGAAAAACACGATAGATCCTGAAAGCATTCATCAGGAGCTTCAACAGTACGAATCTCGTTTGATCTCCTTCCGCAAAACCGTCCACGAACATCCCGAAGTCGGTTTCAACACACAAGACACACTTGCCCGCATCAAATCCATTCTTGAAGAGTTCGACATTACCGGTTTAGATACCGAAACTTCCCCGGGAAGCGGATTCCTCTTAATCGAGGGCAACAGACCCGGAGCAACGGTGGCTCTTAGAGCCGATATCGACGCGCTCCCGATCGAAGAAAAATCCGGATGCCCTTGGGCTTCACACAACGGCAGCGCCCACTCCTGCGGACACGACGGTCACCAGACTTGGCTGATCGCTGCAATCATCTATCTGGCTAAACATCGCGACTTCCCTGGCCGTATCCTATGCGTCTTCCAAGCCGACGAAGAAAATGTCGCCGGCGCGCAAAGTGTCATCGACTCCGGCGTTTTCCAAAAATACGATGTCAAGGAGATCTACGGCGCACATAACGAACCTTCCTTGGATGTCGGGACGATTGCTTTCAAAGCCGGTCCGACCATGGCGGCCTGCGACCTCTTTTCCATCCGCGTGGTCGGTGTGGGTACACACGGCGCACGTCCGAATTTCGGCAAAGATCCGCTGCCGGTTGCCACAGAAATTTATAACGCGCTTCAGAGTTTGGTTTCGCGCACACTCGATCCGTTTAAATCCGCAGTGGTTTCTGTCTGCAGTTTCAATACCGAGGGATCACGCGCTTACAACATCATTTCCGACTCTGTCAAAATGATCGGCACGGTTCGAACCTTTGACGAATCTATTCGAGACACAATTGAGGAAGAGCTTGTACGGCGTTCCCAAGGCATCGCCGCGGCCTACGGCATCAAAGCAGAAACTGTCTATGAACGCCGCGTTTCTGCAGTCAATAATGATCCCGAACTCACAAAAGAGGCAAAGGAAGCGGCAGATCGTTGTTTCGGTACTGAAAATGTCATTGAACTTGCCGAGCCTTACATGATCAGTGAGGACTTCAGTTCTTACCAAAAAGTTCTGCCCGGCTGCTTCTTCTTTATTGGGGTAAGAGACTCCGAGCACAAAGAGGCTCTGCACAGTCCTTACTTTGATTTCAATGACAAAGTACTGATTCCTGCAGGTGCTTTCTTCAGTTACTTGGCGCTGGAGAGATTAACAGCCCTGAGTTGTCAGCCGTAGTCTCTTAGCAGGAAAACTTAGAGTGAGGTTAGCTAATTATTCCTAACCTCACTATTTCTTTTCATTTATAGCCCCCCAGGGCCTCTTTTTCTTCTCTTATCTTATCCAAAGTCTTACCGTTGTACGTCCAATATTTTGGCCCTTGCAGCGGGTGAGAAGTTCCAAGTAACTTCCTAGCAAGACCGGATAAAGAGCCAATTTCACCTTGACATTCAATTTGGCGATCATCCATTACGATTGCTATGACGTCTTCATGACCGTCCAATACTATTTTTGAACCTGCCTCGATTCCACACTTTTGAAATGAGAAAGGCGTCCTCCGCTCCTCAACTTCGGCTCTAACTTCTGCAGCAATCTGTTCGTCTGTGATTTCGTGGCCTTCCGGGGTAAACCGCTTCAGCTTATCTTTCGTACCACTTATCGTTGCGATACTTTCCAATAGTGCATAGGCATCCTCGGGCGCCATAGCATAAAACTCTTTTGTTCTGGTTTTTCCATCAAAAGTTTCGATTGCCCTTAAGCCTGAGTTTAATCGGTCGATTAAAGAATGCAGAACCTTATCTCCTAAACGAACAGAAACTTCATAAGCAGCATAAACTCTAAAAGCAAAGGGGATACATTCACTTCGATTAAGGCTTCTTAATCGTTCCTGGACATTGTCGGCGTACCCAATTTTTACGTATTCCGGAAAAGAAGGGTTCGTCAATATATAAATCACTCCGTCCTTTTCTTTTTTCATCATCGACTTTGTCCACCTAATTTTCTCAGGATCATCCAATCAAACTTGCAACAACTGCCTGAACAAAATCTGCCAGCTCAGAAGTGTTGAAGAGGCGCAAGCGTGTTAGCAAACAACTTGTTCGCGGCTTTGCGCAGATTATGCTTGTACCTCAGCTTCGACTCATCGTGACGACCCGAGTATTCATCGTAATTACCATTGAGTTCCGGTACCTCTCCGCCGTTCCAGCTATCCCTAACGGCGTTCAATTCCTCCATAGGAACCGCCCACTCTTCTGAAAACATCTGAAGTGCAACGTCTTGGATTTCTCGAACACGGCTGTACATAATCACGAGAACGTCTTTGCCAGCAAAATTATTTGGCTCTTGTTTTAAATCATCCCAAAACTTTTCAATAATCTCGCCAATCGCAGGATTGCTGCGCTTATACAATTCGATAAACTTCTTCACTCTTGCGTCGGCCTTAGAATCAATCTCTGTCTTCTCTGTTGTTTCGTTTGGAACAAAGGTCTGGATGAGATTCATTAAATAGTTATAGTTAACCTCGAACGACTTAACTGCCTCTAGTTCGTAATCAAGATCTAACATAAGAGGATTGAGGTCATCGTCTCCTCCTTTCTTGATTTTCTCGCGAGCATTCTGATAAAGCCCCGCCATCGACTGTAGCTTTTGAACCGTAATCCCTAACGAATTACGTTCCTCCTCATCCTCAAATTCGTCATAAACTTGAGCGCTACTCAACAGTCTGTCAACCCTCTGGAAGGCTCTGACGAAAAGTTTAATTTTTTCGAGGCTCTCCGGAGATGATTCATCTATGTCTTCACTGGATATTGTTAAAGCTTTAAGCTCTTGTGCGGCTTGCTTCAAGTCATGCTTAACAGTTTTCCACGCAGGGGCTGAAACTTCGGAAGCCCCTCCGTTAGAGTACAGCAACAAAGCCTCATCAATCTTCTTTGAGTATTCCAAAGGATATTGAAGCGTTACAACCTGACCGTATCTTTTCGTCGCGTTGAAAATTCGATTTGTCCTTGAAAAGGCTTGAATAAGATGCTGAGGTTTCATGGGCGGCCGATCTAAAAAGATCGTCGAAAGACAGGGAGCATCGAAGCCTGTTAACAGCCGATCCACAACGATGACTAGATCCAGCTGTTCTTCCCTTCTTCTGTATCTCGATTCTTTTCGAGCCAGCCTTTTATTTAGATCAGCGTTGTAAGCGTTCAAATCGGAAATATCTGCAGGAGCCTTAGGGAACATTTCCTTATAGTCTTTTAGGGCCTCCGCCATTTCTTTTTGATTTACCTGCGCCCCATCCTCATTTTCACCAACCGTATACGTGATTGCTACTTTAGGAAAATCAGGAAGTTTAGAAAGAATACCTTCTTGGATTTTTCCTCTTTTTTTAAATTCTTTAAAAAGTTTGTAATAGGCTTGGGCTTCTTTAATTGAACTACAGGTAAGCATGGCTTCGAACGTATTCCCTGCCCCTGCATTGATATTGAATTTTCCAGAGCTTCTGTTCAATATGTAATCAACGACTTTCTCCCGATGAGTCGGATTGTTATAGAGATCCTGATTACTAGCCTCGCAGCGCCTGAGTACTAATTTTTCAAGGTCAGTCTCAGACATATCTGCAAGTTTGTCCTGAGTCTCAAGGTTATTTTGAAGTGCTATTTCTTGTAGCGACTCCTTACCTTTACCCATCGACTGAATTTGAAAGCCTAAAACAGCGACATCATGAATAGCTTCTTTAATCGTGTACTTATGAAGAACTGGACCATATAACTCTTCAGTTGTACGCGCAAGATTGCCAAGAGCCTCCCTTTTATTCTCAGCGAAGATTGGGGTGCCTGTAAAACCAAACCATAGACTAGGCCTTCCGGGCGCTCCAAAAAAATCATCTAACTCTTTTTTTGTCTGCGGCGAAACGGTTCTATGACACTCATCAACTACAAAAGCTATTCTCTTATTTCTGAGGTTATTTTTCTTCTTCAGAGCAGAAGCATCCAGGGAGTCGCTTGAATACTTTCGAATGATATTTTGTAACTTTTGAATCGTTGTAACGATAGCAACTCTGGTGTTGCTTAACAGTTTCTTTTCGAGATCTCTTGTATTTTCTGTCTTATCGATGTCTATATCGTCGTTGTAAGCATAGGAACGAAAATCATCGGAAGTCTGCTTATCAAGGTCTTTCCTATCGATTAAAAAGATCGTTTTATCGATTGACGGAATGTCGAGAAGGTTCTTCGTTACTGTGAAAGAAGTCAGCGTCTTCCCCGAACCAGTCGTATGCCAAACGTAACCCGAATTGTTTTTTCTCGAAGCTTCTCTCACCTTGGTGATGGCATGGATCTGATAGGGACGCAGTAGGATTTGCCGTCTATTTGCCTCATCGATAACGGAATACTTACCGACCATTAGGTGCGCCATCGGAACATTGAGTGCTGCTTTGGCAAAATCCAAATAACCATTTACTCTTTTGTTTTCCTCATCAACCCAACTTGTCAGAAATTTCTCGCCCATTTCTCCATTGATGTTAGAGGCGATATATTTGGTGTCCGTGCCATTTGAAACTACAAACATCTGTACGAAACTAAATAGCCCACGAAACTGCCCTTCCCGACAATATTTTTGTATCTGTCTAAAGGCATCCATGTAGGGATGGTCTTGATTCTTTAGTTCAATGTGGACAAGAGGGATGCCGTTGACGAGCAGTGATACATCGAATCTTCTGTCTCTGTCAGCGTCAGAAGGGGAAAATTGGTTGATTACTTCATAAGAAGAGTGCCCACCCGCAACCTCTCGGTTATTAATTGCCATCAACGAAACTGTCCCCAGGGAAGCATCCTCACGAACTAAAGGTATTTGGGCTATTCCGTGTTCTCCAGCAAGCCACAAGGCGGCCTTGTATGTACTAGCGCCTTGCTCAGCCATATAAGCCTTGATCTGCTCCATCTCAAGGTCAGTAATTTCCTGACCCCTCAAAACTCCTATGTTGTTTTGATTCAATTTGGTCCGAAAATTTTCCCACAACTGCTCTGTATTTTTTATGTCAGGTCTGTATGTCCATTGAGACACCCCCAACGTAAGTTGATCAATCAAGCTTTTCTCAATGTTTGACTCAAGTTCGGACATTTTTCCCTCCTAAATAAACATTTTTTGGAGCAAACCTTTCTTTAATTTTTTATAAGTTTCCAACTTACGTTGATGAAGGGTAATAGCTTTATCGAGCCGCTCAAAAAAAAGTCCAATTTTCATTTGCTCTGCTTGGCACGGGAGGGCAATTGTCTGAACTTCTCATGAGATTTGGCCTCAAGTCCCAATTTATTTTCTAAGTTCTTAATTTTCTATATAAAAATTCTT
>PPYE01294186.1_pt1 | contig 10816 bp, 5 predicted proteins | sample 1559881 | NCBI WGS metagenome assembly PPYE01 (sample SAMN08240022, study PRJNA423297) | Human gut metagenome, whole genome shotgun sequencing project.
CCTCCCGCGGGGTATGGCTTGCTGTTAGAAGCATGCACGATCTTGCCGCCTCCGATGTAGATTGCCACATGATTGCTGTAGACGACTACATCGCCGGGCATGATATCTGAATAAGCCACTGCCTTTCCGCCGCTTAACTGTCCCCAGGAGTCTCTTGGCGTGGATATGCCGAACTGCCGGTGGATAGCCTGTACGAAAGCAGAGCAGTCAATTCCGTTGGTCAGGCTTGTCCCTCCATATACATAAGGATTCCCCACATATTCGCATCCCCGGTTCGCAATCTGCTGGCCCAGGGAAGCATTGCCAGGCTTTGTAGCCGGAGGGACGCTATTACTTGATGAGCCCCCACCCTGAGAGTTGGAATGATTTCCGGAGTTTCCATTGTTAGCCACATTATTGCTGGTATTGTTATTCGGCTTTTGCGTGGAATTTCCTGCCAAAGATGAGGGATTCCCTCCCCCGCCATTTCCGGTCTGCGCCGAAGCGACTACATTCTGCGTGGCTTCCGTCAATTGATCAAGCTGGGCCGCAGCCTGCGCCTTCGCGTCTGCAAGCCGGGAGTCGAAATCAGCAATACGGCTTCTCATATCCGCCAGAGTATTTTCAAGATTCGTCTGCTGCTGGCTTAAGTCCGCGGCCATCACTTCCATATCTGCCTGTCCTGCTTCCAGTTCCGTCTTAAGCGCTTCTACCTTCTCCTTGGTTTCCACATATTCTTTTAATTTCTTTCTGTCATAACTATGTACGTTCTGGACGTATTCCGTCTTGCTCACCAGTTCCGCATAGGACTTGGCGGTAACCAGCGCTTCAAAAGCAGAAGTATCGCCCTGCTCGTAGATGTACTTTATGCGAAGCTTCATATCTTCATACTGTTTCTGCTCCTTCGCCTGAGCCTCTTCCAGATCCGACTGCGCCTGGGTAATCTTCTGCTCCTGGTCAGCCATATCTTTTTGCAGGGCATCATAACTTACCAGAAGGCCCACCAGCTGGCTGTTTATATCTGCCGCCTGCCCCTCCAGTTCTTCCTTTTGCGTCTCCAGAGACTGGGCATCCTCCTGTGGCGTAGCCAAAACAGGCGTTACAATTAAAGAACTCATCACAAAAACTGTGATGAGTGTCTGTACAAATCTTTTTTTCATATTCTCACCCATCCTTATCAATTATTCATCTTATCAGTTTATAATACAACCGATTGGATCATATGCTCCCCTGCATACCTTAAGGTCAGAATACTACATTTTCCAGTTATTTTCAATATAATTCAACAATTTCCAGATACTTCCTTACCAGTATCTTGCATAGCCTTGCGCTCTCACCGGGCTTATCATGATATTGGTGCCCGTCTGCTGCGCTTCAATCATCATTCCACCGCCGATATAGATGCCTACATGGCCCGGCTTCCAGCAGATATCTCCCGGTTCCGGACTGGACACTTTTCTTCCTCCGGCATACTGTGACTCAGAATAATGCGGCAGTGAGATTCCCGCAACCGCATGGCAGTACTGCACAAGTCCGGAACAGTCTAATCCTACTCCCGGCTGCGTCCCGCCCCATACATATGGCACGCCAAGCTGGCTGTACGCCGCCTGCACGATCTTCTGTGCTACAGCAGTATTTCCCTGTCCTTCATAGGAAGGATTGCTTCCGCCGCCTCCGCCGCCGCTCGGCTTCTTGTTGCTATTATTGTTGTTGCTGCTATTGTTATTATTGTTCGCCTGCTGCGCTTCTTCCTGACGTCTCTGCTCTTCGGCCGCTTTCTCGGCTGCCGCCTGCAGCTGTTCGTCAAGGCTGCCTAACTCATCCTGCTTGCTTGCAAGCGTCGCGTCCAGGTTCTCTTTATCGCTTTCAAATTCTGCCTGCATATTCTCCAGATTGTCCATTTCCGTCTCCAGAGTAGACTTCAGATCCTGAACCTGCTGCTTGGTTGCAACATACTCCTCCAGCATCTTTCTGTCATAGGAATGAACATTCTGCACATACTCGGCCTTGTTGACCAAATCGGAGAAATCCTTTGCAGATACCAATGTCTCAAGAACACTGGTATCGCCTTCTTCATACATGAACTTTATGCGAAGCTTCATGGCTTCATACTGCTCTTCTTCTTTTTCCTGAGCCGCGGCCAAGTCTTCTTCCGCCTGGGTAATCTCCTGGCCTTTTGAAATCAGGTCTCCCTCAAGCTGGCTGATCTTGGATAACAAATCCGTCAATTTGCTTTGTAAGGAATCAACTTCGCTCTGTGCTGCTTCCTTGTCTTTCTTTAAATCATCAACCGACGGTTCTGCAAAAACCGGTGTTACAACCAATCCACATGTCAGTACCGTGACCAACAAAGCACTCTTAATTCTTCTCATAAGTTCTCCTGTTTACTTTCCCTCGTTTACCATTTACCAGTAACGTCTATACCACGGGGATCCATATACGTTGGCAACTCTTACCACATCTCCTGTATGAGGCGCATGGATCATCTGGCCTCCGCCGATGTAGATGCCGATATGGCTTCCGTAGCATACCAGATCTCCCGGCTGCGGATTGCTGACAGCCTTTCCGCCTCCTCCTTGCACTTCTGAAGTACGTCCGATGCTGATACCTGCAACTCTGTGGCAATACTGTGTAAGCCCTGAACAGTCAAGTCCTACTCCCGGAGTCGTTCCACCCCATACATAAGGCACGCCTAACTGGCTGTATGCCGCATTTACGATAGCCTGTGCAGTGGACGTATTGCCTGAGCCGCCGCCACTTGGGGTCGGTGCCGGTGCTGGCTTGGTGCCATTGCCGCCATTATTACGGTTTCCACTTCCCCCGCCATTGTTATTATTTGCTGCCGCTGCCTGCTGCTGTGCTGCAAGGGCTTCTGCCGCTGCCGCTTCGGCTGCTGCCTGAATCTGAGAGTCAAGGTTCGCGACTTCTGCCTTTTTGGATTCGATGGTAGAACTCAGCTCGCTTTCCTTATTCTCGTATTCAGCCTGCATAGATTCCATATTCTTCTGTTCGTCTTCCAGCGTCGTCTTAAGATCTGCAATCTGCTGTTTTGTCTCTATGTATTCCTCCAACTGCTTCCTGTCATATGTATGTACGTTCTGTACATATTCCGCTTTATTCACAAGATCCGAGAAATTCTCTGCCGTCACCAGCGTCTCTAACGCGGTCGTATCTCCTTCTTCGTACATGAATTTGATACGCTTCTTCATGGCTTCGTATTGTTCCTGCTCCTTTTCCTGAGCCTCTTTCAGATCTTCTTCTGCTTTTGTAATTTCCTCGCCCTTTTCAATCAGGCTTTCCTCCAGATCTCCCAGTTTGGACATGATATCCGTCAACTGATCCTGCAGCGATGACACTTCGCTTTCCTTGGCTGCCTTGTTATCCTTCAAGTCATCGACTGATGGCGCTGCGAAAACTGGTGTCACAATCATTGAACTAGCAACGACAGCAGTCAGCAGCCTTGTTCCAAATTTTTTCATTTTAATCATCCTTTTTACTTATTCTTATACTCTTATTTACCCTCATTTGACATAGTACCCCTACATCTAGAATCGATTATACTCTATTACACTAAAATTTGCAACATTTTTTAACACTTTTGTAACATCTTGCAGGAACTATTTTCCTTATTGTATGTCCATATTCGTATAGCCCATCAGGCTTATATCCACCTCCCTGGCCGCTTCTCTGCCTTCCCGAATTGCCCAGACAACCAAGGACTGGCCTCTGTGCATGTCCCCTGCGGCAAATACATTCGCAACGTTGGTTCCATATTCCCCTGCCGGCGTTGCCACATTGGTCCGTTCATTCACTTCTACTCCGAATGCCTTGGTAATATAGTTCTCGCTGCCGATGAATCCGGCAGCGATCAGCACCAGGTCCGCTTCTACAGTATATTCGCTCCCCGCCACTTCTGCCATCATCATCCGGCCGGTCTTCTCGTCCTTCTTTGCTTCCAGTTTCACCAGAACAGCCTGGCACACTCTGCCTTCCTTATCTTTCTTGAATTCTTTGACTGTTGTCTGGTAAACCCTCGGATCATGGCCGAAGACTGCCTTGGCCTCCTGCTGCCCATAGTCTGTCTTGCAGATCTTGGGCCATTCCGGCCATGGATTATCCTGCGTCCGTTCATCCGGAGCCTTTGGCATCATCTCCAACTGCAGCACGGATTTGGCGCCGTGGCGCATGGAGGTCCCCACGCAGTCATTTCCCGTATCGCCTCCGCCGATCACCATGACTTTCCTGCCTTTGGCAGAAATATAATCGCCGTCTTTTAACTGCATTTCATTCGCCCAAAGGCTCTTGGTGGTGGATTTCAGAAAGTCAACCGCAAAGTAGATTCCTTTCGCGTCTCTCCCCGGTACTTTGATATCCCTGGGATTGGAAGCGCCACAGCAGAGGATGACTCTGTCATATTCTCGAAGGAGCGTGGATGCCTTCCGTTCTTTGCCTACATTGCACCCTGTCACAAATTCGATTCCTTCCTCTTCCAGTATCGATATTTTCCGGTCGATCACCTGTTTCTCCAGCTTCATATTGGGAATGCCATACCGAAGGAGTCCACCCGGCTTATCCTCCCGCTCGAACACCGTGACGCTGTGCCCTCTCCGATTCAGCATGTCCGCAGCAGCCAGCCCGGAAGGGCCAGAGCCAATGACAGCCACTTTTTTACCGGTACGCACCTTCACCGGACGCGCTGATGCATACCCTTTTTCATATGCATTTTCAATGATCCCATATTCATTTGCCTTTGTCGTGACTGCATCCCCGTTCAGGCTGCAGGTACAGGCCGCCTCGCATAAGGCCGGACACACGCGGGAGGTGAATTCCGGGAAGTTGTTGGTCTTTTTCAACCGGTAGTATGCCTCTTCCCAGTTGCCATGATAGATCAAGTCGTTCCATTCCGGCACCAGATTATGGAGAGGACATCCGCTTGCCATTCCCATGATCATCTGCCCGGACTGGCAAAACGGAACGCCGCAGGACATGCATCTTGCCCCTTGCAGTTCCTGCTCTTCCTTTGCCAGCGGCGTATAGAATTCGTTGAAATGCCGAATTCTTTCTCTTGGCGCTTCCGCTGCCTTATCCTGTCTTTCATAATCCATGAATCCTGTTGCTTTTCCCACTTTCCTGCGCCTCCTATCTTCCGCCTTTAATTGCATAAAATGCCTCAATCTTTGCCTGCTCGCTGCTCATGCCCTGCTCTTCCATCTGAAGGATGGTGGTGAGCATACGCTCATAGTCAACCGGAATGATCTTCTTAAACTTTGGCAGATATCCGGTAAAATGATTGAGGATCTCTTTCCCGATCTGGGAATTGGTATAGGATACATGCTCCTCAATCATGCCTTTCAGTTCATTTACATCGAATTTGGATGTCACATGCTCGATATTTACCAGCTGCTTATTCACATTCCTGTACAGGCTGTTGTCCAGATCCAGTACGTACGCCACGCCGCCGCTCATTCCTGCCGCAAAGTTCTTACCGGTCTTTCCAAGAACCGCCACGCGTCCACCCGTCATATACTCGCATCCATGATCTCCTACGCCTTCCACTACGGCCGTCGCGCCTGAGTTTCGCACTGCAAAACGTTCCCCTGCGACTCCGTTGATGAATGCTTTTCCGCTTGTCGCTCCATAAAGCGCCACATTTCCTATTATAATGTTCTCATCATGCTTATATTTTGCGCTGCGTGGCGGATATACGACAAGTTTGCCGCCGGAAAGTCCCTTTCCAAAATAATCATTGCTGTCGCCAATCAGTTCCAGTGTCAGTCCCCGAGGAATGAACGCGCCAAAAGACTGGCCTCCGGCACCACTGCATTTTACCACGTAACTGTCCTCCGGCAGTCCTTCCGGATACTTCCTGGTAATCTCAGATCCAAAAATGGTTCCAAATGTCCGGTTTGTATTGGTAACATCCACTTCTATGCTTCTCTTTTGCTTCTTTTCCAGAGATGGCAGCAATTCCTTGACCAATACCTTCTCATCCAGCGTTTTCTCCAGTTCAAAGTCATACCTCTTCTTTGGGTTAAATGTAACCGGCGTCTTCGTTCCTTCATATGGATTATACAGAATCTGCTTAAGATCCAGCGTGGCCGCCCTGTCGGAGGTGGCGTCTTCCCTGACTTTCAGAAGATCGGTCCGTCCAACCAGTTCATCCACGGTACGCACTCCCAGCCTCGCCATATATTCTCTCAGATTCTGGGCGATGAAGCGCATAAAGTTCACGACATATTCCGGCTTGCCTGTGAATCGTTTCCGCAGCTGCGGATTCTGGGTGGCAACCCCCACCGGGCAAGTATCCAGGTTGCAGACCCGCATCATGACGCATCCCATCGTTACCAGAGGCGCTGTGGCGAAGCCGAATTCCTCCGCCCCAAGGATCGCGGCAATAGCCACATCCCGGCCGCTCATCAGCTTGCCGTCCGTCTCGATCCGCACCCGCTCCCGAAGGCCATTCTGGATCAGCGTCTGATGCGTCTCGGCCAGGCCCAGTTCCCACGGAAGGCCAGCATTATGGATGGAACTTCTTGGGGCCGCCCCGGTACCGCCGTCATAGCCTGAGATCAGGATCAGTCCCGCGCCTGCTTTGGCTACTCCTGCGGCAACCGTGCCGACGCCTGCCTCCGACACCAGTTTTACCGAGATCCTTGCGTCTTTATTGGCGTTCTTACAGTCATAAATTAACTGGGCCAGATCTTCGATGGAGTAAATGTCATGGTGAGGCGGCGGGGAGATCAGGCTTACTCCTGGCGTAGAATGACGGGTTTTTGCAATCCATGGATATACTTTGCCTCCCGGCAAGTGTCCGCCTTCCCCCGGCTTGGCTCCTTGCGCCATCTTAATCTGTATTTCCCTGGCGCTGACCAGATATCTGGACGTCACGCCAAATCGGCCGGAAGCTACCTGCTTGATCGCCGAGCATCTGTTTGTATCCAGACGTTCAATCTCCTCGCCGCCTTCGCCGCTGTTGGATTTGCCGTGCAGCTGGTTCATGGCGATGGCCAGCGTCTCATGGGCTTCCTTGGAGATGGAGCCATAGGACATGGCTCCTGTCTTAAACCTGGTGACAATCGAATCCACGCTCTCCACTTCGTCTACGGGAATCCCCTTCTTCGGATACTTGAATTCCAGCTGGCCACGCAGATTGATGTGCGCGCCTTCCTCATTCACCATATCCGTATATTTCTTGAACATTTCATAATTGCCGCGTCTGGCGGACTGCTGCAGCATGTGGATGGTCTGCGGATTGTAAAGATGCTTTTCTCCGCCGCTTTTGGACTTATGCTGCCCGATGCTGTTCAAGGTCAGATCCACTTCCAGCCCCAGCGGGTCAAATGCCTGCGAATGGCGCGCCACATAGTCCTGGGCAATCTCTTCGATTCCGATGCCGCCGATACGGCTTACGGTATCGGTAAAATATTTATCTATAAACGCTTCCTTCAGGCCGATCGCCTCAAATATTTTTGCTCCTTGATAAGATTGGATAGTGGATATTCCCATCTTGGACGCAACCTTTACAATTCCGGAAAGCACCGCATGGTTATAATCATCCACGGCCGCATAGTAGTCCTTCTGAAGCATATCCGTATCAATCAGCTGCCGGATCGACTCATGGGCAAGATAGGGATTGATCGCACAAGCGCCGTAGCCCAAAAGGGTTGCAAAATGATGCACTTCCCTTGGCTCTCCCGTCTCCAGAATAATTGCGACGGAAGTCCTCTTTTTCGTCCTCACCAGGTGCTGCTGTAATCCCGACAATGCCAGCAAGGACGGCATGGCTACATGATATTCATCCACGCCCCGGTCCGAGAGGATCAGGATATTGGCGCCTTCGCGGATTGCCCGGTCTACCTCGATGAACAAGTAGTCGATCGCTTTCTCCAGGCTGGAATTCTTGTAATAGATAATGGGAATCTCCGCTATCTGGAATCCGTCTGCCTTCATACTCTTGATCTTTAGAAGATCCGTGCTGGTAAGAATCGGATTCTCCACCTTCAGCATCCTGCAGTTTTCAGCCCTCTCTTCCAACAGGTTGCCATCCGCGCCGATATAGACGGTGGTGGAAGTCACTACTTCCTCCCGGATCGCGTCAATGGGAGGATTGGTCACCTGCGCGAACAACTGCTTGAAGTACCCGAACAGATTCTGATGCTTGTCCGAGAGCACCGCCAGAGGGGCATCGATTCCCATGGCTGCCGTCCCTTCCACTCCATTTTTCGCCATGTTCATGATGGATGTCTTCACTTCCTCGTAGGAATAGCCGAAGGCTTTTTGGAGGCGCTTGCATTCTTCCGGCGTATAGGACGGGACCTTCTGGTTTGGAATCTTAAGGCTGCTAAGTTCTGTCAGGTTGCTGTCAAGCCATTCTCCGTAAGGCTGACGGCTCGCGTATCTCTCCTTCAGTTCTTCATCGTCGATCACCTTTCCCTGCACGGTATCTACAAGCAGCATCTTTCCAGGATGCAGGCGCTCTTTTACGACGATCTTGCCCGGGTCAATATCAAGCACACCCACCTCGGAAGACAAGATCAGTGTGTCATCATCCGTGATATAATATCTGGAAGGACGAAGGCCATTCCTGTCAAGGACGGCTCCCATGCAGTCCCCGTCGCAGAAAAGAATAGACGCGGGCCCGTCCCACGGCTCCATCATGGTGGCGTAGTATTGATAGAAATCCTTCTTCTCCTGGGACATATTCTTCGTATTGGCCCAAGGTTCAGGAATCGCGATCATGACGGCAAGCGGCAGGTCCATCCCGCTCATCACCATGAATTCAATGGCATTATCCAGCATGGCAGAGTCAGATCCTGCGATATTGATGGCCGGCAGCACCTTGTGAAGCTCGCCCTTCAGGTATTCTGACTCCATGTTCTCTTCCCTTGCCCGCATCTTGTCCGCATTGCCGCGAATCGTATTGATCTCTCCGTTATGTACGATAAACCGGTTCGGATGCGCCCTTTCCCAACTGGGGTTCGTATTGGTGCTGAACCTGGAATGCACGAGAGCTATCGCGGACTCGTAGTCCGCATCCTGCAGGTCTTCGAAGAACGAACGCAGCTGGCCTACCAGGAACATTCCCTTGTAGGCAATCGTGCGGCTTGACAGGGATGCCACATAAGTGTCATCGCTGCTCTGCTCAAATACCCGCCGGATCACATACAGCCGCCTGTCAAAATCCAGGCCTTTCTCCACCTTTTTCGGGCGCTCGATGAATCCCTGCATAATGCAGGGCATACATTCCCGCGCACGGCTTCCCAGGACCTCCGCCTTAACCGGCACTTCCCTCCAGCCCAGGAAATCCATGCCTTCCTTTTTTACGATTACTTCGAAAATCTTCTTCGCCTGATTTCTCTTCAGCTCATCCTGAGGGAAGAAAAACATCCCGACTCCGTAATCTCTCTGTGAACTTAAAAGGATGCCGAGAGGCTTGCAGACTTTGGAGAAAAACTTGTGGGATATCTGTAATAAGATTCCAACTCCGTCACCTGTCTTACCTTCGGCATCCTTGCCAGCTCTATGTTCTAAGTTTTCTACAATCTTTAATGCATTTGCCACAGTACTATGACTTTTTTGCCCTTTAATGTTGACGATTGCACCGATTCCGCAGTTATCATGTTCAAACCCGGGACGGTACAAGCCACATTGACCGCTTGCGCTCTGTCCGCTCATATATTCAGTCCTTTCATTTAATTTTTTATTACTATACTACATTTTCCCCGGCTTGTAAACCGTAACTTTTCTCAAATTGTCAGATAATCAGACTATTTATTTCATGAAAGCAAAGAATCTGGCAGTTTATACGGCTGCCAGATTCTCATGTTCTTCGGATTTCCCCGGGATATCTGGTTTCTCTTCTATTCTCTGGATGAACACAAACATGGTGGCGGCTATGGACGCGCACGCAACCGTTACGATTCCGATACGCAGAACATCTTCTGCCAGCCATTCCAGCAGTTTGTACTTCGTCGCCAGCACTGATAATAGATTCATAGACATATGCGCCAGAATCGGCGCCTTTACCGAGCCATACTTCTCATACAGATAAGCCAGCATCATTCCAATTACAAACCCGTATATCATCTGGACGATATTATTATGAATCCATCCAAATACGAATGCCGACAGCAGCGCTGCCTGCATGAATCCTCCATTTTCCCTAAAACGCTTAAAAAGCAGCCCGCGAAATACCAGTTCTTCACTGATGGGCACGATGATTGCCAATACCGCGATCTGCAAAGCCAGCGGCGCGGAATACATTCCTTCCAGCGTCTCTGTATAAGTTTCGCTGGCCGCCGAGAAATTCCCTATAGTAATCAGGTTATTCAGCCCCAGGCACATAGCAGCGGCAATGACAATGACTGCGAAATATTTCCAGATAGGCGCCTTTTTATTGGGGTGGAATCCCATTGCCTTCTCTTTTGCCCTGTCTTTATGGAACAGGAATGCCATAACCGGTATCACGATCAGAGCCCGCACTCCATTGATCGGAGTAGAATAGGCATTCATCTGCTTGACGACAGCATTCATGATAGAAGCCCCGTCCTTTTCCATCAGTTCCATCGTCTGGCTGAGGCTGCTTCCTTGATTCAATTCATTGCCATAATGGCTTACTATATACACAGAAGTCAAAGCATACTCTGCAATCATGCTTACGAGTATCCCGATCACCAGCCATATTACGACCGGTCCCCACAGGTGCCACAGCCGCTTGCCATAACTTTCCGGCTTCATAGGTGGCACCTGGCCGCCCTGACCCTGTCTGTTCTGTTGTTGTTCCATACGCTTCCTCACTTTCATCTATCAATACCTTCTCTATTCTACTTCTCATTCC
>PPYE01781457.1_pt1 | contig 10816 bp, 7 predicted proteins | sample 1559881 | NCBI WGS metagenome assembly PPYE01 (sample SAMN08240022, study PRJNA423297) | Human gut metagenome, whole genome shotgun sequencing project.
TTTTTTCTATTTAAAAGGAGGCGCAAAGATACATAAAATTACTATCTTCGCACATCAAATATTCATTAATCAAAGTATACAGATACTATGAAACAGAAATTCTCTTTTCTTTTTGTATTGCTGGTCCTGCTATTGACAGGACTGCAAGTTTCGGCACAAAGTACGCCAAAACCATTTGATATTGAACAGCCTTCTCTTCGTGTTTTCCTACCGGCACCGGAACTGGCGACAGGTCGTGCTGTGGTAGCCTGTCCGGGTGGGGGATACTCCGGCTTGGCGGTCAATCACGAAGGGTATGATTGGGCGCCGTATTTCAACAAACAAGGAATTGCATTGATTGTTCTCAAATACCGGATGCCGAAAGGCGACCGCACCCTCCCGATCTCCGACGCCGAAGCAGCCATGAAAATGGTACGTGACAGCGCTGACGTATGGAATCTGAATCCGAATGATATTGGTATCATGGGGTCTTCTGCCGGAGGCCATCTGGCTTCGACCATCGCTACACATGCGCCTGAAGCACTTCGTCCCAACTTCCAGATTCTCTTCTATCCGGTGATCACGATGGACAAATCTTTCACTCACATGGGCTCTCATGACAATCTGTTGGGCAAGGACGCTTCTGCCGATCTGGAAAAAGAATTCTCCAACGAGAAGCAAGTGACCAAAGAGACTCCCCGTGCTTTCATTGTTTATAGCGATGATGACAAGGTGGTTCCTCCTGCCAACGGAGTCAACTATTATCTGGCTTTAAATAAGAAAGGTGTTCCTTCCGTTCTCCATATTTATCCTACAGGCGGACACGGTTGGGGAATCCGTGAAGATTTCCTCTACAAGAGTGAAATGCAGAACGAACTGACTTCTTGGTTGCGTAGTTTCAAGGCCCCTCGCAAAGATGCCGTCCGTGTGGCTTGCATCGGCAACAGTATTACGTTCGGAGCAGGAATAAGAAATCGTAGCCGCGATAGCTATCCTTCCGTACTGGCCCGTATGCTGGGCGACAGCTACTGGGTGAAAAACTTCGGAGTGAGCGCCCGTACCATGCTGAACAAAGGAGATCATCCTTATATGAACGAACCTGCTTATAAGAATGCGTTAGCTTTTAATCCTAACATCGTCGTTATCAAACTTGGTACAAACGACAGCAAATCATTCAACTGGAAATACAAAGCAGACTTCATGAAAGATGCGCAGACCATGATCGACGCTTTCAAAGGTCTTCCTTCACAGCCGAAGATTTATCTCTGCTATCCTTCCAAAGCTTATCTTACAGGTGACGGCATCAACGATGATATTATCTCTAAAGAAATCATTCCGATGATCAAGAAGCTCGCCAAGAAAAACGACCTATCTGTTATAGACCTCCATACTGCGATGGACGGAATGCCCGAACTCTTTCCGGACCGTATTCATCCGAACGAAAAGGGAGCGCAGGTAATGGCAAAAGCTGTCTATCAATCTATCTCTGCTTTAAAATAAAAAATATGTTACCGATCATTGAGCTTTTAACCGGATAATTGTATTGATAATATAGCCCCTGATAAAAGAAAGGAGAATATTATGATTAGAACAGTTGCTGTCTTTGTTTTTGTGTCTTTAGCTTGTGTTGCTACTGCCTTTTCTCAAACTATAGAAAAGGGGAATAAAATGGATGTGCAAAAGAAAAATAGCTCTGCGGAAGTAAGCGGACATTGGGAGTGCAGAACAAAAGACTTATCTGGGATTGGGGCAATATGTAGCGGTAAATGCCGGAATGCGTTGGATTCCTTCTCAAAGATTTTTCGTTGAAGCGGGAGGAGCCTTAAGCCGGCAATTCTATTTGGCTTTGCCTATAGCGAGACAAGACATAGCAGGAATATATACGAGAATGCATTATTCTTTAGCCAGAAATGTCCGGTTGAATGTCTGGGGACAATATTTTATGGGGGGAAATACACCTCCTCCGGTTTACAATCCGTTATTTCCACATACAGGGGTAGGAGCTTCTATCTCGGTCGATGTGAAAAAGAATACGGAAGTAAGTGTCGGTGCGGAATACCAGTACGACAAGAATTCAAGGGAATGGAAAATGGAAACGTCAGGCCGTGTATCCATTGGCTTTTGACACATATTTCATCATTCATTTGGTTCTGTTATTTATTTCCCATATCTTTGACGCATTAAAATTATAATGTTTCATTAAAACTAGTGGATGTTTAACTCATCATTTATTACATCGGATTTGGTCTGATAAGAATCTGTTCACTTTAACAGATTCGAACTTTCATACTTTCGGATAATCTTTCCGGAAGTGATTCTCCTATATTATATAACTTTAGTTTTTATACCCGCATACAATAGCAAAAGCATTGTTGTGCTTTCACGTGTATGCTATATACATTAAGATAATGAGTAACGAAAATAATAATCTGTCATTATATGGTTGGAGTGATAATCTATTCCGGCAAAAACAAATCTCACAATTTAAAGATATGTCTCATGGACGAATCATCGTGACACATAAAACCTGTTATGAAGTAGTTGCAGAGGATGGCGTATATTTGTGTGAGTTAACAGGAAATATGATTTATGGCAGAATGCCTGATGAATACCCTTGTACGGGCGATTGGGTGATTTTTCAGCCATTCGATGCAAACAAAGGGATTATAGTTGATACGTTGCCTCGTGAACGGGCGTTGTATCGCAAGAAGAACGGAACGGTAGCCGACCGGCAGGCCATTGCTTCTTACGTCGATAAAGCATTTATTGTGCAAAGCCTTGATGATAATTTCAATGTTCGCAGAGCGGAACGTTTCATAGCCCAGATAATGGAAGAAAATATCAAACCGGTATTGGTGTTTAATAAAGCCGATTTAGGTTGTGACAGGCAGAAAATAGATGAAGCGATTAAACACATTGCCCGTCAGTTTCCTGTATTTATCACAAGTATTCGTCAACCTCAAACGATTCTCCGGTTGCGGGAATCCATAACAAAAGGCGAAACGGTCGTGTTTGTCGGCTCTTCGGGTGTCGGCAAGAGTTCACTGGTGAATACCCTTTGCGGGAAATCGGTACTGAATACTTCCGATATAAGCCTGTCTACAGGGAAGGGACGGCATACTTCGACTCGTCGGGAAATGGTATTGGTGGATGGCTCAGGTGTTTTAATCGACACTCCGGGTGTTCGGGAATTTGGTTTGGCGATTGACAATCCCGATTCGCTTGCCGAAATGTTTGAAATATCCGACTATGCGGAATCATGCCGTTTCAGCGATTGTAAGCATATCGACGAGCCGGGTTGTGCTGTTTTAGAAGCGGTACATAATGGTACGTTAGATCATAAGGTATATGAGAGTTATCTGAAACTCAAACGAGAAGCATGGCATTTCTCCGCTTCCGAACATGAAAAACGTAAGAAGGAGAAATCCTTTACGAAACTCGTAGAAGAAGTGAAGAAACGCAAGGCTAATTTCTAAAGAACTATTGAAGCAGGGAATGCCGGTACTTTATCAGACAAGGTGATACTGTATGACGGCTTCTCTGCTTCTTATTGTTTGGTAAGAGTTTACGGCAACTATTCTCTTGCTTTTAGAGTAAAGGCATTTCAACTCTTGTGACATGTTCCTCTTCGGGTACATCCGGATTGCTGTAATAATATTCTATTGATGTTCCCGAAGCCTTATATCCATTTGTTTTTATCCATTCGGTCATCTCATTGTACAGCTGTGCCAGTTCATTGTAATTTCCTCTATGCAGACATACGACTATTCTTCTGGCGGGGAGGATGACAGACTGTATTTTTTCGTCACCCTGTAAAGGTTTCGAAGATTTCAGTCCGATAATCATTTCTATACGATCTTCGGTCAGGCTTTCAAAGTCGGGGTACTCTACGAAGGGGATATCCGTGGTTACTTCTCCCTGTTTCTTGAATAAAGAGTCTATTCTTACAAAATTCTCTCCGATAGCCTGTGACATACCTTTCATGTCGGTTTTTACTTCAATAGCCAAAGCGGGCTGTTCCGGCTGCTGTAAAAGCATGATTTCTGATATCTTTGCCATAGATTCTGTTTTAATGGTGATTATTTCCGTATGACCGGTATATATATTTCTGTTAGTAATTCCGACGTTTCCGTGGTGGACGGATGATTCATATACATCTCAAAGCTGAATGTGCTTTGGGGATGGTATTTACTTTTCGGAAACCATTCCTCATAAATGCTCCTGTACACTTTGTGTAAAGAAGAATAGCTCCCCGTATGTCTGAACACGGCATATCGCCCTCCGGGAATTTGCATGATTCCCGGTACCGGTCTCGCTTTAGTATCATCGCGAAGGGTGATGCCCAGATAGAACCGGCACTTCTCCGTAGGCGTAATCGACGGATCGTCCATGCTAAGGCTGATAAACTTGTCATATCGTGGGTCTGCTTCATACTGTTCGGCATGATGCAGTAGTTTATTCCAAAGTAATCTGTATTTTAGTTTGTTTTTATACGCTTCTGCGCAAACGCTGTATGTAACTGCCGATATTCTCTCCGGTAGCGGTGCGGAACACTCTTCTGAAATGAAATTTGGACAGTCCGCTCATCGAACTCAGCGTGTCGGTATCCAGTACCTCCGTCAGATGACCGTTGATGTACACTATTATGTTCTGAATCATCTTATGATGAAGGCTGCTTGTCTCTTGCTTTTGCCGCCATCTGTTCAGTGTGGGAAGGCGTTTGTCCAGTATCTCCCTCAGCTCTTTCGGAGAATAGTCCGTGTCTGCGTATTCATTATATTTATCTGTATATTTTATCCAGATGTCGATCATTTCCCACATGGATATATCAACAATGTATTTCCCATCCTTCAGGCAGTAATAACAAAACTCATCACTCCTCGAACCGTCAGAGTTGGTGCCTAAATATTCCTCCACGTCGAAGCGGAGCGGCATTCCGCAGCTTTGGCAATATCTTTTATTTATTTCTGATTCAACCATTTGACTAATCTTGCATTCTTTGCAAAAATAAGCTATTTTTTCAGTAAACAGTTGTCCGGAATAGCCATCTTTTTATTAACAAATGTTCATTTCCGCTATTTCTTAAAGTTGTATCTTTGCCGCGCTTTTATAATATATAAGGTAAAGATGGAAACAATAACTGGAAAAAGAAGTTTATCATTCTATGAGCCGATTGTTTGGTGTAGGTCTGTTTGTCATCAATTCGATATTGGATATGTTTTGGGCTTTATGTAGAGTCTTATATTTATGTTCTGTGTATATTAATAAAAAAACCTCTGATAATCATTGATTATCAGAGGTTTTTTTACTCCGTGATCCAGCTGGGGCTCGAACCCAGGACCCCAACATTAAAAGTGTTGTGCTCTACCTGCTGAGCTACTGAATCAATCCACATTTTTCTTATCTTTGTGCCATTATCAACAATATACAATCATTAATATATGGCTGACGATAAAAAAATCATCTTCTCAATGGTGGGAGTGAGCAAAGCTTTCCAACCAAATAAAAATGTACTGAAAGACATTTACCTGTCGTTCTTCTATGGAGCGAAGATTGGTATTATCGGTCTGAACGGTTCCGGTAAATCTACCTTATTGAAGATTATCGCGGGTCTGGAGAAATCCTATCAGGGAGAAGTGGTCTTCTCTCCGGGATATTCTGTGGGCTATTTGGCACAAGAACCTTATCTGGACGACACAAAGACAGTAAAAGAAGTTGTAATGGAAGGTGTGCAACCGATTGTTGACGCACTGGCAGAATACGAAGAAATCAATCAGAAATTCGGTTTGCCCGAGTATTATGAAGATCAGGACAAGATGGATATACTTTTCGCCCGTCAGGGAGAATTGCAAGATATCATCGACGCAACTGATGCATGGAATCTGGACAGTAAACTGGAACGTGCGATGGATGCGCTCCGTTGTCCGCCCGAAGATCAGCCGGTGGTGAATCTCTCCGGAGGTGAACGCCGTCGTGTCGCTCTTTGCCGTTTGTTGTTGCAGAAACCGGACATCCTGTTGCTCGATGAGCCTACCAACCACTTGGATGCTGAATCTATCGACTGGCTGGAACAACATTTGCAGCAATACGAAGGTACAGTTATCGCCGTAACTCACGACCGTTACTTCCTTGATCACGTTGCCGGATGGATTCTCGAACTCGACCGTGGCGAAGGTATCCCTTGGAAGGGAAACTACTCATCCTGGCTGGAACAGAAGACCAAACGGATGGAAATGGAAGAAAAGACCGCCAGCAAGCGTCGTAAAACACTGGAACGTGAGTTGGAATGGGTGCGCATGGCTCCGAAAGCTCGTCAGGCGAAAGGAAAAGCCCGTCTTAATTCATACGACAAGTTGCTGAATGAAGACTTGAAGGAGAAAGAAGAGAAGCTGGAAATCTTTATCCCGAATGGTCCCCGTCTGGGTAATAAGGTAATCGAGGCAAAACACGTAGCGAAGGCATACGGCGACAAACTGCTGTTCGATGATCTGAACTTTATGCTTCCTCCTAACGGTATTGTCGGTGTCATCGGTCCTAACGGTGCAGGAAAAACAACTCTTTTCCGTCTGATTATGGGATTGGAAACGGTAGATAAAGGTGAGTTTGAAGTAGGAGAGACCGTAAAGGTATCCTATGTAGACCAGCAGCATAAAGACATTGACCCGAACAAGAGCGTCTATCAGGTAATCTCCGGTGGTAATGATTTGATCCGTATGGGTGGACGTGATATCAATGCACGTGCGTACCTGTCCCGTTTCAACTTTGCCGGTGCCGATCAGGAAAAACTTTGTGGTGTTCTTTCCGGTGGTGAAAGAAACCGTCTGCATCTGGCGATCGCTCTGAAAGAAGAAGGTAACGTTCTGCTGCTCGATGAGCCGACCAATGACATTGACGTGAACACCCTTCGTGCTTTGGAGGAAGGTTTGGAAGACTTTGCAGGGTGTGCGGTAGTCATCTCTCACGACCGTTGGTTCCTTGATCGTATCTGTACGCATATCCTCGCTTTTGAAGGAGACTCTAATGTATTCTACTTTGAAGGTTCCTATTCAGAATATGAGGAAAACAAATTGAAGCGTCTAGGCAATGAAGAGCCGAAGCGTGTTCGTTATAGAAACCTAATGACTGACTAGTATTTGCTGACAGATTACAAGTTAAATCTCACTTAATATACGAAAGTGAAAGGCTCTGCAAACACTGCAGGGCCTTTATTGTTTTCGAAAGCAATAAAATGTTTATCTCTCTTAAAAGAATGTAGCATAATTGTCATCTAAGTCTAAATAATATTAATTATCTTTGTGCACAGTTTCAATGAAACAAACAATTAGTATTAACTAATAAATTACATTATGTTGAAGAGAATGCGGTCTTTTTTAGTGGTCGTAATGTTACTGATTACTGCTACGATGAGTGCGCAAGTTACCACAGCAAGTATGAGTGGTAAAGTAACAGCACAAGATGAACCTATTATTGGAGCAACGATCGTTGCTATTCACGAGCCCTCCGGTACCCGCTATGGTACAGTGACCAATGTCAGTGGGCAATTCAATCTGCAAGGTATGCGTACGGGCGGTCCTTACAAAGTCGAAATCACCTATGTCGGCTATCAGTCAGCCATTTACAAGGGCATCCAGTTGTCATTAGGAGAAAACTACGTATTGAATGTTTCTTTGAAAGAAAGTTCAGACAGTCGGCGGAGGTAACTACCGCCAGTCTTCAGTCACAGTCGATGGTGCTGCTTTCAGCAATGCTTTCGGTATTGGATCTAACTTGCCCGGTGGCGGTTCTCCTATTTCTTTGGATGCTTTGGAACAGATCGCTGTATCTGTTACTCCGTTTGACGTTCGTCAGAGCGGATTTATTGGTGGAGCAATCAATGCCGTAACCAAGAGTGGTACAAATGATTTCTATGGAACAGCTTATACTTATCTGACTAATGAGAACTTGAAAGGTAACAAAGTAGGCGATTTGGATCTGATACGTGAGAAATCTCAGAACTATCTTTATGGTGCCAGCTTTGGTGGTGCTATTATAAAAAATAAGTTGTTTTTCTTTGTAAACGGTGAGTATGAAGATAATGTAACGGCAGGACCTAAAGCACGTGCACGTCAGAGCGACAGCGATGACTGGGGACCTAACACAGCGAATGTTAATCGTCCGACTGTTGGCAAAATGGATGAAATCCGTAACTATTTCATTAATGAATATGGTTATGATCCGGGACAGTATCAAGGATATTCTATCAAAACTCCTGCTTATAAGATTATGGCACGTTTGGACTGGAATATAAATGATAACAACAAATTGAACTTCCGTTTTACACGTGCTCATTCAAAAGACAATAGTGGTCCTACTTCTTCAACGTCCCCACTATATGCTACAGATATATATCAAGGACCGGCAGTTTCGCAAGGTTCGGGTAATGTGAATAATAATGCTGCTATGTATTTTGAGAATTCTCGCTACTTCAAAGAATACAATTTTACATCGTATGCTTCAGAGTGGAACTCAAAATGGCTGGATGGTCGTTTGAACAATGTGACACGTATGACATATTCTTTCCAAGATGAGCCTAGAAGTTATGGTGGTGCGGCGGATTTCCCAACAATTGATATTCTGGATGGTGGTGCAGTGTATGCCCGTATCGGTCCGGATATCTTCTCACCGGGCAATCTTGCACAAGCTAGAACTTTTGTGCTGACAGACGAATTATCTTATACGACAGGTATTCATAATTTATTAGCAGGTTTCCAATTCGAATATAATAAAGCTACAAATGGCTTTATGCAAGCAGGTAATGGTTACTATATATATGATAGTTGGGAAAGTTTCAAGAATAAAAAAACTCCGGAGGCTTTTGCTATTACATATTCCAATGCAGATGATTATAGCCAGTTTAATGCTGAAATGAAGACTCAGCAATATTCATTGTATTTGCAGGATCAGATGAATATCAGTGAAAACTTTAAGTTGATGGCTGGTATCCGTTTCGAAATGCCTAAGTACCCTTCTTTGAAGAATAATTATAATGAAGATTTTGCGAGATGCGAATTTGGTGGGGTCAGATATTCTACTGATCAAGTGCCTTCTGCTAAAATTTCCGTTTCTCCTCGTGTAGGCTTCAACTGGGATATTACAGGAGAACGTAAATATGTACTTCGTGGAGGTACAGGTATTTATGTAGGGCGTTTGCCTTTCGTATGGTTAGTTTCGGCGGTAGGAAACTCTAATGTCGGTCAGTCTCAGTATTATTATACAAAGAATGCAGGCGCTTTGAAGCCATATTTCCAACCGTCAGTATCAGGTGTGTTGAATGAGTTGTATCCTAATGGTAGAACTACTACTATCAAATCTCCTACAGACCCTACGATCATTGATAAAGATTTGAAGATGCCGTCCACATGGAAAACGTCTTTAGCATTCGATACCAAACTCCCTGGTGATATTGACTTCTCTATTGAAGGAATATTTAACAAAGATATCAATCCTGCTGTTATTTCTAATAAGGCATATAAGCCTTCTGAGACTACAACGACATTTAATCCGAATGATACACGTAATGCCTATTCTAAATATACAGATGCGTCATGGACTAATGGCAATGGAAAGCAGAATGTATATTTCATAGAGAATGGTGGTCATAAAGCATACTATTGTTCAATTACAGCTCAATTGGCGAAGTCATTTGATTTCGGTTTGTATTTATCAGCTGCTTATACGCATTCAAAAGCTAAATCATATAGCGATGGTATCGGTGACCAGGTAACTTCTGCATATAAGACAAATACATACTCTGTGAATGGAATCAATGAACATGAAACAGGATATGGTACTTATGTATCACCGCATCGTGTTGTAGCTTCTGCCGGATATCGTGTTGAGTATGCTAAGAACTTTGCTTCTTCATTGTCTTTGGTTTACGAAGGTATGAATATGGGATACGCAGGCGGTTATGGTTATGCTCGTTATTCTTATACATTTGCGGGTAATATCGTAGGTGATGGTGGAGCAAATAACTTGTTGTATATTCCTGCTTCCAGAGAAGAACTGAATAATTGGACTTTTGCTGAGAAAACATGGAATAGTACATTGAATAAGGCTGTTGACTACAAATTAGGTGATGGTATATATACGGCAGATCAGCAGAAAGATGATTTTTGGGCATATATCAATCAAGATAGTTATTTGAAGAAGCACAAAGGTGAATATGTAGATCGTGGTGGTGTTGTCATGCCTTGGCATCATCAGTTAGATTTGAAATTCATGCAAGATTTCTATATGAAAGTAGGCGGTAAGCGTCATACCTTACAGTTCGGTGTTGATATCAAAAATGTCCTGAATCTTTTGAACTCTGATTGGGGATTGTATAAGACTGTAAATAACACCAACCTTTTGGCTTATTATGATGGTTATAAGAGTGCTGAAAGCAAGGGATACACATTCCAGAAGAGCAGCGGTAAGAAGCTGACCGATACTTATACTGATTACAAAGATTTCAGATCTACTTACTCAGTGATGTTTAGCGTTCGCTACATCTTCCATTAATTAGATCGAACGATAATAATAAAAGGCTGCTTCCCGTGGAGGCAGCCTTTTATTGTATGTGCTTTTATGTGCATGAGGATCTATTTTATTAGCATCCTCATCACCACCGGATTATGATCACTATACTCCAAATCCGGAGAGAAGTAATCCACCCCTTGAAACTCTGACGAATGGAGGATATAGTCGATTCTCAGCAGATGCTTGAAATATCGGAAGGTGTACATATACCCATGTCCGCAGGTCTGAAAACCATCATTCATCTTTTCTCCTTTTACCGTTTGATATACATATGAAG
>PPYE01108108.1_pt1 | contig 10812 bp, 10 predicted proteins | sample 1559881 | NCBI WGS metagenome assembly PPYE01 (sample SAMN08240022, study PRJNA423297) | Human gut metagenome, whole genome shotgun sequencing project.
GGATCACCTGTACTTCTGCGGCATCACGGACGAGATGCGCACCGCCGACCGCAAGGCGCTGTGCAGCGTGGACGCCGCCCTGCTCAAAGCGCAGGCCGCTGCCCTGTCTGACGTACTTTCCGGCGGCGTGCGGGTCGCCTTTGGCAGCAAGGACGCCGTGGAAGCCGCGAAGGACCTGTTCGACCGGGTAGAGACGCTGTAAGCGCCGTTCATTTGCAAAAAAATATTTTATTTGTAGTTCCGAAACACCCTGCGGGTGTTTCGGAACTACTTTTTTCCACAAACATTTTTTCTGCACATATCGCCTGCATTCCGTCCAAATTACTAAAATATGCTAGATTTTTTGTCAGATAAGTCATACTTATTTAAGAAAATTTGAACAAATTGCGAAATTTGTGTGTTTCTGATGTGGACAAAAACGTTTTCAGCTGATAGAATGGAAACTGTTCTTTCTCCGCCGTCCGCAACCGGCGGAGTGTTTTATTGGAAGCAGGAGGTTTCTCATGTTAGAAAAGTTCTTTCACCTGAAAGAAAACCACACCGATGTAAAGACCGAGATCATGGCTGGTATCACCACCTTCATGACCATGGCTTACATCCTTGCCGTCAACCCCAACATCCTGTCCGCAGCGGGCATGGATTCCAAGGCTGTGCTGATTGCCACCGCGCTGGCATCCTTCATTGCCACCGCACTGATGGCTGTGCTGGCCAACTACCCCTTTGCACTGGCTCCCGGCATGGGCCTGAACGCCTACTTTGCCTACACGGTCGTGCTGACCATGGGCTACAGCTGGCAGCTGGCGCTGATGGCAGTCTTTGTTGAGGGCGTCATCTTCATCGCACTGTCCCTGACCAATGTACGCGAGGGCATCTTCAACGCCATTCCCATGACCCTGAAGAGCGCCGTCAGCGTGGGTATCGGCCTGTTCGTGGCCTTTGTCGGCCTGCAGAACGCCAAGCTGATCGTCAACAGCGATTCTACGCTGGTCACCTACCAGCACTTCAAGGGCGCAACCTTCCACAGCGTGGGCGTGGGCGCTATTCTGGCTCTGCTGGGCGTGGTCATCACCGCCATCCTGCTGGTCAAAAAGGTCAAGGGCGGCATCCTGTACGGCATCCTGATCACCTGGCTGCTGGGCATCGTGTGTGAGCTGACCGGCATCTACGTCCCCGATGTGGAAGCCGGTATGTACTCCGTCATCCCCACCGCCTTTGTCAGCTTCGACTTTTCCGCATTGGGCGAGACCTTTGGTCAGGTGTTCAAGACCGACTTCTCCGGTGTCGGCCTGCTGAACTTCTTCGCAGTCATGTTCTCCTTCCTGTTCGTGGATCTGTTCGACACGCTGGGTACCCTGATCGGCGTGGCCTCCAAGGCTGATATGCTGGACGAGGACGGCCGTCTGCCCCACATCAAGGGCGCACTGATGGCGGACTCCATCGGCACCTGCGTGGGCGCTGTGCTGGGCACTTCCACCACCACCACCTTCGTGGAAAGCGCCTCCGGCGTTACCGAGGGCGGCCGCACCGGTCTGACCGCTATGACCACCGGCGTGCTGTTCCTGCTGGCTACCATCTTCAGCCCGCTGTTCCTCACCATCCCCAGCTTTGCTACCGCTCCGGCTCTGATCATCGTGGGCTTCTACATGATGGGCTCTGCCGTCAAGATCGACTTCAACGATCCCAGCGAGGGCATCCCCGCCTTCCTGACCATTCTGGCAATGCCCACTGCTTATAGCATCTCCGAGGGTATCGCCATCGGCATCATCTCCTGGACCATCATCAACGTGGTCACCGGCAAGGCCAAGGAGAAAAAGATCAGCCCGCTGATGTATGTGCTCACCGTGCTGTTCATCCTCAAGTATGTGTTCCTCTAATTCTTTGAGCATCTAAAAAGCCAAGCACCCCCTGCGGTCTGCCCGTACAGACTGCAGGGGGTGTTTTTGTTGGGGAGGAGAAAGCGCAAAAAAGCACAACTGCCTGACCCGCAGGCCCGGCTGTTGTGCGCTCTTGTATCCTTATTTTTTCCGCGGATGAATATGGATCTCCGGGATGGCTACATTGTCGTAATGGATGGGACAGTCTGCCTCCGGGGTGCTGTCCGCCGCTTTGTGCCGCACCTTGCCGGTGTGCACCTCCGGCACTGCCACCGTTTCTTCCTGTCCGTTCTTTCTGCTCCGGCTCTTCTGCCGGAACCAGTTTTTCAGCCGCTGATGGATGGCCATAGCCTTTTCTCCTTTCCGGCACGGAGGATTTTCTCCCTCCGTGCGCACACCGGACGTCTCAGATAAAGTTGATAAATACCGTAATGACCAGACTGTTCAGGAAGTCCGCAAACAGGCTGCCCACCAGCGGGATCAGCAGATATGCCTTGACGGAAGGTGCATACCTGTCGCACACAGCCTGCATATTGGCCATGGCATTGGGAGTAGCACCCATGCCGAAGCCGCACAGACCCGAAACGATGACCGCCGCATCGTAGTCCCTTCCCATCACGTTATACGCCACCACAATGACATACACGATCATGAACAGCGTCTGCCCTGCCAGCAGGATGACCAGCGGCAGCGCCAGCTCTGCCAGCTGCCAGATCTTCAGGGTGATCATTGCCATGCCTAAGAACAGCGACAGGCAGATACCGCCGATATCGTTGATCTCGCCCATATATACGGTGTAGCCGCCGCCGTACTCGCCCACGTTGCGGATGATGGCCGCCGCGATCATAGCACCGATATAGATGGGGAAGGTCATCCCGGTCAGGGACAGCAGCTTGGAAAGCACTGTGCCGATGCCCATGGCAAGGATCAGCTGAAAGCTGGCCGCAGGGTACATACTGTGCCGCTCGTGCTTGATCTCCTCCTCCACCAGCAGGCTGTCATCCTCTGTCACCGCAGTGTCCAGCAGATGGTGCCGCTCAATAAGCATTTTGCCGATGGGACCGCCCATCATGCTGCCCGCGATCAGTCCATAGGTGGCGGCGGCGGTGCACAGGGTGGTTGCGCCCCGGATGCCAAAATCCTCCAGCACCGGGCCGAAGGCACCCGCCGTGCCGTGGCCGCCCACCATGGGAATGGAGCCGGTGCACAGCCCCACCAGCGGATCCACCTGCAGCAGGCTAGCCAGCCCCACTGCAATAAAGTTCTGGCTGACGATCAGCACAATGACCACGCCCAGAAATACGATCATCGCCCTGCCGCCGCTTTTCAGCACCTTCAGGTTTGCCTGAAAGCCTACTGAGGTGAAGAACATCACCATGCAGACCTCCTTGAGGATGTCGTCAAAGGCGAACTCTGCCACGCCGGTAACGTAGCACACACAGGTAAAAATGGCGAACAGCACGCCGCCGATGACCGGAGCCGGGATGCAGAATTTTTCCAGCACCCGCACCCGCTCCCGCAAAAATTTGCCCAGCAGCAGCACCAGCACCGAAAGTGCCAGTGTCTGATACATATCCAGTTCTATCTTCATATCGTCTTTCTTTCCCTCTGTTTCCCGGCAGCATTCAGGATGCCACCGTGATGTCTGCCGTCTTATAGTAGGCGGCAGCTCCCTTGTGGAACGGGATGCCCACGCCCTCGGTCGCTTCGGCTTCGGTGTCCAGCCGGATACCCAGCTGCGTGCTCAGGTTTTCGCGCCCGTCGAACAACAGCTTTGTCAGCTGCTCCACCTGCTTTTCCGGCAGCGCCGCGCTGGCCAGCAGCACCGCTTTTACGCCTACCGTCTGCACTTCCTCTTCCTGTCCGGGGTAAGTGCCCGCCGGAATGGTGCACACGCTGTAGCTGCTGCAGCTGTCCTGCAGACGCTTTGCAGCCGCACCGTCCACACACAGCAGCCGGATGCCGCAGTCCTCCGCCAGCGCGGTCACCACCGCACTGGGCGCACCGGCCGTGATGAACATGGCATCGATCCTGCCAGCTTTCAGCTGCGCAGCGGCATCCTCGTAATTCAGGTTGATGGTCTCTACCAGTTTTTCGTTCAGACCGTAGGCAGACAGGATCTGCCATGCGTTCTGCTCTGAACCGGACTCCTCTGCACCGATACTCACCGTTTTACCCTGCAATTCTTCTACGGACTGGATATCAGAATCCGCCCGCACGATCACCTGACAGGCCTCGGTATACAGTGCAGCGACCGCACAGAATTTGTTTTCCATCTCTTCATCCTGAAAAATGCCGCTCTGCTCGTAGGCATCCTGCACAAGGTCTGCCTGTGCCACCGCCAGCTGCAGGTAATCCCCCATCAGCAGACGCAGGTTTGCCGCAGACCCGGCGGTATTCTTCAGTTCCACAGCGCCATTCCCGCTGTCATTTTCCAGCGCCGCAAAGCCCTCGCCAAAGGCGTGGTATACGCCGCCCTCTCCGGCTACGCCCATGCGCATCCGCCGGGCAGTGTCGGCAGACGTGCAGCCCGCCAGCAGCAGCGCCGCCAGCATAATTCCCGCCAGCAGCACCGCAATTCCTTTGTGTTTCAATGTTTGCACCCCGCATTCTCTCTGCCGCCGCAGTGCAGCAGATGATTTTTCTTCAATTATAAGCAAGTCAAAGGTGAAAATCAATCACCTGTTTTTATTTTTTCCGAAAAAGCTTCTGTTTTGTGCCGCCTGCAGCAAAAAAGGACCGCTGCACCAGATGCCGTGCAGCAGTCCTTTGTACCGTTATAAAGAGCGTTTCACCGCGAAGGCTCAGACCCGCTTTGTCTCTTCCGTCCGGGTAGAAATACCGAACAGCACAAAGCCGATGACGAACAGGATGGCAATGGAGCCAACGCCCACATTGGCGCTGCCGGTCAGCTGGCTGCCCACGCTGACGATCATAGTACCAAGGAAGGAAGCGCCCTTGCCGCAGATATCGAACAGGCCAAAGTATTCACCGGATTTTTCCTGCGGGATGATCTTGGCAAAGTGGCTGCGGCTCAGCGCCTGCACACCGCCCTGGAACATCCCCACCACAACAGCCAGCACCCAGAACTGCCACTGGCTCTTCAGGAAGAAGGCAAAGACGGCAATGCCGGTATAGGCCGCGATGCACACCGGGATCAGGATCTTGGATTCATATTTCTGGCTCAGGCGGCCGAAGATCAGCGCCGAGGGGAAAGCCACGATCTGGGTGACCAGCAGCGCCAGCAGCAGTCCGGTGGTGTCCAGACCCAGTGCCGTGCCGTAGGCGGTGGCCATGTCAATAATGGTATACACACCGTCGATGTAGCAGAAGAAGGCCAGCAGGAACCAGAACACCTGCTTGTCCTGCGGCAGGTGCTTCAGGGTCTGCCCGATGCGCACAAAACTCTGGCGGATGGCGTGCTGCTCCACCTCCACATAGTTGATCTGGCGGTATTTTTTCAGCAGCGGCAGGGTGACCACCAGCCACCACACGGCGGTAATGATCAGCGCGATAGACAGCGCGGTCATCTGACTAAGCCCCACTGCGCTGCTGCCCAGCACCAGCGCCAGACAGACCACAAAGGGCACGCAGCTGCCGATATAGCCCCACGCGTACCCGCGGGAGGACACCATGTCCATCCGCTCCGGGGTGGTCACATCGCCCAGCATGGAGTCGTAGAACACCAGACTGCCGGAGTAGCCGATCTTGGCAATGATAAAAATGACCAGAAAGGCCAGCCATGTGCCCGCCAGACCCATGGCGCAGCAGCCAATGACGCCCACAAAAAGGCAGAGCATGAAGATGGGCTTTTTAAAGCCCTTGGTGTCCGCCAGCGTGCCCAGAATGGGGCCCAGAATGGCGGTGACCACCGTGACGATGGAACTTGCGTAGCCCCAGTAGGCCAGATAGTCCACCTTGCTCACCCCACCGGCTTCGGCCAGCGCATTAAAGAAGATGGGCACCAGCGTGGCGATCATCAGCACAAAGGCCGAGTTGCCCACATCGTATAAGATCCATGCCCGCTCCAGCGGTGTCACCTTGAATTTTTCAGTTTTCATCGTATTTTCCCTTTTCCCCTTTGCACCGCCGGACGGCGCGTTTTTTAAAATTCCCCAAAAGTGTGGTCGTAGGCAGCATCCAGCGGCTCGTCCGTGTCCAGCTTTGCCACATACTCTAAGATCAGCCGCTCTGCCAGCGGCAAAGCCTTGGCGTACAGCGCGTCCAGCTTGCGGTTGCTCTCGGTGCACTGCGGGTTCGGCTGCGGGTTTGCCACAAGGCCGTGCATCCCATCATACTTGCCCAGCACCTTCATGCCGGTCAGCACCACCCAGCGCTTGACCGGGTTCGAGGCCTGCAGCACCTTATGCACCGTGATCATCCCCTTCAGGGCTTCCAGCGCAGTCTGCTCCGAAATATCCCTGTAAAACGGCGCAATGACCCGGGCGTTTGACGCGCTGGGGTGGATATGACTGGCGGTAAAGAAGGTCAGCGGGTCATAGCCGTCCCGGCGCAGCAGCATATTGTCGAACTCGGTCTCGATCTCGCAGTGGGTCACACCGCTCTCCCGGGTAAACTGCTCCACAAAGGGGTGGCAGGTGCTGTCCAGCGCAAAATGGCACACAAAGCCCAGCGCGTAGGCCAGCGCTGCCTCGCGGTCGGCTTCCTCGTGCACCACCCGGCGTGCACGGTCAAAGAACGTTCTGCCCGGCTCGTCGTGCATGGCGTTGCCCAGTGCGGCGACCGGGGTGGACTTTTCTGCATGGTAATAGAACAGCAGATCCGGCCCGTGCAGGCCGATATCATACAGCTCCCGGTGCGCTTCCAGCTTTTCCCGCAGCGGCGCGGGCAGGTGATCCAGCACATTTGCGCCAAAGCGGCGGTGTGCGTAGGTAGAGGGCATCTCTCATTCCTCCTTCTTGCAGTGCCAGCGCCCGCCGCCCTGTTCCGGCTGCACTGACCAATAATCCTATCGTTTTCAGTATAGCAGAAAGTTTGCCGACCTTCTACCCTTTTGTGTCTGTTTTCTGTAAAAAGTTTTAATAATTTTGCTGCACTTCTCGCCGCTCCCCCAAACAGAAAAGGGACCTCCTGAAATGCCCGCGGGCATTTCAGGAGGTCCCTTTCTAATCATTCAGGCTCACACGCTCTCATAGCCCTGCGGCATCTCGCTCTTGCGGTCGCGGGACATCAGGTTGCGCAGCGCATCGCTGGCGCTCATGCCCTCCTTGACGATGGCGTTCACCGTCTGGGCGATGGGCATTTCCACATGGTACTTCTCGGCCAGCTCCATGGCGGCGGGCAGGGCGTTGATGCCCTCCACCACCATGCCGACCTCCTTCACGGCCTGCTCCGGGCTTTCGCCCTTGCCGATCAGGATACCGGCGCGGTTGTTGCGGCTGTGCATACTGGTGGCGGTAACGATCAGGTCGCCGATACCGGCCAGACCCGCAAAGGTCTGGACATTGCAGCCCATCGCCACGCCCAGCCGGGCGATCTCGGCAATGCCGCGGGTGATCAGGGCGGCGCGGGCGTTATCGCCGTAGCCAAGGCCGGTGGAGATGCCAACGCCCAGCGCGATAACGTTCTTCATGGCACCGCTCAGCTCCACGCCCTTGATATCAGAGTTGGTGTACACGCGCATACAGGTGTTGCTGAACACCTCCTGCACCACCTCGGCAGCCTCCAGATCCGGGCTTGCCGAAACGATGGTGGTGGGCAGATCCAGCGCCACCTCCTCGGCGTGGGTGGGGCCGCTGAGCGCCACCAGACGCACCGCACGGGGGCCGTTCTCGTGGCTCAGCTCGTCGGCAAGGATCTCGGTCATGGTATATAAGGTATCAGGCTCAATGCCCTTTGCCACGTCCACAATGATCTGGCCGGAGCGGATATAGGGCCGCGCCTTGGCTGCCGTGGAGCGCACGAACACCGACGGCACTGCAAACAGCAGCACGTCCTTGCCGGTGCACACTTCCTCTATGCTTTTGGTAAAACGCAGTTCCTGCGGGATGACCATCCCCGGCAGATTGGGGTGCACCCGGGTGGCGGAAAGGTTGTCCACCTCGGCCTCAATAGCCGACCACACCTGCACATCGTTGCCGCTGACGGTCAGCATCCGTGCCAGAGCCATGCCCCAGGTGCCTGCACCCAGAACACCAATACTAAACTTTTTCACGTTCGTATCCTCCGTGTCTGCACCGGGCAGGAGCTCCTGCCGGTGGATTTGCGCCGCGCCGGGCCGTTGCCCCGCAACTGCGCACTGTTATGTTCATTGTACACGAAAGCGTCCACAGCGTCAAGCATCTGCCGCATTGCACAAATATTTAACAAGTTTATGCAATTTTTCGGTCACATCACGCGTTTTGTGCAAACCGTTTGCGCTGCGGGGCATTTCATGCTATTATAGTATTCTGGTAGGTTTTGTAGGGATTGGTGATTCAGTCTCTTGACTTTGACCCTACTTTAAGGTATATACTGCTTTGGTCGGCAAAAGCTTTGCCGGCCTGTGCATTTTTTAGCTTTGAGGAAAAACCGATGTTTGAAGCACTTTTATCCAACCGCACGGTCAGCGTGCTGGTGGAGGCGCTGCCCCGCATCCTGACGGCAGGCCTGACCATGACCATTCCGCTGACCCTTCTCTCCTTCTTTTTTGCCATGCTCATCGCGGTGGCGGTGGCGCTGGTGCAGTACGCCAATGTGCCGGTGCTGCGGCAGATCGCCCGGTTCTACATCTGGGTCATCCGGGGCACGCCGCTGCTGGTGCAGCTGTTCATCATCTTTTACGGTCTGCCCAGCGTGGGCATCATGCTGGACGCCTTTCCGGCGGCAGTCATTGCCTTTGCCTTCAACGAGGGTGCCTACTGCGCCGAGACCATGCGCGGTGCGCTGGAAAGCGTACCGCAGGGGCAGCTGGAAGCCGGGTACTGTGTGGGCATGAGCTGGTGGCAGATCATGCGCCGCATCGTGCTGCCGCAGGCGCTGCGCACCGCCGTGCCTGCGCTGTCCAACTCTCTCATCGGCATGATCAAGGACACCTCGCTGGCGTCCAATATCACGGTGGCAGAGCTGTTCATGGCCGGGCAGCGGGTAGCCGCCCGCACCTACATCTTTTTGCCCATCTACTGCGAGGTGGCTGTGGTGTATCTGCTGTTCTGTACCGTTATCACCAAGCTGCAGGCGCTGCTGGAACGTCAGCTCAACGCCCGTGGCTTCCAGTAAAAAGGGAGGTGCACACCTATGGCTATGTTAGAGATCCGCAATGTGCAAAAAACCTTCCGCACCTACGCAAAGCCCGGCCTTTTCCACCGCCCCGGTGCGCGGAAGGTCACCAGCGAGCTGCCCGTGCTGCGCGGAGTAGACCTGACCGTGGAAAAAGGCGATGTAGTGGCCATTCTGGGGCCGTCCGGCTCCGGCAAGACCACCCTGCTGCGCTGCCTGAATTTTCTGGAGACTGCCGATGCCGGGCAGCTGGTATTTGACGGCGAAAGCTTCGACCTTGCCCATGCCAGCCGCGCCGACATTGCCCGGCTGCGCAAAAAGACCGCCTTTGTGTTCCAGAACTACAACCTGTTCCGCAACAAGACTGCCCTGCAAAACGTGACCGAGGGGCTCATTGTGGCGCGTAAGCTGTCCAAGGAGCAGGCGGATGCTATCGGCATGAAGATGCTGGCCAAGGTAGGCCTTGCAGACCGTGCCGACTACTACCCCCGCCAGCTTTCCGGCGGGCAGCAGCAGCGGGTGGCGATTGCCCGCGCCCTTGCCGCCGACCCGGAGATCATCTATTTTGACGAGCCCACCAGCGCCCTTGACCCGGAGCTGACCGGCGAGGTGCTCAGCGTGATGCGGCAGCTGGCCGAAGAGGGCATGACCATGCTGGTGGTCACTCACGAGATGGGCTTTGCCCGCAATGTTTCCTCCAAGACCGTGTTTATGGAAAACGGCGTGGTGGTGGAGCAGGCACCCTCTCAGCAGTTCTTTGCATCCCCCAAGGAGGAGCGCACCCGGGCCTTCCTGCGCAGGATCGCCCACACGGAATAAAGCCACTTCTCTTTTTGCATTTTTTACGACAGAAAGGAATTTTTACTTATGAAACGCAGAACCTTTATTTCTCTGATGGGTGTTATGGCCGCAGCCGGGGTGCTGGGCCTGACCGGCTGCTCCTCCAAGGACACCGCCGCCAGCACTGCCAGTTCCGCAACGCTGAATAAGCTGGACAGCATCCAGAAGAGCGGCAAACTGGTGGTAGCGCTGGAGGGCGCATGGCAGCCGTGGAGCTACCACGATGCTTCCGACACGCTGGTGGGCTACGACGTGGAGGTATCCCGCGCCATTGCCGAAAAGCTGGGCGTGGAGCCGGAGTATGTGGAGAGCGACTGGGACAGCCTGTTTGCCGGTCTGGACGCCGGCCGCTACGACATGGTGTGCAACGGCGTGGAGGTAACCGAGGAGCGCGCCAAGACCTACGCTTTCACCACCCCCTACGGCTACATCCACACTGCACTGGCGGTGCGCAAGGACAATACTGACATTACCAGTTTTGAGGACCTGAAGGGCAAGACCACCGCCAACAGTCTGGCTTCTACCTACATGGAGCTGGCTGAAAGCTACGGTGCTACCGTGCAGGGCATCGACACGCTGGAAGAGACCATCCAGCTGCTGACCGCCGGCCGCATTGATGCCACCCTGAACGCAGATGTTTCCTTCTACGATTACCTGAACGTCCACCCGGAGGCCGATTTCAAGCTGGTGGCACAGACCGCCGAAGCCTCCCATGTGGCCATCCCGGTGCTCAAGAGCGAGGACACCGCCTATCTGGACGCGCTGAACGCCGCCATTGAGGAGCTGCGCGCCGACGGCACCTTAAAGACCCTGAGCGAAAAGTACTTCGGACAGGACATCTCTTCTGAAAACTAAGAAGCTCGACCCTCTCAGTCTGCTC
>PPYE01433684.1_pt1 | contig 10810 bp, 5 predicted proteins | sample 1559881 | NCBI WGS metagenome assembly PPYE01 (sample SAMN08240022, study PRJNA423297) | Human gut metagenome, whole genome shotgun sequencing project.
TATGGGACTTTTTTTCTACAATCAAAAAGGCTCCATAATCTCCATAGAGGATTTACCCACTACAGAAATTATAGAGCCACAATATGAACAGCTCCCTGTCAAGTGGACAATGAAATAATAAAAGATTAGGCGACGGCCTTGTTCCTCATTCCAAGAGGGGCAAGGCCGTTGTTGCGTTCTTGAAAACGTTGATGATTATAAAAATAGATGTAGGCATCAATATCTGACACCAGCTCCTCAAAAGTCTTATATTTCTTCAAATCATAGCACTCCGTCTTAAAGTGCCCAAAGAAGCTCTCAGTTGGTGCGTTGTCAATCCACTTACCAACACGAGACATGGAGCGGATCATCTGATACTTGGTCGTTAAACGGTAATAATCTTTCGAAGTATATTGTGAACCTCGGTCGCTGTGAATCAATGGTGTCGCCTCAGGATTAGCTTTTCGGGCTTTACGAAGTGTTTCGAATACCAATTCATTATCATTAAACTGACCAACCACATAAGCGACAATAGAGCCGTCATAAAGGTCCTTAATCGCACTCAAATAGGCTTTACAGCCGATACCGTACTTCAAAAACATCACATCTGTACACCATTTCTGATCGGGGGCAGTAGCTGTAAAATCACGATTGAGAATATTGTCTTCTACATTGACAAAGCTAGTCTTGGTGCAATACCCCTTGGATCTTCTGATAATGGAGCGAATACCTAGAATATGCATCAAGCGACGAATCCGCTTCTTATTGTAGTTTGTTTCAAGCTTGCGATTGACAAATCGAGTCATACGACGATAACCAAGAATGCCATTATGTTGGCTATGAAGGGCCTTGATGACGTCTATCAATCTTGTATTTTCTTGTTCAGAAGGAGTTTCTTGATGACGCAACCACTTGTAATAGCCTGAGCGAGATACCTTTAGAATACGGCACAAGTGGCTGATAGAAGCCTCTTTCTGTTCATCCGCATATTCTTTAATCGCTTGGAAGGATTCCAAGTGGCGACCTAGTCTTACCGTCGGTTTCGTCGCTTGATTTCTTCTAACTTTTTTAGCAGGCCATTCTCCATTTCAAGATACTTAATCCGTTCTTCCTGTTGCTTGATTTTTAGGCGTAACTCTTCTTCCGAAGTCAGATTAGGCTTACTTTCCAAACCTTTTCCACGACGGTCGAGGAGGCCGTTAGAACCGTCCTTCTCAAACTTTCTGACCCACGAATAGACCTGTTGGTAGGAAACGCCATACTTCTCAACAGCCCCTTGGTAATCTTTCTCGTGGGCAAGGGTAAAATTGACAATCTCAACCCGTTCGTCAAAAGTTGTCTTGCATCCTTGTTTCATGCGACTCATTCCTCTACTAGTAGCTTGCAATTCTTTACCACTAGTATAATGTTTTATCCAAGATCTGAGAACATAATCACAAGAAATTCCATATTTTTCAGTCAAATCTTTGAGACTTCCCAAGCCATTGAGATAGTCGGAAACAGCTTGTTCCTTTAGTTCCTTACTATACTTCGTCCAGTGATGACTTTCCTCTAGTCCCCTCAACACCAGCTTCTTTGTACTTCCGAACCCAGTTTGATAGAGTGTCTTTAGACACACCATAGCGCCTAGCTAACCAGCTAAGTGATTTCCCAGCTTCCAAGTGGAGTAGAACAATTTCTAGTTTCTCAGAGATAGACTTTGGACTTCTTTTGGACATAATAAAACTCCCTTTATAGTTTCTAGTGAAAATTTTTGTTTTTTCACTGTCCACTATAAGGGGAGTATATCACAATGATTAAGCGGCCTTTTATATAACAAACTCGTGATTAAAGCCTGACAAATGGTAGAAAATGATACTCGATGCAAATCAAAAGTAGCCTAGGAAACGAAGCCGAAGATAGAACTGGAGTTCATCAAGGCAAGTTGACAACGGATAATTTTGATTTTCGAAGAGTATGACTATATTTTCTTAGACTTCTTCTTTGTGACGTCGTTTGCTTAACAACAGAGTCCCTAGCCCAATAATGACACCAAGAACAAGATAGTATCTCGTATCATTTTCTCCAGTATTTGGTAGTTGAGTCACCTGTTTTTCTTGATTAGGGCTAGATAGACTAGCTTGCAAAGTGACTGGACGAGGTAAAGTTGGTTGAGGGTTTGGCTTCTGACCTATCGGTACATACCCTGAATTCCCAGTATCTTTTACAGGAGGTGCCTGTACATCAACTTTTTCTGAGTCTATAGGTGGAGGCGTTACAGTGCCTTCATCTTTTTTGTCAGTGGCAGTATTTGCTGGCTCTTTGGCATCATTTGTTGAAGTAGCAACACCATCCAGTTCTGCCTGAGCGCTTGTCAGAACGGCTAGAGCTTGATCGACACTTGCTTGGCTTGCAGATTCATCAGCTAGAATCGCTTTCGCTGCTTCAACTGCCTGGTCATAAGCTTGTTTCACGTTTTCAGATGCATTGAGATACTTAGCATCTGTCGCTTTTAATACGGAAGAAACGGATACTGCGCTACGAAGGGCTGAAATATCAGTCTTTTGACCATCTAAGCCGGCTTTCGCTGCTAACAAGTCCGCCAACGCTTGGTTGACAACTGCCTGTGTTACATTCTCTTGGTTCAATACAAGTTGTGCTGAACGAACAGCTGTATCATAGGCAATTTGTTTGGTATTTTCAGCATTGAAATAAATAAAGTTTGCCTGAGTCGGTGTGTAGTTTGATACTTCAGCAATTAGTTTTTCCTTATCGGTAGCCTGACCGTTTAGCTGTTCTCTCGCCGCCACAAGACTGGCAAGTGTTGAATCTACTTGTGCCTGATTGTGTTTGTTGGCATATACTGCATTGGCATCTTCTAATGCTTTAGCATAGGCAGTTTGAAGTTCTGGACTAGCATTGTAATAACGCGCTGTTTCTTCAAGTCCAGCAAGTTCAGCAATCAGTTTTTTCAAAGCAACTTTATTAATCAAGGTTAATTTCTTAACATTTGACTGGTTTGCAAGTACTGCTACGTCTAATTCTTCCAAAAATTCATAGCCTTCTGGGAGGGTTGGAAGGATAGTGTAGGTACCAACTGGTACAAATTTACCATAATCCGTCTTAGAATATTTAGCATTTGGTAGCTGAATAGTCTGGCCATCAGCAGTTACCAGTTGGATGGTTGAACCAGAAGGTAGTAATGCATCAATATCTACCAGCAAGTTGGCCTTATCTTTCAAAGTCACATAGAAATTCACCTCGGCAGTGCTATTTTCTTCCGAAATCGTCACGACTGCTTTGGTTTCGCCTGCTAGGCTTGACCATTCTGTATCATATAAGAATAAATCAAAGGTGTAAGTACCAAATGGTAGCTTAAGAACGCTAGTATCGCCGGCATATCGTGGTAATTCTGCAACAATCTTGCCTATTTCATCTGTGACTGAGTAAGAGAAAAGTATTGGTACAGGACTATTTGTATCTTTATCAAGAATATTGACAGTTACCAACCCTTTTTCATTGCCGATACTGATCAGATTCTCTACTTTTTCATAGCTGATGTTACCAGCATAATCCTCTACTGTGTAGTAGAATTTTGAAATATCTGCAAGATCAAGAGGCAATGTAAAGGAGCCATCGTCGTTTTGTGCCACAAATACCTTGTTATCAGAAACGGTTACATCTCCATTTTCTAATAAGGAAGGAATAGTTGTCACACCGCTTGCATCTGCTACAAGGTAGAATACTTGCTCGCGATATAGACCGGATTCTCCTTTTTCAATGGCTGGACGAGGGTTAAATGTAAAGTTTGTTTCATCATAGGTAGCTGTGGTGATAACTGGTGATTCTCTATCGATGATAACATCGAAAATCATAGTTTGTACTGCTGCACCTGGAACTTCAGATGAGTAGGTCAAAACGTATTGATACTTACCATCTGCTAAAGCATTTCCCTCGCTGTCTGTCCCATTCCATTCAGTAGGGTAAATAATGCTTGATTTTGGATTTTTAGGATCACCACTATAGAAGTTCTTATTGCCTGACTGTGGTTGACTTTCCCAAAGTGGATTTGTTCGCTCAGTATCATCTGCAGCATAGACGCTTGCGACTAAATCCGTATAATTTCTCAAGAAGACACCTTTGAAAGCGAGCGAATCTTGGTTGTCATCCCCATTTGGCGAGATAGCTAAATGAGGTTTACCAGACTCATCAAGCTCTAAAACAAAGTATCCTGCTTCATTTTTAAATGTACCTAGAGTCTTCTTGATCGCAAAGTCAGATCGTTTGTCTGTAGAATAGATTAACTCCGTACTTCCTGTAACAAGACCTGTGTAGTGATGGCTGATGTCAACACTATCTGGTTGTGCTGTAACAGGTTCAAAGTAGAAGCCCCCCTTACCATCGGCAATAAGATTGTAAATCGGCTCTTCTAGAACGGCTAGATTTTGGAATTCCCCACGGAAACCAATGTATGGAATGCTGACAATATCACCGCCATCGGCTACATCTGTAAATCGAACAAAACCTTCAAGATAGTAACCGTTTTTCATTAAACCTGTCAATTCTTCTGCAAAGCTTGATGCATCGACATTAATTGTAACAGTTGTACTTGAATTGGCTTGCACAGTCACCTTACCGCCAGGAATCTCAGCTAATAGACGCGGAGCCAAGGTGATCAATCCGTTTTGGACAGTATCAGTTGTTAATTGCGTTGAGTAGTTTAAAGTCTTATCTTCGTTTGTAATGTTATGAAGTGTGACCGTAAAGCTGAATGTATCTTCAACATTTCCCAAAGTAATGCTGCCATAACCGTCTTCGCCAGTCAAATATAAACCTGTAGAAATCGCTGCTGCAGTATCGATGATACCTGCACCTTGTTGGCGAGGGGAAGTGTAGGCTGTTGTTTCTTTGTTCACATGTGCTTTAGCAGTAGACATAAGCAAGTGTTTTACTAAGGCTTCGATTTCTTGAGGGGACTTAGTAGGGTAAGTTGCCTGTAAATATTGTTTTACTAGTACGGCTGCTCCTGCTACGTGTGGTGAAGCCATACTTGTTCCCTGCATATTGGCATAGTCATTATCATTGATGGCTGCATAAATAGCACCACCTGGAGCAGCTAAGTCTGGTTTTAGCTCGCCATCCGCTGATAGACCCCAACTTGAAAAATCTGAAAGAAGACCTGCTTCTGGGTTAGGACGAATGTCTGTTTCGTTATTGAACGCAATCTTATATGAGTTAGCTGCCAAAGCTTCACCAAATTCCAATGGAATGAAGACAGATGGAATTGCAATAGCTGTATCATCAAGTTGCATGCTTACATTGGCTTCATCTGGACGGCTATTGAAAATGACCACCCCTACTGCACCTGCAGCTGTTGCATTGGCTATTTTTTCTGAGAAACTGATGGTTCCTCGTTTAATAAGTGCAAGTTTTCCAGTCAAATCTAGACCATCAAAATCCGAAGCTTGACCGATTCCCGCATAAACATATTCATATTCTTTCCCGATTTCAAATGGTACCGGACTTTTCTCTGGATTATCAAACGAACTCTTACCGTAATTCAAGTCAGCATTGTTTTCTAAGCCAATGATATTGATTACTTTACTACCAACCGTTGTGTTATTGTAAGAAGCGACAGAAATTGCATCGCGAGCTGTTGAAGGTGCACCGACCAAGCCATAATCTGGATAATCGGCTGACGGATTAGAATGACCTGAACCGAATGTTCCATCATTACCAGCTGCAATAACAACAGAAACCCCTGCACGACGAGCAGCCTCGATTGCTGCAGTCACATTTTCATTCATGTTAACAACAGAGCCGTTAGCTCCTCCCAGGCTGAGGTTGATGCTATCTGCACCTAATTTTACAGCATCTTCAATCGCCTTTACATACAATGCTGCGCCTGTTGTAGCTTTGAGGTCTGAGAATACACGCATAAACATGACTTGCGCTTCAGGAGCTACACCATACATTAATTGTCCAGCGACTGGTTGTGTCGGATTTCCTGTGGCAATACTCGTTACGTGCATACCGTGTGAGCGTTTGTCTTCTTCTTTCAAGACAGTATTCACATCAACATAGTTATAACCAAATACAACCTTATCGTTAAACCATTCACCGTAGGTAATTCCTGCAGCTTCTTTAGCTGCTTCTATCTCTTTTTCTGATTTATATTTTGCAGTTGAGAGGTCTGAAATATGCAATACATCGTGGTCAACGTCAAGACCGGAATCTATGATTGCAACTACTGTTCCTTCGCCCTTGTAACCACTATACCAAACTTTAGGTACTGTAATGATCGTATTACTATCGATGTTTTGTGGTTTCGCTTCTTCCTGATTCGTAATAGCAGTAGTCTCATCTGCTACGGAAAGCTTCTCCTCTTCTTCTACTTTTTTCTCTGAAATAGCTGGAGTTTCTACAGCTGGTTGAGTTGTTTCTACTTCTGTATTTGCGCTGTTTTCAAGAGCTTCTGAGCCAGGTGTTTCCTCTTCATTATCTGTAGTGGTTACATCAGTTGAGGTAGCCTCCACAGAAGTGTCAACCAACTCCTCGACTACGGGACTTTCTGAGCCAAGTGTTTCCTCTTCATTATCTGTAGTGGTTACATCAGTTGAGGTAGCCTCCACAGAAGTGTCAACCAACTCCTCGGCTACGGGACTTTCTGAGGCTGATTCGCTGACGATTGCGTCAGGAACAGTTGCTTCCACCTTAGTCTCTACAAGGCTTGTCAATTCATCTGCAGCTACCGATGGTGCACCTGCAAACAAAAAAACTGCACCCAAAAGAATAGACACAGTTCCAATTTTATACTTCCGAAGTGAGAAAGTTTCTTTCTTTTTCATAACTTTTCCTCCTAGTTTTTCTCCTTCATTATTGGCAAAACCAATAAATATATTAAAACATAAAATTGTCGGCATCGCAAGTATATTCTGAAAATTCAGTTATTTCTTCAAACTATAACTAGCTATCAATAATATCTATAACCATAGATACAGATAATGCACACTAAAAAGGGAGTGAGCAAGACATTCATGATGGCTCCGTCCTTAATGAAAATAAGCATAAAGCCCTCACTAAGATTATATACCTAATGAGTGCCTTGTTGTTGGTGCATTATTAATGTTAATTATGATGACAAAACTACTCCACCCTACTGATAAGAACTACAATATGCGCTCAAGAATATGACTAAAATTCAGTAGATAGGCTCTCTAATTTTAAGAAGGAAGGAATTGTCATAGATAATCATGTGTAGATCAAGTCGACATTGTCGTTTGTATTCCCCTCAACTTGTCCAAAGTGTTACTTAGCTACATTTGATACAACGACTAAAGGTCTACGTGCTTACCACGATTTTCTCAGTCAATTTCATGTGGAAGCTGTTGGTATGGAAAGCACAGGTGTCTATTGGTGACCTGTCTGGCATGCTCTATGTGATGACTTCGAGGTAATACTTGCTCAACCAGCCCACATGAAGGCCATTACAGGTCAGAAAACTGACAAGCAAGATGCTTACTGGATTGCCAAATAAATGCGGATTGGTCTGCTACCTCGGAGTTTTGTTCCCGATGTAATCATTCCAGAATTGAGAAAGTTGACCAGACAACAGAAACATTATAATATTGGGACTTTTCTCATCTCTTTGTTAAGACAATCTAAAAAAATGCTAATCTCCCTCAAATATCTTATGAACGGCATGAATTTGTGAAATTGGAACTGCAACGAGCAAGGAATCACCCATAAAAAGTTGGCTGTTTCCTTTCACAATCCTAGACTTTCCGTGATGAATTTGGCTGGTAATCAAGCATGAATCCGGCAAACGTAACTCACTTACAAAGGTTTGATCCAAAGTTTCGTTGACAACAACCTCTATTAAGGTCATATGTTCTTGCTGTTCTACTTCTTCTGGCAGAATTTTTTCCAACATCGCTTCGTAGACAGGCGCGCCACCTAAGATGTCCATTATCACATAGGAACTCAAAACCACCAACCCAATGACCATCAATTGATTCAAACTTCCTACCATTTCAGTTACTAGAATAATAGCAGTTAGAGGGGCTTTGGAAATCGCTGAAAAGAAGCCTGCCATCCCCAATACAATAAACAATAGCATCTGGTCCTGACTGATGAAACCAATATCAAGGAAGAACCGTGCAACAAATAGACCAAGGAGACTTCCTAAGGTTAATATAGGCAAAAAGATCCCCCCTGGTAGACCAGAACCATAAGAAATCATACTCCATACAAATCGTATTAAAATCAAGATTGCTAATGTCAGTAGCCCTTGATCCAGATGTGGAAGCTCTAAAATCAAATGATGCCCGCCACCCAATAGATTAGGGAAATAATAACCAATCGGCATGATGAACAAAAAGGCAAATACACTATAATACGGAGCTGGGAGAGGAATGATTTTTGCAAGCATGGTATAGAAAACTTGTATGTTGAGGATAACAACTTCATATACATATCCAGCAAGCCCAAGGAAAATACCAAGTAAGATATAGATCCAATATTGGTCAAGAGATAGTAGCTGCAAATCTTCCGGCATGTGCAAAACAGGTGTTAATCCAAAAACATGTAAGGAAATAAAGTTTGCAGTGATACTAGCAGCTAAGGCTGAGACCCAAACCAGCCGCGAAAACTGATGATAGACTTCCTCTACAACAAATAAAAGTCCAGCTATTGGGGCATTGAAAGCCGCTGCCAAACCAGCCGCGGCACCACTAGCAATTAAACTCCTTCTTTCCATTTCACTGGATTTAAGAAGAACTGATACACCTTTAGCTGTTAGAGCACCTAGTTGAATACTGGGACCTTCTCGACCCAGCATTAAGCCCGATGCAATGGATAAAACGCCACCGATAAATTTTTTCCAAAGAACTGACCACCAACTTAAATCCATCAATCCTTTTAGTTCCGCTTCAACTTGAGGAATTCCGGAACCTTTTGCATTGGGTTCGTACTTAATCAAGTGGCCAACAAGTAAAGCTATAACCAGATAAAGCCCCCCAATAAGAAGTAAATAGATTGGATTGTCTGTTGCCAGAGGATAGAGGTGTGAAAAAACACCAAATAGTTTTTCAATGGCTAAGCGAAATACAACAACCACTAAACCAGCAGCAATACCAACTATAATACCAAGCAGAACCGAATAGATGATTGATTGCGAAATAAAACTAACTTCTTTCCGGTGATTTTCCATTGGAACTTCCTTTCCATTATTTCTATGGTATACACGCCAAAAAAATGGGAGCAATAAGTACTTAGTAAAGAACCTCACTCCCATTCTTATATTTATGTTGCTACCTGTCCAATCAAATTATTTACGATACATTTTAAATTGGAGGTACAAATCATTGTAAGTACCAAGTAGTTCTTTTCCTAAATTATCATAAACTTCCATCTGCTTCATCGTTTCCTCAGAAGGATAGAAAGCTTCATCACTTTGTGTTTCTTCATCCAACATAGCCTTGGCTGCAGGAATTGGAGTGGAATAACCCACGTATTCTGCATTACGCAATGCATTTTCAGGACGGAGCATGAAACTCATAAAAGCATAGGCGCCATCAATGTTTTTAGCTGATTTGGGAATTACCATGTTATCAAACCAAAGATTCGATCCTTTCGATGGCACGACATAGTGAAGATGTTCATTTCCATCCAACATTTCACTGGCTTCACCTGAGAAAGACACCGCAATGGCTGCTGCATCTTGTATCATATAGCCCTTTATTTCGTCAGCAACAATAGCCTTGATATTTGGTGTCAGGTTGTAGAGATGTTCAGCTGCTTCTTCAATCTCTACAGGATTTTTAGAATTCAGGCTATAACCTAGGGATTGTAGACCAAAGCCCATAACCTCACGCACGCCATCAATTAACATGATGTTATCACGGTATTCGTCGGACCATAGGTCTTCCCACTCTTGAGGAGGATTTTCAACCATAGTATCATTGTACACAATCCCCAAGGTTCCCCAGAAGTAGGGGATAGAATAGTCATTATTCTTATCAAAGCTCAATCCCATAAATTGAGGGTCAATGTTCTCCAAACCTTCGATTTTAGACTTATCGAGCTTAACCAGCATATTTTCTTCCGTCATTTTGGAAATCATATATTCTGATGGAACTGCTAAATCGTAGATTGTTCCCCCCTGCTTGATCTTTGTGTACATGGACTCATTGGAATCAAAAGTCTGATAATCAACCTGAATTCCTGTCTCGGCAGTAAATTCATCTAGTAATTCAGGATCAATATAATCGCCCCAATTATAGATAACCAATTTATCTATCGTTCCTTGTGTCGAATTATCTTCTAACTTGTAGCTGATTCCCCATAAAACAAGAATAATAGCTACAATACCTACAAAAAATGAATACAGTCGTTTCATTAGTTGGCCTCCTTTTCACGTGAAAGGAAATAATAACCCACTACCAACAAGATAGAGAAAAGGAACACAACCGCTGACAAGGCATTGATTTCCAAAGAAATACCTTGTCGAGCCCTTGAGTAGATTTCAACCGAAAGATTTGAATAGCCATTTCCTGTTACGAAAAAGGTTACAGCAAAGTCATCCAAAGAGTAAGTAAAAGCCATGAAATAACCCGCGATAAGGCTCTTTGTCAACTGTAGTGGGTAGATGAAAAGCTAACACCTAGAGAGGACGAACTTCGCTCTCTCTTTCTTTATCTCTTTCTTGTTTTTAGGAGATAAGCTGAAAAGGGCTCTCCCCAGCCCTTTTCACTGTTCTATGCAATCAAAATCCGTTTTTTAAAGTTTTCAAAGTTCCTGAAACCAAAGGCATTTCTCTTAATGACTTTGATGAGATTATTGGTAGCTTCCA
>PPYE01484218.1_pt1 | contig 10810 bp, 4 predicted proteins | sample 1559881 | NCBI WGS metagenome assembly PPYE01 (sample SAMN08240022, study PRJNA423297) | Human gut metagenome, whole genome shotgun sequencing project.
AAGCTCTTTCCTTCCATTGGAAGAATATCATGTCCTTTATAGGTAGTTGGATATTCAGCATCCGCTAAATCGACACAAGTAGCCATGATGTCCATCACATGACCTATTTCAGATGTCATGCCACCCACGTTCTTTTTAATTCCTTTCGGCCAATGAGCAATCATCGGAGTACAGATTCCTCCCTCATAAGATTTAGCTTTCCAAAAGCGGAATGGAGTATTTGCAACATTAGACCAACGGGCTCCCAATGAAGCGTATGTAGTCTGTGGTCCAGGCAATACTTGTTTATTACGCGGGTAAATGATTTTCTTTCCATCACGAGTCATATCCGGACGGTCGTTCTCTCCACCAGACATGTTCTGGCAGTCTTCATTACTGCAACCATTATCAGACAAGAAAAGAATCAGTGTATTATCAAGCTGTCCGGTCTTTTTCAAAGCCTCGATAATTTGTCCAATACCCTGATCTACACGGTCGATCATTGCAGCGTGAACGGCCATCGCACGGGCATCCCACTCTGCATGTGGATTGTCTTCCCATTTGTCATGAAACTGACGTTCGGACAAGAAGTTATCCATTCCCGGGAAAATACCCAACTGCTTCTGACGTTCGTAGCGGGCATTACGGATAGCATCCCAACCTACTTTATAAGTATCCTTATATTTCTCAATATCTTCAGGAAGTGCATGCAGCGGCCAATGCGGTGCTGTATAAGCCAAGTACATAAAGAATGGTTTGTCATCCTTTGCATATTCTTCTACCTCTTGCACAGCGCGGTCAGAAAGAGCTTGGGTTATATAATATCCTTTGGGTACTTCTTTTATAGGCACTTCACCTTCTACCAGGCTGAACGGATCAAAGTAATCCACCACTCCATAAATTACCCCATAGTGAGAATCAAACCCACGATTGACGGGATAATGACATAAATCAGAGAATGTATCATGGAAGACACGGTGTGCCAACCATTCGCGTTGGTCTTTACGGAGTGGAGTCTCTGCAACATGCCATTTTCCAACCATACTGGTGGTATATCCTGCTTCTTTCAACACCTCGGCAATGGTAACGGCATTGCGTGAGAGTGTTCCGCGATAGCCCGGCAAGTGAGCATCAAAGGTCATTCGTCCGATTCCGGCTTGGTGCTGGTAAAGTCCCGTCAACAGGGAAGCACGAGTCGGGCAACTACGACTTGCATTATAGAAATGATTAAAGCGTACTCCTTCTTGTGCCAGTTTATCCAAATTAGGAGTATGAATCTCGCTACCATAGCATCCCAGATCGGAATAGCCAAGGTCATCTGCAAGAATTACCAAGATATTAGGACGTTTGTCCGATTTCTTGCCTTTCGCCTCTGCTGCAGAATGGCCAGCAACCATCAAGGCGGTCGGTAATAGTAATAATTTAGAATTCATAAGTTTAATATTGGTTTATAATTTGTTTTTCACTGTATTACTCTTTTCCTTTGTCTTTGTTTTCCTCAAACCATTTACATACTTTCTTGCTCAACTTAGCTACGACTTGCGGATGCGACTGCGCCACATCGTTTTTCTCGAATTTGTCTTTTTCAATATCGTACAGCTGTGCATCGCTTCCATCACTATTTATCAATAGTTTCCAGTTGCCACTGCGTATAGCCAGATGAGGACTTCTGTCGTTTGCATTTCCCGGTTTCTTAAAGAATTGGTTTCTACCGAAATCCCACATCAAATCCGTTTTACGTTTAGCTTTCGATTTACCCAGAAGAACTTTATCATAATTTTGTCCGTCTCCCCGGTAACCTTTCTCTGTTTCAATTCCGGCTATCGCACATAAAGAGGGATATAAATCGACTGCACACAGTACGCTCTCATTATTCACTTGTCCAGCCTTTATTTTCTTGGGGTATTTTATAAGGAACGGCATACGAATTCCACCTTCATAAAGGCTGTTCTTCGTTCCTCTTAAATAAGCAGCACGAGCGGATTGGAAACTGGGCGCCGGTCCATTATCACTAGTGAAAATCACGATTGTATTTTCCGACAATCCCAACTCATCCAATGCTTTGATAAGACGTCCGATCTGTTTGTCCATTTCAGCAAGAACAGGGATGAAGGCTTCTTCCGTATTCCAGCTTTTGTTATCCTTTTGCTTAAATTCCGGTACCCAAGGAGTATGCATATCATCCGGCCAGAGATTCAAAAAGAAAGGCTGGTCTTTATGACGTTTGACAAAGTCGATGCTCTTGTTTACAAAGTACTCGGTACGTCTCCAGCGTTTTACGCTGTCTTTGGCCGACCATATCCAGTTCGTAGCAGTGATTGCCGGTTCCGGGTCCGGACTTTCATACGTCGATATATATTCGTCAAAACCATAATTTTTAATAGAAGGTGCATTGTGCACGTCGCGCCCGCCTCCCATGTGCCATTTACCTATGTGTCCGGTGGCATAACCTGCACTTTGGAAAGCACGTGCCATGGAAGGATTCTTGTCACTCAAAAAGTTACGCTGTTCACACTTCTTGTTGCTGGCTTTATTATTTAAAAAGGTATTAATTCCTACTTCAATCGGGAATTTGCCTGTTGTCAATCCGCAACGTGAAGGTGAGCTGACCGGTGCGGATGAATAATACTGATTGAATAACAATCCGTCCTGCGCTATCTTATCAATATTCGGAGTAGGAACAAACTTACCTCCATAACAACCGATATCTCCGATTCCCATATCATCTACATAGATGACGACCACATTGGGTTTTGTCTCTGCCTGCATACTGGCCACGGGTAATAAAGCTCCCAACCAAGGCAAATGTTTTTTGATGTTCATAATTATTCTGATTTAATTAACTATGCTTTTTGTCGGTTTCGTGTGACTGACTTATGTAGCAAAAGTAGAGAAGTTTTTTAAGAGAAAGGGAAAAATACAAATCAATAAAGGAAAAAAACAGGTAAACAGAGATGGTAAAATCTTGGAAGTCGTATTCAAACATAATTTGAACATAACGACGTTCCAAATAAGGGCGTGTCGCGTCCATAACCGAAGTACTACTATAAGTAGGCGTCCCAATCAGTTCAAACTCCATTTCGTTACTTGGATCATCCTGCTTCATATCCAATGTTCCATCTTCTTTGAAGTGCACATTAATTTTGTATTTCTTACGCATATCCTTATCCATATCCTCATTAATCAAACCGGCATAAAAGAATATGGAATTGTTATCTACCACATATCCTGTACGCTTGTCCGTCGTTCTTGCATTCGTATCAGGCTTACCATTTATATAAGTGTACACTTTCATGGAAGAAGCCGTGTACGAACCGGAATAATTATTAAAAGGTACTACCTTCAACAAAGCTTTTGCATAGTTCTTGCGCGGATGACTTTGATAAGCATAGGATCCATCATCAACAATGGTCAACGGTAAAACCCATTTTTCCAACATATCAATGTCTTGCAAATTGAAATCTATATTTAATAGTTCTACGCACGAACCGGCAGGAATATGTACTGTTTCTGGAAATTCATATTTGTCTTCCTCCATTTCCGTATACCATAATTCCGGACGATAAAGACTAAAACGTTCGATATTCAGTGTTTTCAGCGTATCCTTATCTACTGCTATATGTATATCTCTGTCTTGGCTATTCACTGTAGAGCCACTGACAATGATAGGTAGCTGATAGGTCACTTTTCCATTGTCCTTATACCTAACGTAGATGGTAGTAACACCATCGCTTCCTGAAGCGATAGGCGCTTTGAAAGATACGTATTGTTCATACTGCTCATCTTCCCACTCATTATTACAAGCGGTTCCCAAGACGATGACAGCCAATAAACTTAAATAAATATATATATTCTTCATATCATATTCTTATTAGGAGATTAATCATTGTATGTCCATCCCGGGTTCTGCGTCAACCGTTTATTACGTTTCAACTCATCGTGGCTGATAGGCCAGAAATAGAGTTTACGTGAGAAGGCAGTAGGTAAGTCTGCAATTTCAATCGGAGTATAGAATTGTTCTCTCTGCTCTTCTACATCCGACATATAGAAATTACACCCGTAATTTTTCTTGGATTCTTCCACTTCTGCATCTTTCCATCTACGCAAATCAAAATAACGCTGCCCTTCGGCCATGAGTTCAATCTGACGTTCACGTTTCAGTTTCTTGCGGAATACATCCCGATCCTGGTACTCTGGCATTGTATAATCGGGTACACCCGCACGGCGACGTACTTGTCTGATGCCTTTTTTCATTTCATCAACATCACGTTTGACGGAATAACTGGTAGATCCATCCCACGATGGAATGTCGTACGAAGATCCATCTTCCAGTTCATTCAACGCTTCGGCATAAATCAACAGAATCTCGGCAAAGCGGATGGCAGGTTCTGCTTTCGCTTTGATTTCCTTACGATTTGTATCGTCCGGATGCACATATTTCATGATACCGATCCCGGATCGTAAATAGACACCGGTACCAGAGAAACCGTCAGTATTGATACCGTAATAATAGTTAACTTGTTTCTCAACGTCATTCTTATAATCTGTTGTCTCTGCATTTTTCAGCAAAGCCCATACGCAGCCATTGAACGAAACGGATGCATAGAAACGCGGTTCTCTATCCGCATATTCCTTATATACGCCTTCCTTTATTTGAGGATATGTGCCTGCCTCAACTTCCTTTTTGGTAACAAAACGTGTACCGGAAGGATATTCTTCTTTAAAATGTTCTCTACTGAATTCGTCTCCGTTTGCCATATAATAAGCATCACACATCTTTTGTGTCATACCATAAGCATTATTTCCTCCACCCAAAGTTTTCGGCATTTGAAGTTTCACCATTTCAGCAATACTATTGACCCCTTGATTACGCCCACGGCTGAAAATCAACTCCGGGTTCTGATACATCGCTAACGAACCATTGAAAACTGCCCGGTAGGATTCGTAAGGATCTATATCGCTATAGCCACCTTCGTTCCATGTCTTTGTCGAGAAGTCACCATCCTGATAAGGGGTAATGGTAGCAGGATATCCGGGTTCAGCAATGTTAGTTGCCTTTTTGTGGTAGAGTTCATAACGATGACCGTTGTTCTCACCGGGAAGTTCCATCACATCTCTTGCCGCAGCTGCTGCTCTTGCCCACTTATATTCATTGTATTCCTGGGACATCAGACAATTTCCTTCATAGTCTACCAAATCCGAGAACTTATCCGGATCTCCCGGACGGGGATTATTGATAGGACTCGCTGAATATATCAATGCTCTGGCACGAGCCGCCAATGCTGCTCCCCGTGTGGGACGCGCCACCTGATTAATGGCTCGGGTCAGAGGCAAATCCTTGGCTGCCAGACGCATCTCCGATTCAATATATTCCACACATTCATCATACGAACTACGTTGAATTGCCAAATCATCATAATCGGAAGTATAGTCAAGCCCCTCATCTGGTAATAAAGGTACAGGACCATATTTGCGAAGTAACAACCAATAATAGTAAGCACGAACAAAACGTGCCTGCGCTTTCATATCAGCTCTCTCTTCTTCCGTATACTTCGTATTCATATCAATATTTTGGATGAAGATAGATGCTTGACGAATACCTTTATAACTATCGCCCCACGAATGACGGTAACTCTCATCATAAGTACCGGTCTTGAACGTCTTATACGCATCGAGACTATTACCACCGAAGTAAATGTCATCGGCAAAGTTAGTGATTGTATTAAGCATGTTAGACACTTCCAAATTGTATCCGCCTAAAAAGGAATAGGCATGTGCTAACCATTCTTCCGTAGATTCCTTGTCGGTAAAAACATCCTCCAAAGACCGGCGGTCTTTAAAATATTTATCTGAGTCGAGGTTATCCGAACAAGCAACGGCAATTACACTCAATATAATACCAATATACAGTTTATATATCTTTCTCATTTTTCATGCATTTAATTAGATATTCACAGTTAATCCCAAAGTAAATGTCTTAGCAAGCGGATATTTTTCTCCGTTAGAACTTCCCATTTCCGGGTCCCATTCTTTAAATTTAGCAAACGTCAAGATGTTGGTACCAATGAAAAAGACACGTATCTTGTTAAACCGTATCTTGTTCACAATCGATTTCGGTAATGTATAACCCACTTCCAATGTTTTCAAGCGTAAATAAGAACCATCCCTGAGCCAGTAAGTAGAAGCTCTATAGTTATTATCGTTCCCTCCATAACTAAGCCGGGGATACGAAGCATTAGGATTTTCATTAGCCGGAATACCCAATGTGGCAGCTGTCTCCGCATCGACATAGCGGTCTTTCACCAAATTCGTCAGGACATTTCCCCACTGACTACCATTAAAGGCATATACGGTAGGGCCATTAATGAAGAACGAAGACTTGCCTGCTCCTTGGAAGTGTGCATTGAAGTCGAAGCCTTTCCACTGTGCAGAAATACCAAAACCATAAATCAAGTTAGGCTTCGTTGTTGCACCAATAGCTACCTCATCACTGCCATTAATAATTCCGTCTCCATTGACATCTTTATATTTAATGTCACCCGGTTGCACCTTCCCCCAGTTAGTTTGCTGCGGGCTATTGCGTATATCATCATAATCTTTAAACAATCCCAAAGCAATTAATCCCTTCGCCTGATTAACCCTGTAACCAGCCTCCTTTTGATAGGGATAAACTGCATTTTCTTCATCCTTCTCCAGAATCTCATTCTTACTGTAAGTAAAGTTACCACGTACAGTCAGATTGACTTTACCTATTTTCTGCTTGTAAGCAAAATTACCGTCAAAACCTTTCGACCGCACACTTCCCACATTCGCTTTTGGATAAGTATTTACACCCACAATGCCAGGTAGATAATTACGTTCCATATAGATACCATCACGCTGTTCATGGAAATAATCTACAGTAGCCGTAAACTTGTCATTGAATAAGGATAAATCCACACCTGCATCGTGCTTGGTCGCAATTTCCCAAGTGACATTGTTGGAGGCCAGCTGCGTATACTGCATTCCTGTATACACATTGTCCGGAGAACCGTAATCACTCCAAGTCCAGCCATTTCCATCATCCTTGATTGTGTACAAATAGGGAAAACGATATGTTGTATCACCTATTTTAAGCTTATCGCTACCCACTTTGCCATAGGAATAACGTAACTTGAACATATTCATCCATTTCAGATGTTTCTTTATAAACGTTTCTTCTGCTATATTCCAAGCGAGAGAAAACGCAGGGAAAAAGCCGAAACGATGTCCATCAGCAAAATTTTCCGAACCATTATAGCCAAAGTTAAAGTCAGCAAAATAGCGATAGTTCCAGTTGTAACTTACCCGACCGGCCAATCCCATGTGACGTTTGGCAATCCCATTCTTTACATCCGTTCCAATATCAACTGTTGTCCGATAAGCATCCTGACTATATTTCAATGTTCCACTCAAATGATGCGCGTGAAATGCACGGTTATATTGTAAAAATGCTTCCAGGAATTCACGGCGTTCACCAGTAGAGGCACTGGTTTGCTCCATCGGTTTTTCGGCACTTTGTTGGTTGAAGATCACCTTTCCCTCATCATTGCGATCTCTTTGGGCACGCCATGTTTCCGGCATTCTTATCCGGTTTATTTCACTCTGATTATTCGTGTCGAACCCGAAACGTCCTTCAAAACGCAGGCCTTTAGTGATAAAATCCAACTTTTGTTCCAAAGAAATATTGGTCTGAATTTTATTATTCCAGATTTCTTTATAACCACTCTGTGTAGCAAGTACCCAAGGATTATTGCGATTATCTTCTTTCCCGTGTGCAGGAATGTAACCATTAGAATACATCACAGGAATACTGATTGGACTCTGCCCCATCAATGAAGTCCATACGTTAGAGCCCTGCCCCGGTGCATTACGCTTCTTTAATGAACCGGATACGCCTACTTTTACAAGAGTAGTCTTCGTTACATCAATATCCGTATTCAAACGGTAATTCCAACGTTGACTACTAGGATTAGTATTATAATCCTTACGCATGGCATCATCCGTTTTGTACATACCTTCTTCATTCACATAACTAAGCGATACAAAATAACGCGCCGTGCTACCTCCGCCACTCATATTCAGATTAGCACGATAAGTCATAGCTCCATCTTTCAACAGGACATCCATCCAGTCTACATTCGGATATAAATCCGGGTCAAGTCCCAATCGCAGAATTTCCATTTCGTCATTCTGATAAATTCTCTCTTGATTACGAGTTATACATGCTTCATTCATCAGCATGGCATAACTGTAACCATCTGCAAATTCCGGTGTGATGGTACGCGCATTATAAGAAGTCTCCACTTTAGCATTAATCTTAATCTTACCTTCTTTACCATGCTTGGTAGTAATCAACACTACACCATTTGCGCCACGAGAACCATAAATCGCGGTTGTAGAAGCATCCTTCAATACAGTAAAAGACTCAATATCCTCAATATTGATTTCATCTAAATCGCGTTCAAAACCATCAACTAATACTAATGCGGAGCTATTAGCACCAAAAGTGGATATACCTCGAATCCAGAATTCAGAAGTATTCACACCCGGTTGTCCGGAAGTTTGCATGGCAAGGACACCTGATACATTTCCGGCCAATGCATTAGAAAGATTCGCCGTAGGATTTGATTTCAGCACCTCTACATCTACATTCGTCACTGCACCAGTCACAGTCAATTTCTTCTGCGCACCCGTTCCCGTAATTACTACTTCATCAATTTCTCTAGCCTCCGATTCTTTCATTGACACATTGACCAGATTTTGGTGCTTCACCAATATTTCTTGTGTATCAAAACCAATATACGAAAATACCAAACGAGAAAATTCCTCTATGTTTATCTTGTAACGTCCGTTGATATCTGTTATCGCTCCTAAACCAGGTTTGTCTTTCACTGTTACATTGACACCAACCAATGGTTCTTTATTCATATCTGTCACAACTCCCGTTACCTCAATAGTCTTCTCTTGAGCAAAAAGGGAAACAGAGACTAATAACAGACAAATCGTAATAAATTCTTTTATTCTCATGTGTTCTTCTTTTTATTGATTTTCTTGGTCCTGATTGTCATTAGATTCTTCTCCAACTAAATCGTCAGATGCCTGTTCTATAGCAATCTTCCGGATCTTATAATTTCCCGAATCACCCACATAGAAAGTCTTTGTTACCTCATCGTAAGCCAAAGCTACCGGTTGATTAAAGCGAGCTCTCTCACGTACTTCTCCATTTTGCTTACCCCATTTATAGCTACTTGCAGAGGCAGAACCGCGTCCGGCAAACGTAGAAACCACCCCATCCGGAGTCAATATTCGAATACAATGATTCTCTTTATCTGCGAAATAGAAGTCATACCAATCATCCTTATTAGCAGCCTTATACTCCTCGTTAAATACGAAAACACCTTGACCTGGTTTATTGATGCGTGCATTGATACCTACAAGATCCTTATAATCAGCCTGACCGGATTGTCCGCACACAATATATGGAGTTACCAGTTTTTTAGTCTCCTCATCATAATTGGAACGAAGTATATAATGCGATTCATGCATGATGATATAAACATATTTACCTGTTGGATGAGGAACCATACTAAAGTCAACCGTCTGATTAGGTACACTAAATGCCAAAAAGTCATTCAACCCTGCTCCACCAGGAACTTCCGGATTGTTATTATAGCCGTTTTCTTCAAAATTATATCTGTACACATTGCCTGTTGCACGATGATTGAAGTAAAGTTCTCCCGTTTGTGGAAGCACCATAGACCCGTTACAAGCATTACCACGCGCCAAAGCGACCCAACTAGACTCTTTGAAATCTTGTCCGTCTGTACTGCTTCCACGCTTTAAAATAATATTGTTTCTATTCTTAGCACCACCATTCTGGGGAGCAGCCAATATCATATCACCATCATTAGTCCATGTAATAGTAGTTGCACGGTTGATATTATTTAGTTCCTTAGTATAGATCATTTCCTTTTCCAAATCTAACACTCTCAGATTTCCTTTATTTTGAGACAAATAAAGAATATTAGAATGTTGGGGATCAAAAGAAAACCAAAAAGGATAGTCTATCTTTCCACAATCGTCAAACGGACCAGTGTCTACAATATTTCCCTCTCCCAGTTCATCTACATCACCACATAAGTCTGTTACTACCATTTGTGGTTCGTACTGATATTTTTCAGATGCTATCACAGTTTGTTCACCTATCTTTATTTCTACAGTTCCTTCGAAACAGCTCTCCGGCGTGGAGCAGTAGATACTGGTACCTTTAGAACTAATGACAATGGCTTCTTTACCACCTACCTTAACAGAAATAATAGAACAATCTATTCCAAAGTTGCTACCATAGATTATCATTTTCTTCTTTCCACCTCCCGATTTAGGTGTGAAATCCGTCACTTCTACTGGCAGATTCGGATCATAAGGCGCTGATGTATCGTCTTTGCTATCTTTGCAGCTACTAAAACAGACTGCCAAAATGAATACCAACATCATGCATTGTAGCCCTATGTTCCCATGTTTCATAGTTTTACATTTCATAATACACTAGATTTAAATTATTGATTGTTTTGAACTTTATCCATTAATACCTTCATCCAGTATCCTCCGATCACCGAACGGGCTCTGAAGCCCACCCATTTTCCACTGTCTGTGTGGTGCCAGTCACTGATAGGTACACGAGATACTGTTTCATTGATATATTTATAGACAGGATCAGAGAATTTCTGGAAGGTTTCCTTATCTGATGACATAGCTGCCGTCCACATGATCCAGTCGGATTTTGTGTATTCTTTACGAGAATCCAAAGGGA
>PPYE01158152.1_pt1 | contig 10808 bp, 7 predicted proteins | sample 1559881 | NCBI WGS metagenome assembly PPYE01 (sample SAMN08240022, study PRJNA423297) | Human gut metagenome, whole genome shotgun sequencing project.
TTATTTGAAAATAAATACTTTTTAATCTATCAAATATATAACAGCACATAAGTGGTCCAACTATTCCGATAACCACGTAAATTATTCTAAATCCGTCATGTCCAAATGGGATATATCTATAAAATATATTGGACATAAAAATATTTGTATCAAAGTTTATTTTTAAATCAAATAAACTACTCAATTTAAAAATGACAAATGTTGTAGCAAACGCAAAGAACAAATGATGCATCATCACGCTAAATGTGTGATTTGCCAAATATAGAATTTTTCTAGACTGGGAGAGCACGGGTGTTAAAACTTTTGCAATTCGAAGCCAAAGTGCAATTCCATTTGCTGCACAACACATAGTTAATAACGGTGACTGTGTGAAAATACTCATATACACTCCGTTATTCGGTTCATTTCCAGTTATCAATGCGCAATATAATAAAATTAGTTGAAATATAAACACTAGAGAAAAATATGACGAGTTACTCATAGTGTCTTTTTTCTCCATGGTTGTTTTATAGAAATATCCGATAAAATACCAAAACAAAAGATATGTGTCTCGTGTCAATAATACTGCTAAATCAGAAATTCCCCCATTAGCACGTAGGAATCTAGAAATAGCAATCGAAATAATCGCCAATACAAATGTACAAATTACAACAACTTTTTCTTTGTTTCTTTTCCTTTTTAACAAAAATTGTATAAAGTAACTTGCTACAGAGACAAAAAAGAGTGCTAAAATAAACCAGCTTGGGTCATTTAATCCCCAAAAACATGCTTGAGGTGCTATTACTCGTCCAACAAAGCCTTCATAGACTGTCGTACCAGTTAAATTAAACTCTCCAAATTCATGTATGAGAATATTAAATGCCCCATAACATATATTCCAAAATAAAAAAGGAAGAATTAGCCTCTTAAATCTCTTTTGTGTATATGCACAAAAATCATAAATTGTTGTTTCTTTCGTTATAGCAGGGGCGAAATACCCAGAAATGAATATAAAAAGCGGCATATGAAACATGTCATATCCAAAAAGCCAAGAAAAAGTCAAGATCCCATATCCATTATGGCCACATACAACAAGTATCATTGCTAATGCCGATAAAATTTTGAATTCATAATTCGTGTTTTTTTCTACGTTCAATAAATTACTGGAAGTCAAAATGGATCCTCTTTCATCAGTATTTTTGTTATCGCCTCATACAAATTTCCGCAAATATATTCGGGATTAATTACATATTTTCTGTCTCTTCCAGCATCACCGGTAAGCACCAAAGCCGTATGTGTTCCTGCCCGACGGCCTGTTTCTATATCCACTGTGGTATCCCCAATCATCCAAGATTGAGTAAGGTCAATATGGTATTGGGCTGCACAGTCCTCCAGCAGACCAATCTCCGGCTTTCTGCAATGGCAGGAGATTTTATAGAGGGGGTTTTCCTCCGGATAGCCCTTATCTGGGTGGTGTGGACAAAACTTCACATCGTCCAGATACACCCCTTCTTTGCCCAATAGGGTTTTCATTTTATTGTGAATGGTCTCCACATCCTCTATCTTGCAAAGCCCTCTGGCCACCACTGGTTGATTAGTCACCACAATTGCAAGATAGCCGGAACGATTGATGGCCCCAATGGCAGAAACCACACCGTCCTCCAAGGTAAACTGCTCCTCCTTGGAGATGAGCCCATTCTTTTTATTGATGGTACCGTCTCGGTCTAAGAAGATGGCTCGCTGGGGGCGATTGAGGTTTTTGTCGGACACCATGCCACTTTGAATTTCTTCCACGGCTTTTTCAATGCGATCCACCGTGCCCACATCCTTGATGTACTCGGGAGAGCGATAGCCGTAAATCTCCTCGCCCCGCTGGCAAAGAGGTGCCAGTACATCCTTTTCCAAATCGGTCTTCTGCCCCTTGGAAATTTCCTGACAAACAGAGCGATTGAGCAGATAAAATCCCGCATTGACGCAGTTATCGTACCAATAGTCTCGCACATTGTGTTTGGAATCAAAACGGACGATTTTTCCCGCCCCATTGGTGATGACCAAATCCGAATCATAGGGGTGGCCGTTTGGGTGGACAAACAATGTGGCCTTGGCCTGCTTTTCCTGATGATAGCGTAGCATACGCCCCAAATCAAGGTCAAAGAGCACATCCCCGAAAATCAGGAAGAACTCCTCCTCCAGACGGTCTTTCAGGTAAGCTAGCGCCCCGGCAGAACCAAGAGGCTCTGTCTCGTCGAAATAGCTGATCTTTACACCGAACCGCTCCCCGGTTCCGAAATAGTCCCGAATCACATGACCCAAATGCCCAGTCACCATGATAATTTCAGTGATGCTGTTCTCCAGCAGGCGGTTCACCTGCCACTCCAGGAGAGGCTTTCCCAAAACAGGCAGCATGGACTTTGGAATTTCATCATGGGTCAAGGAGGCAAGGCGAGTCCCCTTGCCTCCTGCCATAATTACAGCTTGCATCATAACACATCTCTCACAGACTGAGCAACTGCTTCGTCCGAGGTCATGCTAGCTCTCCAGCCTGTGCCATGAATTTTATCCAGATTATAGGCGAAAACAGGCACATCACCCTTCCAACCGCCACGGCCACCTGTATAGTGGAACTGAACGTTTTCCAAGCCCATTTCACGGCATACAATTTCGGCAATGTTGGTTACGGTACTTTGGGTTTCATCCCCCACATTATAGAGGGTCACACCCTTTGGCACATCGTTTTTTATCTTCACAATACAGTCCACTAAATCCTTCACATGGAGATAGGGCTTGCACTGCCGACCATCGCCCAAAATGGTCAATTCCTTGGGATTTTCACGAAGACGCTTCATGAAATCAAAAATAACACCGTGGGTTAGGCGGGTGCCAATTACATTGGGGAAGCGGAACACCAAGGAGTGGAAATCATTCATATAGGTAAATGCGCTGATTAGTCCTTCGCAACCCAGCTTACAGGCTCCATAATAGGAAATAGGCATGAGCGGCGCATAGCCCTCGTTCACTTCTTTGCCCATGGCATCGCCGTAAACAGCGCTGGTAGAACAGAAGAACAGATTCTTAGTTCCGCAGACACGCATGGCCTCCAGCACATTGAAGGTGGTGGTATAGGTGTTCTTATGCTCCACTAAGGGAGCCTCTGCACTGGCTTGAATATCTGAATTTGCCGCCATATGAAAGACGTACTTTGGGGTTTCCTTCTTGAAAATCTCAACAACTCGGTCTAAATTTGCCAAGTCCTCCTCATAAAAGGTGAAATTTTTCTCTTGCTCTAAGTGAGCAATATTTGCCCGTGTACCAATATAAAAATTGTCAATGCAAGCGACATGGTGTCCCTCTGCTAGCAGAGCATCTACCAAGTTGCTGCCAATAAAGCCGGCACCGCCGGCAACCAGTACATTCATCATTCATTCCTCCTATGAACTCAGCCATCAAGCCTTTTCGTCTTGTAGACGCTGGCTCAGCTGAAGGCTCTCTCTTAAAATACGGTCCATGTTCCAATACTCGAAATTGCCAAACCGACCATTGAGGACAATCCCTTGCTCCTCATAGAATTTGCGGATTTCCTCCATGTTCTCACTGTGGTGTAAATCGTAAATCACATAGGCATATTCATGCTTGGTCATGTCCAAAACCTCGGCGTCCTCTGCCGTCTTTGCAAAGCCAATCTCCACAAGACCGGCCTTGATTTTTTCGGTCAGCTCGGAGCGCTCCATGCCATCAATGATGTCATTCTTGCGATAGGTAACCTCTACCATATAGGTTGCCTCCTCTGCGTGGTGGTAGGCTTCTCCCAAGAAATCCATCTTGGAAATACGGTGGAAAATCACATTTTTATCGGGAATCATGAAGGCGTAATTCTCCCCACACAAATCATAAGGAGTTTTGACAAAGGCAATCAAAATAGAGTTGTATCGCAAATCCTCTACCCTTTTTTCAATGGCCTCTGCAGCGGCTCCATACGCCTTTGTCAGGGCCTGAACCGGCATGGTGGAAACCAACAAATCAGCCTCGAAAGAATCTTTTGCACCTGCCACTTGATAGCGGCCTGTCTCCAGTTGCTCCACAGCATCCACCTCAAACGAGGTGACAATCCGGCACTTCTCGGGGTTCAGCTTTTTGACAAAGCCCTGCACCACGGCTTCAATTCCGCCCTCCTTGGGAAAGTGGAAATAGAGCTGGTGAAGATAGCCCTCCACTGTCTCTCCTGCTGCACTGCGACGAATTTCCTCCTGGGTGGGCTTGGGAATGCGATCCACCATAGAAGTATTCATAAAAGCGGGGTCATACTTCCAAATTTTTTCGTTGTAGGGGCGAAGATAGGTGTTGGTAATCCCCTCGCCAAAGGTTTTTAGGAAAAACTGAATCATATTGGTGGCTTCATAATTCTCATAGGGGTTATGGTTGAAGGTCTCAATACAATAGTTCAGCTCCTCCTCCGGAAGCTTGGACAAGTCATTTTCAAAGGGGTACTGAATTTGCCGACCTTTATAATAAATCTGGTTGGAGCGCTTTAAATCATTTTTTCCATCCAGTACGCTGAGCATCAGCTCCAGCATTTCCTTATCCTTGGAAAACAGAATGTGAGGGCCGATATCATAGGTGTATTTTCCCACGTGAAGGCTTCGGCACAGGCCGCCCACACGCTTTTCTTTCTCCAAAATGGTGATGGAGTTTACCCAGAGCTTGTCCTGTAAAAAATAAGCGGTACTAATTCCGGATAGGCCGCCGCCTAAAATAATCAAATCTTGTTTCATCAAATCCAATCCTTCTCTCCCACATAAATCACCTTAGTGCCGCTGTTTTCCATCGCAAAGGGAAGCTCCACAAGGTCGTTGAGTGCCGTGCGAAGGCGGGGCTGTTTATCCTTTTCGCAGTAAAACAGTAGGAAGCCTCCTCCGCCGGCGCCCAAAAGCTTCCCGCCCAAGGCTCCATTTTGCATGGCAATGTCATAATATTTTTCCACGGTCTCATTGCTGACACCGCTGGCAAGCTGGCGTTTGAGTTGCCAGTTCTCGTCCAACAATGCGCCAAAGTCATGAAGGCGATCTCCCGTTAGGGCATCCCGCATTTCATAGACCAATTCGGTCATTCGCACCAAATTGTTAAACTTATCCTGCTCGATTACCACATTTTTGGACTGTTCCTTCAAAATCTCACCGGCAGAATGGGTAAGTCCCGTGTAAAACAGCAAGAGATTGTCGTCCAAGCTACGGAGAGTGGAGCGCTTAATGATGACCGGCTCCACAGAGACCGTATCGTCCTTGCGGAATTTAATCAGCTTCAGTCCGCCCACAGCGGTACCGTACTGATCCTGCTTACCAATGGGCTCTCCCAGCTTTTCAATCTCCAGCTCGCAGGCCTTGCGAGCAATTTTCTCCTGAGAATAATATTTGCCACGATAGGCGCTCATGGCATGGATTAGACCAACGGTGTAGGCACTGGAGGTGGAAAGCCCTGTCCCCGCAGGAATATCCGCTGTGCTAACGATTTCCACGCCGGATAGCTGGTTGTCCAGCAGGAGCTGCCTTGCAATGGGATGCTGAATTTTGCGAGGGTCGGTGACTATTTCTGTCTTATTGTATTTGACTACCGTCTCGTGATTGTTGAAGGTGGGATGAATCACCACATACATATATTTGTTAATCGAGGTGGAGAGAACACAGCCTTCGTGCTTATGGTAGAACGAGGGTAGGTCGCTTCCTCCCCCCACAAAACTGACCCGAAAGGGCGTTCTGGTAATAATCATGGGTTACTCCTCTTTTGCCAACCGCGAAAGGTTAATTTCAACGCCCATTTTCACAAAAAGCATTATGTTTTCCCTATACCATGGCAATATTTTTTTATTGTTTTCAAAGAAAGACCGAATCTCTATCATCTGATATTGGTGTTTTGCAAATTTTTTTACCCAGTAGGCTGCGGGCTGCTCATTCACATGATGATCCCCGCCTTGACCAGGATGTGCAGCGGAGAATAACACGACATCGGCACTATTACAAATGCTTTCAACAAATACATCGGCACTTTCTTCAGAAAGATGCTCTGCGACTTCAAGAGACATGGCCAACGCATATTTTTTGTCTAAATCCACTTTTCGCTCAAGATCACAGGCTCTAAACTCAGAATCCTCGATAAGCAACAGTGGTTTGGGCACATAAGGGCCGTCAAGTCCTAAAACTTTCTTTGTACCACAGGCCTTTGCTACCCAGAGCCAAGTACCTGTTCCACATCCGAAATCCACCACACTTTCATGGGGAATTACAGGATAGAGTTTAACAAAAATCTGTTGGGCGGAACAAATGGAAGCATACTGATTTTTCAGGTAAAACATACTGTCATAGATATCTGACTGTTTTGCAAGAGATACCATTTTTTCTTTTTGAAAAGAAGAAAATAAAAGCCACAACTGATCATCATTTGCTATACGAGTAATATTCAGAACATCCTCCACTCTGTCTCTGGTGGCCCAGAGTATGTCGCCCTGATCGAGAACCTTCTGCCCTGTCTCCTCTGTCCGAGCATGAATGTCCTCTAAGCGGCTCTTTGCAGACCAGAGTACATCACCTTGATCGTGAATCTTCTGCTCTGTCTCCTCCACACGAGCATGAATGTCCTCTAAGCGGCTCTTTGCAGACCAGAGTACATCACCTTGATCGTGAATCTTCTGCCCTGTCTCCTCCACACGTGTATGAATGTCCTCCAAGCGGCTCTTTGCAGATAAAAGCGTCTCACTATGTATGGTATCTCTTGCCTCGCTCTGTTCACTTAACTCTTGCACACAGGAAATTTTTTCGATAATCTGATCCAATCGACTGTTTACCAGCTTGATCTCATCTGATTGGCTTTTTAGATCTGATTGAATTTGCTCCACTTGTTCTTGAGAAGCCTCTACTCTATCTAAAATTTTCTGTTGTTGTTCAGTGACCTTTTGCAACGCCTCTTTCTGTCGTACCTCTATGCCATGAAGATCTGCCTCCAGCTGGAACAGCATATTTCGATTCAGTTTATAGGTGATTTTTCTGCAAAGGTTTGCAAAGGGGTGAAGACAACGCTTGATTAGTCCCTTTAGCCCTCGAGGCTGCACCGAAGCTTGTTGTACCGGAGTAGCTGCTGATACAGGCTCTGACTTGCGTACATAGCTTAAAACTCTGGCCCAATCACCCTCGCCAAAAAAGCCGGGGTCCAGTTCTCCTTTTTCCATGGCCTCGGTAAATTCATCCTCGAAAATCTTTTGAACATAGGCCTTATCCTCCCCTTGTGCCATGTCCAAGGTCCAGAGATAGGAGAAGAACTTTCGATAATGATAGCTGGCTCTCGCTCGCAGACCAAGCTCTGGATGCGCATCCAAATATTCTTTGTTCAAGTGCCACTCGGTCAGAGATTTATCCACCAGTTTTTTGGAATTGTAATGAATGGAGGAGTTGGCATTGTCTTGTCTCCACATATAGAAGGCTTGATCCACAAAGTAGACCCGCTTTGCATAATAGAGGGTTTTAAGATAAAAGCCCACGTCCTGAAAGGAGCCACCGGGGGTCTCATGATGGCGAATGTCGTGACGATTCAAAAAAGAACGCTTATATATTCCACTCCAAGTGCGAAGTCCACTGTAAAACGGGCGATAATCCTCTTGCGGATTTAATACCTGATTGTAAAAATCACCACCATAGATGATAGACTCTCGCTCAAGCTGTTTCTCCTTGGGTTGTTCGGAATGATAAAAATAGATGTCCCCTCGAATCCAATCCAAATCATTTTGAGAGGCAATTCGGTACATAGTCTCCAGCATAGTAGGTTTAATGGCATCATCAGACTCCACAATGCTGATATACTCTCCCTTGGCAACATCCATACAATCGTTCATGGACTGCCCATAACCGGAGCCCTCCTTGCTGATGACACTGATTCTCGAATCCTTTGCGGCATATTCATTCAAAATTTCCAAGGATCCGTCGTTAGAGCCCCCGTCACCGCAAATAATTTCAAAATCCTGGAGTGTCTGTCCTAAAATGCTGTCAATGCACTCTCTTAAATATGTTTTTACATTAAATACTGGAATCAGTATGGTTACCTTTGGTGTAGTCATTTTGATGCCTCCTTTTTCTTTTAAGATACAATTTTGAATTTCTCACCGATGCGGCGAAGGGTATAGGACAGGCCATGCTCCCTAAGGCAACGAAAGCTGCCCCGAATTTTGCGAGGGATAAAGGTCAAAAATCTGCCCAGCCTAAAAGAAAAAGATTCGTAAATTTTAGAAATTTCCCCGCTATTCTGATAGCAGATATGCTCCACCTCGCGAATTTCCATTTTCCGCTCCAATACACGGCGAAGGGGAAGCAAAATGTAGTTCGGCGCATATTCATAGGGGTTTTTTTCAAGCCCCAGATCTTGCAATTCCATATGTAACATCGGTTGCAATAAAAACGAAGTGGGCGGATTTTTTTCCACCTTTTCTAACAGTGCATCGGAGATAGAATAGTTTGCTTCCAACAAAAGCATCAAAAGGTCAACATCTCCTGTTAAGATGTTTTTTACAAAAATGTCCCGATATTCATGGTTAATTCGTTGTACAGTAATCCAATGGACAATCTCCAAATGATTTTCAGCGGAAAACCGCAGTTGATCAATTAGTCCCTTCATTGCATCATTGGCCTTTTTTGGTCCCCAAGCGTAGGCGGGTCCCAGACGATAACAATATAGCTCCACAGGAACTACATAAAAATTTTCCGCATATAACATGGCTCGCACATGAAAATGGGTATCGTCATAGGCCGCAATTTCCGCAAAACGAGCATCGCTATGGATAATCTTTTCTCTGCGATAGAGATAGCTGTGGAAGTGATAGTCATACTGATAATCTCGATACTGAAATCTTCTTCCGTTCGGATGTTCCGCCAGTAGTGAGCGGTGCAGCATCTCACCCTCTATTTTCCCGTTGGGATGAAGTACTGAACGAAATGCGCCGCAGATATCTACTTGTTCCGCTATGGCCGCCCTATACATTTTTTCCAAGGAATCTGCATCCATATAGAAATCGTCTGCATCTAAAAAGGTAATAAATTCGCCTTTTGCCTGCTCAATGCCAATATTTTTTGCGGCACCGATGCCGGGTCTTGTTTGTTGAATGGTCCGAATGCGACCATATTTTTTTTCATAGAGAGCAATAATGCTCAAGGTGCAATCCGTGGACTTTCCATCCACGCAAATCACTTCAATATCCTTCAATGTCTGTTTGAAAACGCTCTCTAAAGCTTCTTCAATGTGCTTTTCCACATTGAGCGTTGTCATAATAACAGATACCTTTACCATTTCCCCTACTCCCGCCCTCAATTATATTTTATCTAAAATCTGTTTCTCCTTCATTTTCCCTAAGGTAAACCCAAAGCCATGCTCCAAAAGGCACCAATAGCCACCTCTGACTTTTTTCAAAAGCCGTAAAATCCCCTTACGCTCTTCCTCTTCCTCCACGGTTTTTAGATAGGCAAGCGGATCCTTTTGAATAATAGCTACAATTTTACGCTCACGCCCGTTCATTGCCCCCGTTTCCGCCCCTTGAAAATCAATCTGCATTTGCTCTAAGAATGCAAGGCGAAATTCCGGTGCGATGCGAAAAAGGGCATAGGAATAGGCCCCGAACTTTGCCGCCCAAAATGCCTGCATCACCGAGGGCGACACAAACTCCTGTTTCAGAAGCTGTTTTTGGATGAAGTCATATTCTTTACAGATTGCAAAAACCTTCCCCGCATGATGGATAGAGGAATTGGGGTTATCTTGGCGGTAGTAATAAAATGACTCCGGCAAAAAGCAGACCTTTTTGGCAAAGGCAAAGGTCTGAAACCAAAAACCGTTATCCTGAAAAGAACCGCCGGCGGACTCATTGTGCCGGATTTGATAGGTCTCCAAAAAATCACGGCGATAAATACCACTCCAAGTATTCAGCACACAGCGGAACGCTCGCAACTCCTCCGCGGGACAAAACACTCGTCTATAAAACCGCCGAGAAAGCCCGATGTTTGTTTTCCATGCTTGCATTTGACCAGCTTGCTCTACAAAGCAATAGAAATCCGACTTGACAATGTCCGCCTTGGTTGCCTTTGCCTGTTCATACAGTCGTTGAAACATGGTTTCGGCAACGAAATCGTCCGATTCCACGATGCCGATATATTCCCCCTGCGACAAGGCCATGCAGTCATTCATGGACTGCCCGTAGCCCGAGCCCTCCTTGCTGATAATCCGAATGCGAGCATCCTTTTTTGCATATTGCTGCAAAAGTTCCAAGGAACCATCGGTAGAACCACCGTCCCCACAAAGAATCTCAATCTCTTGGAGAGTTTGTGCCAGCACACTTTCCATGCACTGGGGTAAGTACTCCATCACATTGTATACCGGAATAACGATACTCACCTTTGGACACTGTTTCATACACCTGTTTCCTCACTGTTGATCATTTCTAAGCCGTAGCCAATGGAGACTTGTTTTGCAACTGCAGAAAGGGAAAAGCCCGCCTGCTGCAAAAGCTCCGCCCCCTCTTCCCGGGGGAACTTCCTCGCCATATTCAGCAGAGCGTTTGCCCACGCCTTGGTTCCAAGCTCCAAAGGAAGCGTGTGGTAATTTTTCGTAGCGCCTGCCTCTTTCGGCACCCCATCTCCTGCAAGCACCGGAAGTCCGGCACATTGAGCCTCGATGGCCACAATGCCCAGCCCCTCAAAACGGCTTGGAAACACAAAGACATCCATTGCAGAATAGAGCTTTTCCGGCGTTTTCGTCGTGCCGTAAAAGCAAACGGAGGAAGATATCCCACGGGCCTTGGCCTGGTGCTC
>PPYE01587119.1_pt1 | contig 10808 bp, 9 predicted proteins | sample 1559881 | NCBI WGS metagenome assembly PPYE01 (sample SAMN08240022, study PRJNA423297) | Human gut metagenome, whole genome shotgun sequencing project.
GTTCAAATGCCATGTTCATTTCTCCTCTTTACGAAAAAAATTCTGTTATCTGCCGGTCCATAACCTCCAGCATATCCTCACCGTCCAGATAAGCCCTGGACCACTCTACTGTCTTTTCAACAGCTTCCTCCACCCCATATCTGGGGCGCCAGCCAAATACCGACTTTATTCTGGAACAATCCAGCTTCAGGAAATTGGCCTCATGAGGGCCTCCGTCATACTGATTCACCCACTTTACATCCCCGCCCCAGAGCCGGCAGAACATATCCACCAGGCATCCTGTGGTCACGCAGTCCTTATCGTCAGGCCCCACATTATAATACCCCTGGTACCGTCCATCCTCATACTGCCTCATGGCAATGGTAAGATACACGGCCAGCGGCTCCAGCACCAGCTGGTAGGGCCTGGTGGAATGGGGATTCCTTACAATGATATCTTTCCCTGTTGCAGCTGCCCTGATACAGTCAGGAATAATCCTGTCGTTGGCAAAATCGCCGCCCCCAATGACATTGCCTGCCCTTGAGGTGGAGACAGCACACCGCCCGTCACCAAAAAATGATTTCTGATAGCTGTGGGTTACCAGCTCGGAACAGGACTTACTGTTGGAATAGGGATCGTATCCATCCAGAGGATCGCATTCCCTGTACCCATACTCCCACTCCCGGTTCTCATACACCTTATCTGTGGTCACATTGAGAAAAGAGCGCACACTGTCCGTCAGTCTGACGCACTCCATCACGTTCACAGTCCCCATGACATTTGTCTCATAGGTATACACCGGATTCTTATAAGAATCCCTGACAATGGGCTGGGCCGCCAGATGAAACACCACCTCCGGCCTCACCCGTTCAAACACATCCTTAAGCCCCTGTAGATTCCGGATATCTCCTATCACGCTGTCCATCACATCCTCCAGACCGGCAATCTCAAACAGGCTGGGATCCGTAGGCGGTTCCAGGGAATACCCCGTCACCTGAGCCCCGGCAAGCGTCAGAATCCTGCAAAGCCAAGCCCCCTTAAACCCGGTATGCCCCGTCACAAGCACCCTTTTATCTCTATAAAAATCCATCAATTCCTTCATCTTCATAAAAAAATCCTCCCATCCAATAAAACCTTCCGAACCACCTGCCGCTCACCATCTGCTGCGCACCACTTACCGCCTACCGCACGCCACCTGCCGCTCACCGCCTACCACGTGCCGCTCACCACCTGCCGCACACAACTCCCCTCAGCATCTTCTTCCTACGGCATTCGAGGAAGCCCAGCATGGTTCCAGACGTGCTTCCTGCTGAAACCATTTTACACGCCGGCACTTAGGCGCGGTCTTTCACGCGTCTTAGTACCGCTGCGTGTAAACCGAGCGAGAGCGTGTTTCATCAGGGAGCATGCCTGGAACCATGCGGACCCCACCGCGAATCCCCACGTCCCTCCTCTACCAAATCTTCCAAGGCGCCCTGCCCGACTGCCACAATCCCTCCAGCTTATTCATCTCACGCTGTGTATCCATGCACTGCCAGAATCCGCTGTGGTAGAAGGATTTAAGCTGTCCCTCCGCCGCCAGTTTCTGCATAGGTCCCTGCTCGAACACAGTGGAATCCCCTTCCAGATAATTAAATATCTCAGGATTCATCACCATGAACCCGCCGTTAATCAGGGCACCGTCATTATCCTCCTTTTCCCGGAAGGAGAGAACCGTATCATTTTCGTCAATATCCAGAACGCCCTTCATCTGTCCGATGTTGACTGTTGTGATGGTAGCTGTCCTGCCATGGGATTGATGGAAACGCACCAGTTCATCCAAATCCACGGTTGACACGCCGTCCCCATAGGTCAGCATAAAAGGCTCATCCCCCACAAAAGGCTGGATACGCTTTACACGCCCGCCTGTCATGGTGTTGAGTCCGGTGTCCACCAACGTTACCTTCCACGGCTCGGAATAGTTATTGTGGACTTCCATCTTATTGTTAGCCAGATCAAATGTTACATCTGAGGTGTGAAGGAAATAGTCTGCGAAAAATTCCTTCACCACATACTGCTTATAGCCCAGACAGATAATGAATTCGTGGAATCCGAATTCCGAATAATACTTCATGATATGCCACAATATGGGTTTCCCCCCAATTTCTATCATGGGCTTTGGTTTCAGATGGCTCTCCTCGCTGATTCTGGTACCAAGTCCTCCTGCTAATATTACTACCTTCATCTCTGTCCTCCATTGTATTTCCGGCGCATTGTATTCCAGCCGCATTCTATTCCGCCTGCATTCTTTCCTGCCTGCATTCCATCCTGTCCGCACTCGTTCCTGCCTGCATTTCATCCTGCCCACATTCTCTCCTGCTTACATTCCATCCTGCCCACATTCTTTCCTGCCTGCATTTCATCCTGCTCAAATTCCATCCTGCCCGCATTCTACTCCCGGAACACATTCAGCTTGTTCTCTTCCAGTATCCGGAACGCGTTCTGTATCTTGTCCAGTCCTTTGCGGTATTCAAACTCTGTCTCCAGTTCTTCTCCCCTGTCCTTTAGCTCCTCACGGCTCATTCCGGGGACCTCCAGGGCCAGCCGGGCCTTTCTCTCAAAGCTTTCCTCCCTGCTGGGCGCTTTCTGGATCTCACGATAAGTAGTATAACCATTTCCCATAAGGATTGCAATCTGGAAATAAAAATGATTACATGGTTCATCCCGCCTCCCGCCAGAAGCATCAGAGGCATAATGGTCCTCTCATACAGGCGGAACCGGAAATTAATCCATAAGGCCATCAGATAGCCGCAGACCACAAACAGGCCCAGAGCATAACACATCCGGTTGCTGAGAAGGCCGTTTAACATGAAACGTTCCAGTTCCTCCCCTCCCACCAGAACGCCCGCAAAGGACTTTAACAGAAAACGGATGGGGAATGTGGGATTTTCAGCCAGTATCGTGCCCAGGGAACGTCCTGTGGCTCCCGCATGTTCCTCCACAGCCATGGAATTGCTCAGCATATACAGAAGAAGGGGCAGCAGGGCGCAGGCCATATAGGCCAGATACCGCATATCCCAGGACCCCTGTCCCTTTCTGCCCTGGCAGTCCTTACGCTTCCTACGGTCCATCACCATGCAGAACCCATAAGAAAGCAGCAGCGTGGCGGCATAGACCGCACAATACGGGCCGGCAGTACCCAGTATAATAAGCCACGGCAGTACCAGCAGCTTTAACCGGTCCCGTCTTTTTTCCTCTCCTGCCCACACCCGGTCCAGGACCAGCTCATGGTAGTAGAAGCAGGCAAAGGCAAAGAAATGGGACCATCCGCTTCCATTGGTAAGCATTTCCCATTTATTCAGGCTGAACATCACTGCCATCAGCAGCGCAAACCAGAGGCATCCGATTTTCCTGCTCCTGCAGTAAGCGGCAAATACCCAGCCGGCCAGCCCCAGGCTCACCACTCCCAGAACACGTTCCAGGGTTATGGTAAAGCCGAATAACTCCACATTGACGATCCGGCAGAGATAATTAATTGGGATGCGTGTCAGGACATCCGGAACAAAAAATTTCTCCGGATTCCATACATCCGGCAGATAGCTGTTCACCAGCCGGATGTAATCTGAGTACACCACATCGCAGGTGGCGCTTTTCACATACCAAAGGCAGAATAAGATGCCTGCAAGCGGAAGAAGCCAATATATGATTTTCCTGTTTCGTTCTGCTTTCATGGTTATTCTGCTCCTTTCTCATCCTCTATGTCTTTCCCGGTAGCCGGTTCTTATCTGACCGTCAGATGCACTATCGCCGCCAGCCGGTCCTCTCCCCTTTGTTCCTGGGCATTCTGCATAAAGAAATTATATTCAAAGGTCAGGTGCACCATCTGCCACGGCTCGGCCTGAATGGTTGTATTTACAACATTGGACCGCACCGGCAGATAACGCGGCTCCTCCTTATCCATTGTAATCCTGACAGCCTCGCCGCCGCTCATGATTCCCGGATATACCACCTCCAGGTCAATCACGCCTGTCTCACCGGCCATGACCGTCAGGCTGGCATGTTCATCCATCCAGCCGTCGCTGTAGTAGCCGTAATCCACCTGGAGCTTCATTTCCCTTACAATCTCCGTGATATCCTGGAATCCCTCATGATCCGGGTCTTCCCGCAGAACCAGCATCCTGTCATCCACCAGACCGATATCCCGGATATTTTCTATGAACTCCACCCTGGTTCCTTCTGCTGACCGTTCCCTGTCAAACACCTTGAAAAAGGTTCTGGCCGTGAAATCGCTCATCTCATAGCTGTCGCCTATGATGTAAATGGTTTTGCCGAATATGCCGTCCCCATATCTTCCGTAGGTCTCCTCGGCCAGCGAATTATACCGCAGCTGGTTGGGCCAGAGATACAGCTTGGGATAGTCTGCCCGGTAATACAGCTCCACCGGAAGCATGAATACCACATAGCAGGCAAAGGCTGCCCCCCATGGCCAAAGCCGTTTCAGATACAGCTCCGGCTTTACTCCCTCTGTCAGTTCCCCGTACATATAAGCCAGGAATAAAAGGGCGGATACCAGGGATACATACACCCAGCGCATCTCCACCCGTATGGTGACGCTGGAGGACGCAATACACAGCCCGGTAAACAGGATGAACAGAGTGCTGTTCTTCAGCATCTGAACACGGTACTCCTTCCGCTTCTCCCTTACAAGCTTCACCAGGAATGCCAGAACAATAACCGCGATGCAGGCATCCGCCAGGAGCACCAGTCCCTTTATGGCCAGGGGACTCTGCCCCCATGGGCAGCCATTGAGATGTTCCGGTCCTGCATTGATGCCGAACACATAGGCAATCTGGCTCAGGGCGTATTTGAAGGTGTCCGCCAGGCTGAAGGTATCTGCCACCTGGGTGCCCCCTGTGCCTGCCGGCAGAATACTCCCTATGGTAAAGGCGCGAATGATTTGGACCAGAAGGAAGGATAAGAAACCGGCTCCCCATTCCCACAGCTTCCTGCTCCTCTTAAACAGCAGGACCAGAAGAAGCAGAGGAAACAGAGCCATATAGCGTTCATGTACAAAGCATACCCCAAAATAGAGCACACAGGAAAGGTAGAAGTATACATGGCTGTCCTTCTCATTGAGATACCGGAACAAATACCAGAGAATCATAACAGCCATCCACAGGGCCATGGTTTCCATAAGCCCCAGCACCTGTCCAATCTGGTAATAGGCCATGCGGCTGATTAAAAACATGGAGCCGCACAGAAAGCCGATTCCCTTTGCCCTGGACAGCCTTCGGCCGATGAAATATATGCTCCAGGACACGGCTGCGTTTAACAGGATGTTAAAGGGCACGAACCAACCCACATGATTCCTGACCACTGCCATCTCCAGCCAGGCGGCCAGATAATACAGAAAGCGGAACCGGGTGCTGCCCACCGGAAACACATACTGAAGGAAACTCTGCTCCCCGTAGCAGGACCAGAAGTACAGGTCATCCATATATAACCCCTTTATTTCAATTCCTCTGTTGACCCACACTGCCATGGCAAGCAGAATACCCATGAATATTACATGGTCCTTCCACTCATATTTCTTTTCCATCCTGGAGAACCCAATCCTGGTTCTCGTACTCTCTTTTGCCTCCAATGTAAGCGCCTCCTTCTGGCTGTCAATCAAGTTCCGTCATGCTGTAGTTTTCCCTGAACTCCTCAAGGGCCTGTTGGGAATCATCCGGCGGTCCGGCGTCAAGCGTAACCCTGGCCGTCATATTTCCCCATTCATAGTGAATATCAGAAAGGCTTCCCTCCGCAATCATATCCTCAATCATCTGCAGGGCCCTGTCCTGTCCTGCCAGGTATCCGGCTTCCACGAAGAAATACTCCGTACCGGCATATCTCAGAAACTCCTCAAAGTATGCCAGCCGCTTTACCAGGTATACATTTCCTCCGCTTCCGGTCACATCGTAGTAGCTCTGGACGCTGCACGGCAGATCCAGGACCCTGGGATGCCTCCCGAATGCAAGGACACGGCTCCTGGGTGTAAACATACAGGAAAGGGTAAGGCTGCCCTCTCCGGCCCTTCTGTCCAGCATTTCCCTGCGGTGGTCGTAATAGCCCATATGACGCAGGCTCACAGGCGTAAAGCCCGGCACTCCGGCCCAGCCAGTGGTACAGGTCACCGCTGTATTCACTGCAAAAAATAAAACCAGCACCAGAGACAGGGACCGTCTGACTGCGGGTCCCCAGTTCTGCCCCCATCCCATTCTCAGCGCGCTGATAACCAGAACAGCATAAAACAGGATGAAATAATTCCCGTCCACCTGATACAGAGTATAGATGCTTGCCAGGGAACCAAGGGCCAGAACCGGAATCAGGATACAGTCAAAGAGATTCAGGGGATGCCGGAGGCCCCGTCTCCCCGCCTTCCAGGAAACAGCAAGCCAGATGACAAGAAAAACCGTCACAATTCCGGTACCCCATGCAATGATTACATGGGCCATATCCTCTGTTACAGGGGCAAACAGGATTCCCCATACCCGCGACCACAGCCGCGAACATTTTTCTCCCGCAGTCAGGGCAGACGGATCTCCAATCACATGGTTAAAGGTGTAAGGATATTTCACCCTGCATCCCGCCTTCTCAAAAAATCCGGCAAATATGGATGTAACAGGCACGCCGGTAAGAAGCCATGTGCGGTACCACAATCCGGCCGCCGCTGCTCCCGGTATCAGAAGGAGGCAAAAGCCTCTCCTGTCTCCAACCCTTAAACGGCGGGTAAGAAACAGACACACAAGGGCCACTCCGCCCAGAGCCGTTGAAAACACCAGGGCCGTTGGCTTATACACCAGGGTCAGCAGGTAGGTGCTGACAGCCATGGAAAGCCAGGGTATATTTTTGGCAGAACTGCTTTTCTTCCCCTGTTCCCCATCCCAAAGTGCGAAGCAGATAAAGTCATAAATGATGAGCTGGTGCAGCAGCGTAATATTATCGCTTTTTGCAGTGGCCGCCATATTCATGATTCCCGGAATAGCGGCAAGGATGGCTGCTGCCAGGATTCCTTTTACCTGCCCGCAGTATCTTCCCACTATATCTGCTGCCAGGAGGAGAATCCCCACGGTACACCACAGAGAAAAGGCCAGGACAAATCCATAGGTTGGAGTCCCGCTCAGAGGGAGAACCAGGACTTCCAGGCCTTTGCTGTAGGTATAAACCAGGTTAATCATGCCCAGATTCTCGTAAATTCCCTTTCCGTTATCCAGTACATAGGCGGAGCGCAGGCCGTAGTGAAGTGAATCATAGTCCAGTTCAATGTTCATGCGGCCCGCCTGAATCAGAACCATGGTAATGATGAAGGCAAGTAAGGCGGCCTGGGCCATGCTCTCACTTCTTCCCTTATCTGCACTGTTCTTCACAGCCTTCAGCCATGCCCCGGGTAAAACCTGTTTGTTTCTGCGTCCCCAAAGGATTTCCAGGACCACGGCCGTCAGGGCCATGACTGCGGCCAGTCCCCTCCACAGCATCAGCCCGCCATGTCCCGTAAGGGATACAAGGCATACCAAAACCATCCACAGGGCGCTTCCCAGCACAAGGCACATGGATGTACGCTGCAAAAAGGGAATGGGAGCGGAAAGCTGCCTTTCTTCTAAGAACAGCCGGAGAAGCTGTCTCCCTGCCAGTATGAGAACCGCCATATATATGCCGGATACCGCCAGGGGCAGGAAAATACGGTGGCACCAGGTAAACAGCACGATTCCCGCTGCCAGTCCCAGAGCCCTGACACCCCTGTGTGAACCTGTCCCTGGCTTTTTCCCTCTCCCGCCGGCCAGACAGAACAGGTTCCAGAAAAACACAAGGACCACCTCTGCCATCATAAGAAGGGTCCGAGTATTCCGAAGCACCGGCTCCAATGGGCCCCAGAGCAGCACCCCGAACACCGTCACAGCCAGGACAGCCAGCCCTGCCGCCCCTATGATGATTGCAAGTATCTTATCGTTTTTACCAGTTTCCATGCAACAAATCCTTATCCCTGCATTTTTCTTTCTGATTCGTACCAATTTCCCAGTCCCGGAAACCGCTACTCATACTCTCCGTAAGCCTTCTTATAAAAGCCCATGATAATGTCCGCCACCGGCTCCGGCCAGAAACGGCAGAACATTTCCCGCTCCTCCGCAAACCGGCGGTTATCCCTGATACATGCCTTTGTGGTGGCATCCTCATGGACCCGGTAATAGAGAAGAGGCCGCTCATCCCTGTTTCACAATCACATAGTCCGTTGTAAAAACAGTCATATCCGGATATCTCCTATGGGCTGCCAGAAGTCTCGCGCTGTAATCACGGTGGTACATGTCATCCTGGTGCGCAATGGTAACCAGCTCGCCCTCCGCCATGGAATATGCAAAATTCCAGTCATCCTTTATGCCGCTCTCCCCCTGCCGTACACAGACCTGCAGGCCGTATTTCCAGGCCAGCCGGTCAATATAGCTGCTGGGAGTGGACGTGCAGATAATGATATGGGACGGGACGGTCTGGGCCTTAAGAGAGCGGATGCACTGCTCCAGATAAGGCGAGTCCTTATAGGCGCATACGGCAAATACATGCTTATACCTCATAAAAATGTTCCTCCAGCATCAGGCACAGGGTATGATAGATGGGAAGGTGCAGCTCCTGGATTTTAAATGTCTCATCAGAAGGCACCACGATGGAGCAGTCGCAGGCTCCCGCCATCTTCCCCCCGTTTTTGCCGGTAAGGCCAATGGTTTTAATGCCGGACGCCTTTGCCACGGCAACGGCATACATCACATTCTCAGCATTGCCCGAGGTGGAAATACCCATAAATACATCTCCCTTTTTTCCATAGCCGTACAGCTGCTGCGCATAAATCATTTCACCGTTTACATCATTTAAGAACGCGGTGGCCAGTCCCGCGTGACCGGTAAGGGCAATTGCGGGAAGGCCTCCCTGTAGGCAGGATGCCAGCTCTTTCCCCCGCTTTTCGTCTGCTTCCTGAAGCGCAGCCGCGAATTCATTGGACACCGGGCGGCGTTTTACAAATCCCTTCATCAGCTCACCCACAATGTGCTCGCTGTCCGCGCAGCTTCCGCCATTTCCCGCTATCATCAACTTGCCGCCGCCTGCGTAACAATCCCGCAGGATTTCATATGCGGCCAGCACATCGCCCTTTACTGCCTCCAGAACCGGATACCGGCTGGTCAGTTCCTCCAGATACTCCATCTCTTTCATCTTACGTCCGCCTGTCCTTTCTCAATAATCCACTGAGCTGCCTTTACGAGATCCTCCGCGTAAAAATCATATACCGGAGGTATCCCTTCCTTCTCCTCCTGGCTGCGAATCCCGCTTCCATAACCGGTTCCCACCAAAATGGTGGTGAGGCCGTAGTTATTCCCGGCCTCCACATCCAGCAGTTTATCTCCTATCATAAAGGAATGAGGCTTATCCACTTCAAACCGCTGTGCGGCCTCCTCAAACATACCGGTACCCGGCTTGCGGCAGCTGCACTCCTTCTTATATGGGCCGATTCCATGCTCCGGATGATGGGGACAGTAATAAAATGCGTCAATGGACGCCCCCCGGCACTCCAGGATATGGTTCATATAAATATGAAGGCTCTTCACGTCCTCCTCCCCATAATATCCCCTGGCCACTCCTGCCTGATTGGTAACCACCACCAGACGGTACCCTGCCTCCTTTAACATCCGCAGCGCCTCCGGCACTCCAGGAAGGAGCTTAAGGTCCGAAGTCCTGTGCAGATAGTGCACTTCCTCATTCAGAGTCCCATCCCGGTCCAAAAAAACAACTCGATCCATTGCACATCCATCCTGTATGTTATATTCCTTGTGTGAATCCAAGCCCGGTAATTTAACATTAAATGTTAAACCGGTACTCGCCGTTAGGCATATGGACCTTCACCTGGTCATACTGCCATCTGGACTCGTCCGCCACCCAGCTCTGGGCGCCCCGCAGTTCAAAATTCCAATCCGCCAGCTGTCCGCCTGCCTGCTCCATACGGGCAGCCACCTTGTGGCGTACATTGTATGGACAGTACATGAGTAAGTACCCGCCTCCGCCTGCTCCCAGAAGTTTGCCTCCCAGGGCGCCTGCCTTCAGGGCCTCATCATATAATTGGTCAATCTGGGGATTTGTTATCTTGCTGCTCATGCGCTTCTTGCTCTGCCAGCCATAGTCCAGAAGCTTACCGAAACTGTGGAGATTTCCCTTTAACAGCTCATCCTTCAGGGCATAGGCCAGGGCCTTTACCTCACACATGGCCTCAAAGGCGTCCTTTTTCTCATAGTTTTGCACCTGGTCCTTGATAATATTGGCAGAGACATGGATTTTTCCGGTATAACAGAGAAGGAGATTATACTGGAGCTCATGTATGATGTCCTTTTTAATGCGCAGAGGATTAACCACCACATTGTTGCGTCCGTGGAACTCAATAAAATTGAATCCTCCAAAGGTAGCCGCGTACTGGTCCTGGTACCCGCCGTCAATCTTTAAATCCAGGCGCTCCACCTGATAAGCCAGGTCAGCCAGGGCATAGGCATCCATCATCACTCCCTTCCAGCGGGCCATGGCAGTGAGCATAGCAACCATAACCGTGGACGAAGTCCCAAGGCCGGATCCGGGAGGCGCATCGCACTGGAGATACACTTCGCAGCCCTGGTCAATACCCATGGCATTAAGAGCCGCTGTTACCAAATCCAGTTTTCCGTCATACACATAATTTTCCCTGGTATTATATTTCACTGTCATATCAAAGTCCAGGGAATGAACCACAATCTGGTCGTCCTCCCTGGGCACAATGGAACAGTAGGCATATTTATTGATGGTGC
>PPYE01321271.1_pt1 | contig 10804 bp, 11 predicted proteins | sample 1559881 | NCBI WGS metagenome assembly PPYE01 (sample SAMN08240022, study PRJNA423297) | Human gut metagenome, whole genome shotgun sequencing project.
GAATTTATGTTATCGCTGATAAGCTTCGCATCAATCAGCGGACGAACTCCATCGTGAATAAGAACAATAACATCCTCCAGCCTGGCATCAACATAATCACGGACAGCATACAAGCCTTTTCGCGTAGATTCCTGGCTGGAACTTCCTCCAGGAATGATATCCAGAACTTTTTTAATATTAAATTTCTCTAACTTTCCACGCAGAAATGGGATCCAGGCCTCCACACACACTACAATAATCCCATCTATTTCAGGATGTTCGTCAAAATGTTCCAATGTATGTATAATGATGGGTTTTCCATTCATCTCCAAAAACTGTTTCGGTTTATCATTTGTATGCATTCTACAGCCAACGCCACCGGCAAAAATAATAGCAATGTTCATACTGTATCCTCCCTGTTTACCGGCACTAATTACTTTCGGCCGTGTTCAAAATCAAGCCTTAGGCACAGATGCTTTTCCCTGTTCTCTTTTTCAGGAATCTTCATATAATTTCCATAAAGTCTGGTCATATAGACATCTTCTTTGTTTACGATAAAAATCTTCCTATCCTCAAACGGAACAAGTTTCGGAGGATAAAACACATCCTTTGGATAATAAGCTCCCCTATACTTCTCGCGACCTGCCGCAATGGTTATATGATTTGTTTGCTTTCCTTGGATAAACCTGTCAAAGGAAGCAAACCACTTTTCGGCTGACCTAAACGAAAAAATAGTTCCTATTGCTATCCGGATCTTATAGTATGTCTTTCCTTCGGAATTCAGCATAAATTCTCTTAAACTATCGCTCTTATACTGTTTCCAATAAACGCTATATGAAATCAACCGAAGCAAATCAGCAGTAATGCCTTTGAGCTGAAGTGCAATCTTATTATCCGGAGCATAATCAATTGGTGTGATGTCAATGTATATTCCCGTTGGATATGGTGATTTTTCATCAATCATGTTGAGTAGTGTCGTACCCTTCTTCATGATACGCATTAAGAAGCAGTTTGCACCCGACTTATATCCAGGTGCCAACAAGTCATAGCGATCAGACAACTCCTTATCAAACACCTCAACCAATTTTTCATAGTCATTCCGCGGCATATTAATATCCATGTCATCATCCCATGGAATGAAGCCTTTATGACGCACAGCGCCTAAAGATGTCCCTCCCCCCGCAATCATTTTGATGCCATATTTTTCACATACCACGTATAAATCATCGTACATACCAAGCAGAGTTTCATGCATACGGACAATATCTTCATCGGTCATTTCATATAAATTGCTTGCACTGCTCTCAAGTGAAGCATAGTTCTTCTTTAATGTGATCATTGTTAAATCTCCATTTCTAATGGTATGTTAGCTTTCCACAATCTCCATCAATCCCATTCCCAGGTTCATCATAAATACTACACGTTTTCCTCCGAAAGCTACTGCCGGCTGCGGTTCAATAATCACTTTAAATCCCTGTTTTTTCAGGCTTTCAATCTCACTGTCAAAATTATTGCTTTGATAGCAAATATGGTAAGGAGTCCCAACCACATTGCTCAAATATTGATCTACAGGCGATTCTTGTTTTTTGTCCAGCGGGCAGACCAATTCAAGCCTATAACCATCTTTCTCCCCAAACGCGATTTTTACATTTCGATCTGCATCGTCAATCACCGGACCGAAAACAAAACCTAATGACTCAAAATCCTTCTGTGCCCTGTCTATTCTTTTTACTGCATAGCCTATGTGATCAATCCTCATCTTTTATTCCTCTGGTTCGTTATTCTTCAAATCTAATTTCTTTGTAAAATGCAAAATCTTTTTTCTGGTAGCCCTGAGTATCCAGCTCATACGTTTTATGACCTTCAATGTCTGTTATTAATCCAAACCCAAGCTTGTCGAAAAGATCTTTCACTGGCGTATTCTTTGCGGTAGGGATAAACTCACCCGTGATCTTCTTTCCGTTGCACATGCCAGCAATCTCATTCAGGATTACATCCTCAAGTTTCCGCCCCATTACCCGGCATGACATGAGAAAGCTGTCAATAATTACCTGTAAATCCTGTCCTTTCAGGATTATCACGCTAATGAGACCACTGTCCCCATACTTGTCGGAGCAATGAACAACATAGACAACATTGTGTGAGTCTGCCGCGATTTCCTGGAGCTCATCCTGCGTATACCGTTTTGTCGTTACATTAAACTGGTTCGTTTTATTGATAAGCTGAACTACCCGCTCCATCTCTGAGTCCCTCATCCTGTGGATATCGACAGCCATCTCAAGTTTTGCTATGTAATCATCCAGGTTGAGACTTTCACTCATCTCCTGTTTCCGTTTCGACTCATCTTGGTACATCTGTGTCTTTTTTAAATCATTACTCAAAACACGAAGCGGACGGCAATAGTCAAACCAAATTTTTTCCGCAAATTCCAACAGTTCCGTTGTATCAGCCGGAAAATCAGGAACCAATATTTCCGGGCATTCCCCTTTGACAGTCTCTCGTTCCACCGGATTGTCATCAATGAAGATAAAACCACCCTCCGTCAGGTTCAGCTCACGTTCCATTGCTTTCAGATTAACTGCCTTGTTTTCCCAGTTGATTTTTCTGCTCACGAAGTCTTCTTCTCTGAGAAGCATAGCAGGATGTTGTCCTATCACCATCTCAGCATCTTCCGGATTATTTTTGCTGTTCAAAGCAAGCACAATCCCTCTGTTCTTCATCTCAAGGATCTGGCGCTGAAAATCGTAATACCTCTGCCCTTCTTTGTGGTTGGATAGCTCTATGCCATCGATTCCATCCTCGCCAACAACCCCGCCCCATAGCGTGTTATCGAGGTCAAGCGCAATGATTTTCTTTCTGCTGCCAAATGCAGACCTAAGAATTCTGCCTATTTCGGATGCGACAGCATTAAGCCCATCCCTCGAATAGGGCATGCTGCTTATATACCACATTTTGTTGGAATAAAACTGTTTTCGGCCAATCTCGGCTATCATATCAGCCAGGTCAAACAGGTAGATATTACTTTTGCTCTCTATCAATCCTTGCACATACTGATACCAGTTGTTTTCAAGCTCATATTTGCCCCTTCGCTCCGAAAGAGATTTAATTCTATTTTCGCGGACATCAATGGTTGACACAAAGATTGGAATGCTCTTTATTTTTGTCACAAGTGCCGTCAACGCCTGTTTCCATAACGAAATCCGTGCATCACCTTCCCCATCTTTCCACGAACGTGCCTCTGTCCCATCCAACAGAACAATTACTGCATCCGGCTCTGCTGAATAAATCCCGGCGGAAGGGTTAATTGCCTCCTGTACCCAAGTATCAAATCCCTCTGGTAGATAAAAATCGTACTCTCTGCGAAGTTTCCCTATAATCAAATCAACCGTAACATTTGATAGCAGTGCTACCTTTTTCTTTGAGTCAGCCATATTTAAATAAATCTCCTTTAGATACAAACCAGCATCTAACAATGGAACACAAATTCATTTTATAATCTCATACAAATCTGCCAGCGTCTTTACGTCGCCAAGGCTCTCCATAGGAATGGAAACACTATATTCGGCCTCCAACTCCATCACCAATGTGAGCATCATAAGGGAATCCCATTTACCTTCTTTATAGGGTGTATCCATAGTAACCTGATCTTCCTCCATGATCTCGGCCACAAATTCCAAAAATCTTTTCATAAAAGTTCCTCCTCAAATTTTTTTAGATAATATACGCTTAGAAGCTAACCATTTTTGCGGGATTTCCAAGTACTTTTTTCCCTGCTCTGACTCTTGTCATGACTGTGCTGCCGGCACAAATATACACATCATCCCCGATTTTTAAACCTGGAACCACATGGGAGGTTGTTCCCATAAATACGCGCTCTCCAAGCGTACACATTCCTGTAATGTCACAATGCGCACTGATTGTGCAGTATTCACCCAATACAGAATCATGCGCAACCGAGGAATACATATTGATAATGCATCCATCACCGATTACGGCATTGTCGGAAATCAAGGCATAAGGATAAATAATAACTCCCTCACCTAAGGTACAGCTATCAGCGATAACAGCGTTCGGGTGGATCAGATTGATAAACACCGCTCCCTTGGCTTTTAGTTTCCCCATGATCATCTTACGGATATTGCTGTTCCCAATGCAGCAGACAAATTCGTCATCCGCTTCAATCAGATACTCATCTATCGAGCTGAGAACAGCTATGCTACATTTCTTCCCCTCCAAAACATCAAGGTCATCATCAAGAAAACCTTTGATGTTCCACCGGTTCTCTTTTTCGTTTATATCCTTTGCCCACTGGTGAACTTCACGTCCACACCCACCGGCACCTATAATTATCAGATTCTTCATATGACTCAATCCTTCTTGCTATCATTAAAACAATTCAACAGTCTTTTACTATTTGCTCAGACAGTCCTGTTTTCTCACGAGTGATTTTTACCTCGGGGTATTACGCTCTTTTTTCTACAAACTCATCAAGGAATCAGATATAGTTAGCAGGGACACCAGCGCATCCCCCGAAATACTTTTGTTCACTAAAGTGCCTGCTGCCACTATTGTATCGGATCCAATCGTTGCATTCAGAAGTATTGTGCTATTGGCTCCAACAAATACATTATCCTTAATATCAATACAACCCAGATATTCTTGAAAGCCGCTCAGTTTATTGTTCAGCATTCGATGAATGACATCATGTGACACAAATGAAACATCTGAAGCAATCCACGCATTGTCACCAAAGGAGATAAGCTTGGGATATAGCGGAATCTTCCGGAACATGGACATGCAGTTATTCCCAATGTGATAAAGAATATCATGCTTTTTCAGATACTTTGCTCTTTTTATCACTATTAAGCATAAGCACATACCAATCGTATGGCGAATTCGATACCAGGTCCATCTTTACTCCTCCCCGGCTACCTTTTCATTACCCATAAACTCAGGCATCGTTGCATCATCAGCAGCGCAGATGCCCTCTCTCTTTAATACTGTATTTACAGTCTGTAATATGATCTTCCAGTCACCAAAAAAAGTAATGTGATTCACATACTTTACATCCCAATCGAACTTTTCGACCCAAGAGATAGCATTCCGTCCGTGAACCTGTGCCAGTCCTGTGAAACCCGGCCGAACTTCATGCCTCCTGGCCTGATATTCATCATAACGAGAAAGATAACGCACAAGCAATGGTCTTGGCCCAACTACTGCCATGTCTCCTTTGAGCATATTTATTAGTTCCGGCAGCTCATCGAGAGATGTACTTCGCAGTGTCTTGCCAAATTTCGTGAGTCTCACCTCATCCGGAAGTAACTCTCCATTCTCATCCCGTTCATCCGTCATTGTTCTAAATTTATATAGTTTGAATATCTTCCCATTGAGTCCCGGACGATCCTGTGTAAATAACACAGGAGAGCCGAGTTTGATTCGCACAAGCAAACCAGTGATAAACATCACAGGCGATAGGCCAATAGACGCAAGCAATGCGCAACAGAAATCCTGCGGACGTTTTATGTATTTCTCATAGAAACCTTGTTTGTGTGGAATCCTCTGCTCAGCCTTATTTTCAGATTCCCTGACTGCTTTTTTCTTTTTCACAAATTTTCCTATCTGGTATCCAATCATCCCGGCAACAGCTCCTACAGCAGCATCTATTGCTAATTTCTTCTTATCCATCTATTACTCCATCAAACACATATCTACCCAAAACATCCTCTGACGATCTCAATCACTATATCCTGCTGCTCCGGCGTCATCTTATTGTCAGACGGTAAGCACAGCCCTCTGTTAAAAATATCAGCCCCAACGTCAACACATCCACCAGCTATGTACGCATTCGTCCGACACCTGCCGCTGCCATCCACTGTAATAAACGCATGATTCCTATACATCGGCTGCATATGCATTGGTTTCCATATCGGTCTTCCTTCTGCATTATATTTAGCCAGTGTTTCAAGAATTTCTGTTGGACAACTCTTTCCTGATTCACTAATAAATAATGCCTCTTGTTCTCCTCTGATCTGTCTACACATTGCCTCGGGGTTAATTATCAAACAACTCAACCAAAAGTTCGGTTCACTGTTCGCGACATCAAAGGGATTCATTTGCACAGGTAAATCCTTGAAACCTTCTTTATACCTTTCATAAATAGCTTTCTTTTGGGCAATATGTTCTTCTAAATAAGGAAACTGACCTCGGACAACACCCGCGATAACATTACTCATTCGGTAGTTATAGCCTAACTCTTCATGCTGATACCAAGGGGCGTTTTCTCTTGCCTGAGTAGACCATTTTCTTACCTTATTTGCGGCCGCTATATCATCAGTCAATAACATTCCACCAGATGAACCTGTTATAATTTTATTTCCATTAAAGGAAATGCAATTATATGTTCCAAAAGTTCCTGTCTGTTTTCCTTTATAAGTCGCGCCTAATGATTCCGCAGCATCTTCAATAATAATTGCCATATGCCTTTCACAAATTGTTCTAATTTCATCCACTTTTCCCGGCGTACCGTACAAGTGAGCGACAACGACAACCCGGACTTCTGGATACAATTCAAACGCCTTTTCCAAAGCTATTGGATCCATGTTCCAGGTATCATATTCCGTATCAATAAAAACAGGAACTCCACCTTCATAAACAACGGGATTCACTGTCGCGTCAAAGGTCAAATCACTGCAGAACACTTTTTCTCCTGGCTGTACTCCCGCTAATTTCACCGCCATATGCAAAGCCGCTGTTCCCGCTGAAAGGGCCACTGCATAGCGACAGCCTACCTTCTCACAGGCTAATCGTTCGACTTCATTAATATTTTCCCCTACGGTTGACATCCAGTTTTTTTCATAGGCTTCCTGCATATATATCAATTCTTCGCCATGCATGGTTGGTGAAGACAGCCATATTTTTTCTTTAAATGGTTCCATTCTAATCTACTCCCCCTATCGTTAAAACCGGTTCAGGATTTTCCTGTTCTTTTTGACTGAGTTTCTGAATCTTCTTTTTCTCGCTCTCATCTAGCTTTTTATTTCCAGGATGATATGTTGGAACGATTTCAGAAACAAGCTGCTTGATGTTTTGACTATTGGTATAGCTTGCTTCTGCTAAGATTTCTACTTGCCTCATAAACGCTTCCACATCAAATGGAATGGGTTTCGCAATGTGGATCAGTCTATTCGGTGTCGTTTGTAATCCTTCTTCTGCCATCAACTTCTCTTCATACAGCTTCTCTCCTGGTCTTAATCCGGTATACTCAATTTTGATATCTACATCAGGTTTATATCCAGATAGCTTAATTAGATTTCTCGCTAACGTATCAATTTTCACAGGATCTCCCATATCCAAAACAAAGATCTCTCCGCCTCTTGCATACGTTCCTGCCTGAAGTACTAAGCTCACCGCTTCCGGAATCGTCATAAAGTAGCGAATGATATCCGGATGCGTTACCGTCACTGGTCCACCTTCCGCTATCTGCTTTTTAAATAACGGAATGACGGATCCATTACTGCCTAAGACATTCCCAAACCGGACCGCTACAAATTCTGTCTTGACCGGATTCGTTCTCACTTCGTCAATCGGATTCCAGCTGTGTGACCAAAGCTGGGGTAATAGATTAACTTGTCCTGTCTGGCTGATTTGATTCATACTCTGAATCACCATTTCACACAATCGCTTGCTTGCGCCCATAATATTGGTGGGATTCACTGCTTTATCTGTACTGATTAATACAAAGCGTTGGCATCCACTCTTTAATGCAGCGTAAGCTGTTTTATACGTTCCGATAACATTATTCTTAATTGCTTCATTGGGACTGCCTTCCATTAACGGGACATGCTTATGCGCCGCCGCATGATAGACGATGTCGGGTTTATACGTTTCAAACACCCAATCAATTCTCCGGCTGTCTCTTACTGATCCAATAAGTACAACTAAATTCAACTCCGGATATTTCCGTTTCAATTCCTGTTCAATGTCATAAGCGTTATTTTCATAGATTTCAAAAAGGATTAATTGTTTCGGATGATGCCCTGCGATCTGTCGGCACAACTCACTACCGATTGATCCTCCGCCTCCAGTGACTAAAATCGTTTTTCCTTTAAGATGCTCAAAGATTTCATCCAGATTAACCTGAATGGGTTCTCGCCCTAAAAGATCCTCAACCGCGACTTCCTTCATCTTCGATAACATCACGTCACCATTCACTAATTGATAGATCCCAGGAAGGATCTTCAGCTCACAGCCTGTTTCTTTACAGATATTTAAGATGTCCCGCTTTTCTTCGGCTCTCGCACTTGGAATGGCGATTAAAATCTGTTGAATCTGATATTTCTCAACGCTAGATAAAATATCATCCCGTCCGCCAACGATTGGGATATTTTCAATGTACCTTCCCCACTTATTCGGGTTATCATCAATGATGCATTGCACCTTACCGACATCAAACTCTGTTCTCTGAACATCTCTGAGAATCAATCGCCCGGCATCCCCTGCACCAATTAACAGAATATTCTTACCTTGGCTCTTCTTCTCTGCCTTTTCCCTGCGGCTGCGTTCCAATAAAACGAAACGATAAGAAAAACGAATTCCGATAATCAAACAAAACTGGATGATCATACCAAACAGAATATAGGAAATCGGCATTGCTTTAAATAATGTCGTTATTCCGACAAAATGAAGAAATCCAGTAACTATTGTTGCGGCTGTTACACGCAACAATTCACTGTATCCCGCAAACCGCCATAAGCTCCTGTATAATTTCAACACTGTAAAAACTGCTACACAAAGTACAGTATAAAAAGGCGCAAATTGAATCCAGGCTTTCAGATAAACCTCTGGAATCAATGAGAACCGACAATCAAAACGAAACCATAAAGCCAGTAAATAAGATAAATTGACCGCTATAATGTCATAGATAAGTAAGTAGAGAGAAATCACTTGCCAATGTTCAATTCTCTTTTTTTCGAGCTGCTTCATTTTCTTTTCCCCTTCTTCCCCCAATGAAAAAAGGCTCTTTTCAAAGCCATAAAAAGTGTTTCTTTTTCTTCTTGATTTCCCTGTATTCTTGAACATTCGGTTCATTCTTTAAAATCTTTTCAGGATTTTTCTCTATCAATTGAACAGCGAACTGTTCTCCAAATTCTTCCGCAAGGAACTCTCTTGCCTCAGATAATACACAAGGCCGATGTTCGTTATGAGCGTCACTGGCCACAAAACTAACAAAGCCATGTTCAATCATTGGAATGAGTACTTTCTTTGTTTGTTTCTTAAATAAGCTGTTTTGATTTGCTTGTAAATAATATCCTTCATCCAACCATCGCAAACAAAAATTCGGATCTTCCTGAACATAACTGTACCGTTCAGGATGCGCGATAATGATCCGATATTTTAACGATAGTTCATAAAGAATTTCATCATATTCATCCTTATAATTTTGGAATGGAAATTCGACTAGGATGTAATCTGATTCAGCTAAAGTTAAGATTTCATCTTTTTCTAACAGCTCTGGTAAGTCCGGATGAATATAAAGCTCATTTCCTAAATGAAGTTTTATCGATCCTGTATAGGCTTGTTTCAGTTCACTGAATCGTTGTACAAGCTCTGGCGCCTTTGTCCTGAACTCTCCATTTTTCATGAAATGCGGTGTTGTAATCAGTTCTGTGATTCCGTCCTGTTCAGCTTGTTTTAATAAAGAAAGTGATTCTTCTAAGCTCTGACTTCCATCATCCACGCCTGGAATCAAATGACTATGAATATCAATCATTTCTTTTTATCACTCTTTTTCGTAATGGATGAAATGATTGAATTCTTCTTTTTTTTCTGTGTTGTCTTTTTCTGCGAATCACTATATCGATAGCCATAGCTGTTATAGTATTTTCGCTGAACTGGCATCATCGTCATCACAATCCCAATGACATTGACTTGTGTCTGTTCTAACTGATCCTTGACTCGAAGTAATTCTTTTCGGTCATTCCGATTCGAGGCACAGATTAGAATCGTTCCATCACAGTAAGAAGCTGCCACAATGCCATCGGTCACCAATCCAACCGGTGGACAGTCTAAGAGAATTAGATCGTATTCTTTCTTTCTCTCCTCAATGAATTCTTTTAGCGCATTCGATTGGATAAACTCAGAAGCAAATGGAATCTTCGTTCCTGCGGTAATGACATCCACATTTTCATAAGGTTGTAAAACCACTTCCTCAAATTCAGCTTGATGACCGATGATATCCGAGATGCCTTTTTTATTCTTTAACTTCAGTTTCTTATGAATCGTTGGCATACGTAAATCTAAATCAATGACTAATACTTTTTTCTGTAATTGGGCATATACCATAGCCAGATTGAGGACACAGGTACTCTTCCCTTCCTGGGCTGTCGTTGAAATAATGTTGATGACCTTCATATCCCGATCGAAGTTTCGCATCAGAATATTAGTTCTTAAAGTCCGGTAAGCTTCGGATGCAGGCGCATCTGGGTCGATTAAGGTAATCAGTTCGTCGCCAACTCTTAACATTATTCTGCACCTCCTGTTCCATGCGTCATATCAGGTATTAAACCGATTATCGGATAATCAAAGATCTGTTTCATTTCTTCTTCAGTCCGGATATTTCTGTCATTTAATAAGAGATAAACAACAATGCAGCCATCAATAACGCAGCCCAATAAGAAGCCAATCAGAGTATTTTTAATATTCGATGGACTGGATTTTTTCTCTGGAATCTTTGCGGAATTTAAAACAGTCACATTTTCAATATTCATAATAGAATAGATCTTATCTCGAAATACATCCACGATCTCATTCGCAATCACTGCGGCTT
>PPYE01358626.1_pt1 | contig 10804 bp, 6 predicted proteins | sample 1559881 | NCBI WGS metagenome assembly PPYE01 (sample SAMN08240022, study PRJNA423297) | Human gut metagenome, whole genome shotgun sequencing project.
CTGGAACTGTGCTTTCTGTCTTAGGCACGTTGAAGTGCCACATCAGCGATACCAGTCCGCCCTGGTCTGCCCAGTTGGTGACAGGGGTGATGTCGTTATAGTTGATCCATCCGTTGGAACCCTGCTTAGGAACATAGATATGGATGAAATCATAGCAGTTCATGGCAGGATACTTGCCTGTTGCTTTATAAATCTTATCTGCTTCCTGGGTGTTCCAGTTAACGTAGGCGATGACCGAAGAGATGGTCTTGCTGCCATAATTCAGCTGCAGATATTTGTAGAGACGCTTGGTCTTTTCTGTAGCAGAAGGGTCTGCAAGATTCACATCGCCTACTTCGTTTTCGTGATAGATAGAGAAGGAGATATTGTTGATCTTGTTGATGTCATAAGTTTCTTTTGCTCCGGTATCTTGCCCATTCAGATAGATTTCCAGTTGGTTGTTGACATTATGCTTCATGCTGCTGACCGTTTTTCCTTTGCCGGTCAGATTCCATTCTGCTTGCTGGAATGATAGTTTTGCCATCAGCTGTGATAGGGGAGAGTTTGATGTTCTTTCCGTCCAGTGCGAAGGCGTTCACTTTGTTATTGGTACCGTCTACGATGATGCGGTCACCTTCGAAGGCAAACTTGTTGTTGTTGTCTACCTGCTTGATGCCTGTCGTTGTACCATAAGTGAAGGTGGAAACCTTCCACAGTTCGTAACTTGCGGTAGTGGCAGTGGAAGTCACGGTCATCTTGTCATTTCCGAAGGTTACTTCCGGTAGAGTGCTCAGCGCAAACTCAATCTTGTTTCCATCGTTGAATGATACGAACAGCGACTTGCCGTCGGCAGCTTTGGCTGAGATGCAGCTCAGAGCTACCAGTAAGGATAATGCTATTTTCTTCATATTGGGTTTTGTTATGGTTAAAATCAAAAATAGGGTGCCGTTGATGTAACTGCGCCGCAAAATTACGAATTATATTTAGATAAATTGCATCAAATTCTAAAAAAATGGCATGTAGAAAGAATTGTATTGATAATGAGCAAGATAATATCATATATTCTTGATGTTTTGTTGTAATTTTGCACCCATGAATATAAGAAATTAATTCATGCAATAGAATAAACAATAATATTATAAATTTTAAACCTATTAAAAAATAAGCTTATGAAAAAGTTATTTACTTTAGTTTTTGGCTTAGCAGTGGCGCTTTGCGCTAACGCTGCCGAGCAGATTTCAACAGCCTTTGGCTCTTGGGGTGATGGATGTACTGTAGAGGATAATACGCTGACCTTTACTGCAGCATGGAAGGGTGCCGGAGTAAATTTCACTACTGGTGATGGTGAGACAGAACCAAAGAAGTGTACAGACTTCTCTGACTATGATTATCTTTGGGTAACATTCAGCGAGACTACATGTGATTTTAAATTGTGTACTCAGTATACTTCAAACTACAATCAGGATGTTTCTGTTGAGGCTATAGCTGGTACTTTGGTTTTGGGTGTAAAGTTGAATGAGAGTTGTAGCGATCAATTTGCACAATATTACCTTCAGAGTAAGGCTGCTGGTAAACTTGTTGTCACTGGTGCGTACGTAGGTACTGAAGATGAGTACAAGGAAATGTTGGCTGGCAATAAACCTCAGAAGTCAGATCTTACTTTGACAGATTTAGGTTCAGGTTGGGGTAACTCTACCTATGATGCAGCCTCAAAGACAGTGACAATTGGTGATGATTGGTCTGGTAAGGGTTGGTGGCTTGAAAAGGCTGATTATAGTGATTTCGATAAGGTAGTTATCAATTTTGCTAAACCTACCGTTACCAATGGTAAGGTTGTTGTTGAGTATAATGGTGCTTCTAGCGGTGAGGCAGAATTCGCAGAGGGTGCTACATCTGTAGAGGTAGCTCTTGCTGCTGCCAAGAACTCTGTAAAGCAGATTTATTTGCAGGGTCCTGCTGGGGCTCAGTTTGTTTTGGCAAGTGCTTACGTTTGCGTAACGGGTTACGTTCCGGCAGGCATTTCTCAGGCTGTTGCTGTTCCTGCAGCTAAGTCTTCAAAGGTATTCAATCTTGCAGGTCAGCAGGTAGGCAAGTCTTATAAGGGCGTTGTTATCAAGGACGGTAAGAAGTACGTTCAGTAATCTGCGCGAAAAGAAAACAAAAATAATGCATTGCATTTAAAGCGCAATGATAAACAATCGATAAATATACATATACTTATATATAAAGGGTGATAAATTCATTTAAGGTGGATTTATCACTTTTTTTTTATCAAAAGCAAATAAATGTTTGTAATCAGCAAAATTATATCATATAGTATCGAATAATAGTATTAACTTTGCAACCGAAAATGATACATAAAAACAATCGGCTAAGTGATAATACTTCTGTATGATTTTGATGAATAAACAATATAATAATGACAACGAATACAATTAACAACAATATTAATAATTTATGAAAAAATAGTTCTTGCTTTCTTGGCGCTCGTTATGAGCTGCCAGCTTTTCGCCCAGAGCAAGTTGACTGGTACCATCCTGGATGGTAGCATGAACAATGAACCTCTGATTGGTGCAAGCGTTATCGTGGAAGGCACTGGTACTGGAGGTGTTTCAGACATGGATGGTAACTTCAGTATTACTTTGCCTAAGGGTAAGACACGTATCAAGGTGTCGAGTGTGGGTATGAAGACCCAGGTTATCAATGTGGCTGGTAAGTCGCAGATAACCATTACGATGCAGGAAGATTCCAAGGTGATGGATGAAGTCGTTGTCGTAGGTTATGGTACGATGAAGAAGAGCGACTTGAGTGGTGCCTTGAGTTCCCTGAAGGGTGAAGACCTGATGAAGGGTGGTGCTCTTGACCTGGCTCATGGTATGCAGGGTAAGGTTGCCGGTGTACAGATCAACCAGAGCGATGGTGCTCCTGGTGGTGGTATGAGTATCGTGGTACGTGGTGCCAACTCATTCTCAACTTCTTCTCAGCCTCTTTATATCGTAGATGGTATTCCTTTTGATACCGGTTCTACTCCTAGCAATGGTGCTACTCAGAATGAGCAGGGTAGTAACCCTCTGAGCATGATTAACCCTCATGATATCGAGAACATCGAAATCCTGAAGGATGCCTCTGCTACAGCTATTTATGGATCACGTGGTGCCAACGGTGTCGTTATCATCACTACCAAGCGTGGTAAGGCGGGTAAGCCTAAGGTTGAGTTCTCTGGCAACTGGGGCTTCTCTCATATCTCTAAGAAGATTGATATGCTGGATCCTGTAACCTATGCCCGTTATCAGAATGAGCAGGTTACTAACGACCAGTATTATTTGGGCTCTCGTACTACTAATATGCCATATCCTGGTACATGGGGCTATCAGTATTATAATGATAATCACATTAATTATAATACAGGTAAGTATACTGGTAAGCCTGAGAACTATGCTCACCCAGGCTGGTACTATGATGAGTATGGAAACGCTACCCAGATTGACGTGGCTGACTGGCAGGATGAAATCTTCCAGACTGCTTTCCTGCATGATTATAACCTCAGCGTGAGCGGTGGTGATGACAAGGGTTACTATTCATTCTCAGGCAACTATGCCAAGCAGGATGGTACCATCAAGAACTCTGGCTATGAGCGTTATGCACTTCGTGCCAATATCGCACGCCATATCTACAGTTGGTTGGAGATTGGTACAAACCAGAGCTTTACCAACAGTACTACCAATTTTGCCAATACTTTGAGCTACAACACGGGTGTGGTACGTTCAGCTTTGCTGTTCCCTCCAACCTATGGTCCTAACACTGATACTACTCAGATGGATGACCTCAACTGGTTGGCAGCCAATCCTTCTGCCTATGTAAATAGTGCCAAGGATGAGTTGCATAGCATCAACTACTTCAGTAGTTCTTTCGTAGAGATCAAGCTGTTCCCATTCCTGAAGTTCCGCCAGAACCTGGGTCTTTCTTATAATGACTCACATCGTGGAAGCTATTACGACCGTCATACCCAGGAGGGTAAGGCTCCTACAAATGGTAAGGCTAGCCGTGCTACCAATATCTGGAAGAGTCTGACTGCCGAGTCGCTCCTCACATTCGACTATACATTGGCTAAGGTTCACAAGTTTAACGCTGTGGCAGGTTTCACTGTAGAGAATGCGTCTTGGGACAATACTTCTATCCTGGCATCCAACTTCCCGGATGACTTGACAAAGGATAATGATTTGAGCCGTGCGCTCGACAAGGCTACTCTCAGCAGCGACAAGGGTAATCAGCGCCTGGCATCTTTCCTGGGTCGTATCAATTACACCCTGATGGACAAGTATCTGTTCACTGCCAGTGTTCGTACTGATGGTTCTTCTAAGTTTACTGACAAGAACAAGTGGGCTACCTTCCTTTCTGGTGCCTTCGCTTGGCGTGCTTCTGAGGAGAAGTTTATCAAGGACTTGAATATCTTCTCTAACTTGAAGTTCCGTCTCTCTTATGGTGAGACCGGTAACCAAGGTATTGGTTCTTATCGCACCTTGCCTCAGCTCGGTGTTGCCAACTATCCATTCAGCGGCAGCATTCAGAGCGGTTCTGCTATGGTTTCATGGCGCGGTCCGGTAGATGCTGATATCAAGTGGGAGACCACTGCTCAGTATAACCTCGGTGTTGACTTCGGATGGTTTAACAACCGACTGACCTTTACTGCCGACTATTATTACAAGAAGACCCGCGACTTGCTGCAGGAGGTGAAGATACCACCTTCTACAGGCTTCTCTAATAAGTTGACCAACTCGGGTAATGTAACCAACAAGGGTCTTGAGTTGACCTTGGGTATTACTCCTATTGACAGTCACGACTGGCATTGGAACATCAATGCGAACCTGGCATTCAACAAGAATGAGATTGGCGGTTTGAATGGTGACCAGTATGCCAATACCTTGTGGTATGGTGCTGATAACGTGTTTATCCAGCGCAATGGTTGTCCTATCGGTGCCATTTATGGTTATGTAGAGGATGGTTTCTATAACAATGAGGCTGCCGTACGTGCCGATCCGCAATATACATTTGAAAGTGATGCTACCGTGAAGTCGAAGATTGGTGAAATCCGTTATCTTGACCTCAATCATGATGGCAAGATTACAGAGGCCGACTGTACCATCATTGGTGATACCAACCCAGACTATACATGGGGTTTGACCAACAACCTGACCTGGAAGGACTTGTCTCTCAGCTTCATGCTTCAGGGTTCTCATGGTAACGACATCTTCAATGGTAACTTGCAGGATGTAAAGTTGGGTAACATCGGTAACATCCCTGTAGATGCATACAACTCTCGCTGGCAGGCAGATAGCTACGAGAACGCAAAGTGGCCTAAGGCTTCTTCTGGCTACGAGCGTAACTTCCTGGTAAGCAATCGCTATGTAGAGGATGGCAGCTATATCAAGTTGAAGAACATCAGCTTGACCTACAACTGGAATCATCCTTTCAAGAGTGTAGGTCTGGAGCGCCTGCAGTTTAGCTTTACTGCCACCAACGTATTCACTATCACAGACTACAGTTGGTATGACCCAGATGTAAATGCATTCGGTAGCGACTCATCCCGTCGTGGTGTGGATATCTACTCATATCCATCAGCCCGTACCTTCACATTCGGTATCAATGCAACATTCTAAAGATACACATATTAAATAAATAGAATTATGAAAAGAATTAATAAATATATACTGTCGGCTATGTTGCTGGGATGCGGAACCATGGTAACCACTTCCTGCAATGATTTTCTGACAGAAAAGCCTGAAAGTATGATAGGTCCTGATAATATCGGTGACTCAAAGGAGGCTGTTGATACTTGGGTGACAGGTGTTTATAGCAACTGGCTTTACGATATGTTCTGTTGGGGTGAGTTCCCTAAGGTATTGGAACTCGATGCCGACTATATTTCCGGTCCAGACTGGCTGTTTGGTACTCTGGGTGCCGGTAACTTCCAGGCAGAGCCTGCTTTGGACAAGATGTGGAAGGGTCCTTACAATCTGATTAATGATGCTAACATTGCTGTGCGCTATATCTCTGCCATGAGCAACGTGGATGAGAATTACAAGAACAATGCCCTCGGCGAGTGCTACTTCCAGGAAGCTTTTGCTTATTTCCTCTTGGTAAGAGCATACGGACCTATTCCGTATCTGGCCACCGATGTGAGTGCTAGTGGTGAGTTCATGAATAGTCGCCGTCCGGTGAAGGAGATTTACGGTCACATCATCGATTTGCTGACCAAGGCTTCTGAACTGATGTACCATCGTGATAACAACAATTATCAGGAGGGTCATGTCAATGCCGGTTCAGCTGCCGGTTTGTTGGCTAAGGTATATGCAACGATGGCTTCTGCTGCTATGCCAGAAGGCACCGAGGTGAATGTACGTACCGGTGAGCCTTTCCGCACGGTAACCGTGGGTGGCAAGGAATACAAACTCTACCGTACCCCAGCCACCGAGACTTTCAGAAAGACTCAGGTAGAAGGATATCAGGATATGGATCCGCATGAGCTTTACACCGAGGCTGCTAAGTGGGCAAAGAAGGTGATTGATGGTGAATTTGGACCTTATGAGTTAAGTAAGTATGAGAATCTTTGGTCTCGCAATCATCGAGGCGATTCAGAGATGATGTGGGGTGTTCGCTCTGCAGTTTCTTCTGCTTCTGATAACTATCGTACCAATGTCCATACCACCTACTCAGGTTATAAGGAGAGTGCTGGTAGCGAGTTCCTTACTTCTGGTGGATGGGTAGGCTGTACCAATGCATGGTATCAGCTTTTCGATGACCAGGACTTGCGTATCTTGAAGGGAGTACGTCACACTTGGAGATATTATTATCAGGAAGAGTATAACGGATGCTTCTATTATCCACAGTCTTGGACTGAGAAGATCACTGGTTATGATGTTTACGGCAACTATGTACGTGAACCGGATGCAGAGTACAAGAATACGGGTATGGCATACCAGTACAACCAGAGTAGCGAGTGTCTGGCATTCACTACCAAGTATGATGACTGTGAGAATGATGCATTGGAGTATCCAGACAGCTACTGGCCATTCCTGCGCTATGCCGATGTACTCCTGATTTATGCTGAGGCAGAAACCGAGTTGGGCAACCTGGAAGAGGCGATGAAGTATCTCAATGTAGTTCGCAAGCGCTCCAATGCTACATTGATGAGTGCAGTATCTACCCAGACCGGTATGCGAAGCAGCATTCTGGAAGAACGTGCCAAGGAGTTTGCCTGTGAGGGCGACCGCCGTTGGGACTTGCTCCGTTGGGGTATCTATCTCCAGGCAATGAATGCCATCGGAGGTCGTGATGAGGCAAATATCAACAAGGCTCGTTCTGAGCGCAACCTGCTTTATCCAATCCCAGCAGATGAAATCAATGTAAATGATAGCATCTCATCCAACAACCCAGGTTGGAACTAATGTGTAATTTTTTTAAAAGAAGATAATTATGAAAATCAATATCAAAAATATTAGTCTATCAGCGATGGCAATCCTCGCTTTTGCATCATGCAGTGATGTGGTAGATTACTCTGTGCCTGATAGAACCTCCAACAGTGGAGCGCCTGCTATCAGCCAGATTTATGATGTGCAGGATACTGGTTATGTGGCACCGCTCAATGGTGGTGTGCTCAACCAGATGATTCACATCAAGGGACAGAACCTGGCTAATGCCAAGAAGATTCGCTTCAACGACGTGGATGTGGATGTTCGCCAGGTTTATGCAACAACCGATGAGGCGTGGGTCAAGATTCCGCGTGTCATCCCTGGTGTGCAGAACGACAGCCTCGTCTATGAGACAGATAAGGGAACCGTGAAGATGTATTTCCCTGTTTCAATCCCTAGTGTGGAAATTGAGGGATTGAAGAACGAGTTTGCTCTGCAGGGCAACCAGGTTCAGATTAATTCTGAGTATATGGACCTCTATGGTTTCAATGATTCTACAGAGACAAGTCCTGCAAAGGTATATATCGAGAATGTGGATGCTGGCTACAGAAAGGAAATCCATTGTGATTCCTGCTCGGAGAAATTTACCAGCATCGTGATTCCTGAGGATTGTCCAGACAATTCGCTGATTCATTTTTCATGGCACGAGATTAGTGGTGACAAGACTGCAACGATTCCTTACCGTATGACAGATCAGCTGATGTTCGGTGATTTTAGCGGCGACCTCGGTTGGTGGAACGATTGGGGCAAGGGACTTGTTACTGATGGTACCAAGAGTGGCGACCCTGAGTCACTCGGCTTCAGTTTCCTCCGCGTAAAGGGTACCTATGATGCCTGGTCATGGAACAGTACAGGTTTCGGTTGCAACTGGAGATGGCTTGATGCCTCAGCTCACCCTGAGAACTATGTGCTGAAGTTTGAGGTGGCTACCAATTCTTCTAATCCATTCAATAACTATGGTGACAATGGTGCCAGCGGCAGCAAGAATGGTGGATACAACCTCACCCTGCAGGCTGGTGGCGAAGGAAGATGCCAGTTTGATCCTGTATCTATGGGTATCAACAATACTTATGGTAAATGGATAACGATATCTATTCCTCTTACTGATGTCTTGAAGGGTGGCAGCTTGCCTACAGAGGCAGACCAGTATATTGCATTGGAATTCGTGATGCAGCCTAATACGGCTGATGCCTGGAATGTAGACCATTGCTTCGGTCAGTTCCGTATTGAACCAAAGAAATATTAAAGACTTTTAGATTATGAAGAAGATATTATTTTTATGTGCAGCGATGCTGGCTATGACCTTTGCTGCATGTTCTGACAACGACACCGATTACTTGCCTCCTCGTCATTTTGATGATGCGACGGCACCATCGGTGGTGTCTGTTTCGCCGGAAGATGGAGCTTCAGAACTTGATACCTTCGTCAATGTGGTTGTCACATACGATGAGCCTGTTTATGCAGCTCCTAACACGACGATTAAAGTATATACCGATGACTCCACCTTTTATTATGTGGATGATACCCTTTCTTATACCGAGGGTAATCAGCTGATTATTCCTTTGCATGCAAAGGCTGCCCAGAACTATAAGATTCAGATTATGAAGCCTTCGGTGAGAGACAGTTCGTATAATTTTGCTTCTGAGTATACGTTCAGCTTCTCTACCCGTGCTTACAACAACTGGGATGCAGAGCTGTTTGACATTACTCCTAACTTGTGTAACGCCAATGCTACGGAGGCAACCAAGAAACTCTATGCTTACCTGGTAGAGAACTTCGGAAAGAAGACCCTTGCCGGTGCGATGGCTAATATAAACTGGAATACGGAGAATGCAGAGAAAATGTATGAACTTACAGGCAAGTATCCTGCACTCAACTGTTTCGACTTCGTTCACTTCAACAACAGTAAGCCATTGAGCAGTTCTAATTGGATTGACTATACCAATACAAGTGTAGTAGAGGATTGGTACAACAACAATGGTATCGTAGAATGCATGTGGCACTGGAATGTTCCTGCATCTGAGGATAAGATTAACGACGTTTCTTCTTATTCGTTCTATGCAGAGAAGACCTCTTTCACCTGCAAGCAGGCTGTAAGAAAGGGTACTTGGGAGAATGATCGAGTAAAGCGCGACTTGAATGTCATTGCCGATTATCTCCTGGCTCTTCAGGAAAAGGGTATCCCTGTTATCTGGCGTCCTCTCCACGAGGCTCGTGGTAACTACGGCAAATGGGGTGATACCGGCAAACCTTGGTTCTGGTGGGGATCTAATGGTCCTGTTCAGTTTAAGAAACTCTGGAAGCTGATGTATGAAACCTTCAAGGAAAAGGGTGTGAACAACCTGATTTGGGTCTGGACTTCTGAAGGTTACTATCAGGATGAGAATGATAAGACCGTTACGAATGATATGGACTGGTATCCAGGCGATGAATATGTAGATATCATTGCACGTGATTACTACTGCAAGAATCAGAATACATCCTATCATTCATCTCAGGCTCAGGAGTATGAGGAACTTCGCAAGATTACCAATGGTAAGAAGTTGATTACACTGGCAGAGTGTGATGCCATTCCTTCTATCGCGAATATGTTCAACGATGGAGCGATGTGGAGCTGGACCATGCCTTGGTGTGGTAAGGATGCCGATGGCATTGATTACTTCAATAGTGTATATAACACTTCAAGTTTCATGAAGGATTTCTTCAACAACAAGAATGTGATTACCCGTGATCAGGTTCCAAGTTTCAAATAATAGTTTGAACGAATCAATTATGAATTATATAATTAAGGTGGCAAATCTCATTTAAAAAAGGATTGCCACCTTTTTTAGTGTGTATTTTTTAGGTTATTTAAAGATATAATAATGCATTTTTTCCTCTTTGCAAAGAAAGTGTAATCATTTAGCAAAATAGTACAAGGGTTATAGAAAGATTTGTGTTAACTTTGCAACCGTAAAACTGAATGTTTAACTAACAAGATTAACAACGACAATATGAATCATCGAATTGCAAATGTTTTTAGGTTAATAATTATAGGTGTTCTGATAAGTGTGCTGGGGGCTTCAAGCCTCAGCGCACAAATCAGGGGAAACAACATCGTGGTAACGGTAACTCCTGACCATCAGGACTGGAATTACCGGGTAGGCGAGAAGGCTAACTTCACGGTGAATGTGAGAAAGAGCGGTACGCTGCTCAATCAGGTGAAGGTAGATTATGAAGCCGGACCGGCAATGTTTCCGGAGGTGAAGAAAAGTACTACTCTCAAGGATGGAACCATGAAATGGTGTGGCAGTCTGAACAGACCGGGCTTCTACCGCCTCAAGGTTATCGCTCATGTTGATGGCAAGAATTATGAG
>PPYE01048067.1_pt1 | contig 10803 bp, 10 predicted proteins | sample 1559881 | NCBI WGS metagenome assembly PPYE01 (sample SAMN08240022, study PRJNA423297) | Human gut metagenome, whole genome shotgun sequencing project.
GCCAAAAGGTTATTTCAATCGTTAACGATTATTCGAAGGTAGTTGGTTCTGTAAACAGAGAGCAAAAGGATTATCAGAATGTTCGTGAGAGGGAATTTAATGCATGTATGATGAAGCTGAAGAATATGACGATTAAGAGAAATGTCATGCACTCGCTTATCCAATATGCTTTCGAAAGGGAGAATGCTAAAATACGTGATAATCTCTTAACGGTTTTATTTGATAAAGACCAAAATATATTTTTGCAGTATTTTAAAAAAACGGAAAAAAAGTCCACGCTAAACTCCTAAAAACCTTGATTTACAAGGGTTTTTAAAATCTACCTATGAAGATAGGAATGAAAGGAACGTAAGCTAAGTAATTCTCATCATTTAAGCCAGCGTGTCTTTCCAAACGAGGCACGCTGGTAGTACGAAAATATAGTAGCATGTAAAATGATCTCAGACACTTTTTGTTTCGTCTGATATCAATAAAATTTACAAAAATAGTTGTAATTTAAAAGGAGGAAAACAGAATGACACAGGAGAAATTAAGAGAGATATATAAGGAGAGACTTAAACGAGAAAAGCAGACCTATATTAGCGAGCAATTAAAGGTTGACGCATGTGTCTTATCGCGTTTTAAAGCAGGTAAAATCGAATTATATCCCCATCTGGCGAAGAGGCTGGAAGACTATTTAACGGCAAGCCAAAAGTAAATCTGACGAAAAAGATTCAACAGGGACAAAGAAAACACGTTCGATTCGTCTTTACTCTGCCGGGGCAAGATGGTATAATTTTGGTAAAGATACAGTGTGCGTGTAGGCTGCTGTATATGTTCTAGGAAGTGGGGGTATGGGAAGAAAAATTATGTGTCATGAATGCAATACAGTATTTGACGAAGACATCTTAAAATCTAAGAATAGTGAAAATACTTGCCTGGTCTGTGGTGCGAATTTGAGTGGAGATGAAAAGGGTGGGAAAGATAAACTAGATGAGCATTCCGATTGGATTACGTGGTGGTATTTAAAGGATAAGGAGTTTGGTGGTTTGTCTCTGTGGGATAAAATGCCATTACACCCAGAACAATTCGAAGTGGTGAAAGAATTTAAAGCACCGCCTGAAAGTAATCCGGGTGGATTAGATGAAGTGAAGCGTATTCTACGCACCTACATCCCCGATGCATTTGCCCCGGCAGCGGAAGAACCTGTAATACGCTGTCCTTACTGTTTTAGCACAGAATACACCTTACTTAATAAAGGCTATAGTTTATTTACAGGCTTTTTAGGCAGCGGAAAAATAAAACGGGTATGTAACCGTTGTAAGAGAGAGTTTTAAGAACAATTAGGAGTCTTCGCGTTACCTTATACAAGTAAAACTTTTTAGTGTATGAGTTGTGGTTAGATGTTCTAGGAGGTGGGAGTATGATGTATTTTGATGAAGTAATGATTTCAGAAGAAGTTCCTGAATTAAATAGTGTATGTTTTTGGTGTACAGATTGTGGTGGTGGGAGAGCTTTAGGGCTAGATAAGTTTGATGAGATAGTAGATGGCGAATACGTTATCCTAAAGGATGGTGTTACATTATCTTGTAGAGAATGTGGTAAAGTACACGAAGGAAGGAAGATCCTTTATAAGAAAAAACCAGTAGATCCAACAGTGAACAATATCCCCCACTGTCCGATTTGTGGCTCCGCCCAGTTACAGAAAATCAAAACCTCATCTAAAATAGCGGCAGGAATGACAGTAGGAGTCTTCGCGTTACCTTATACAAGTAAAACGTTCAAATGTAAAAGTTGTGGGTATATGTTTTAAAAATCAATTATTAATATGAAACATTTCAAAAAGGCACTTTTAATTAGGTGTCTTTTTTGTATGCAAAAAAAAGGAGGAAATATATTTGAGTAATAATAATTTTAATCTAATGTTGCAGGCAATGCTTGACAAGGTAAAGAGTATTGCAAACATAAAAAGGGATGTAAAACAAATTGAAAAGTCCATACCGCCTATCAAGTTACAAGGCGATATAGATTCCAAAAAGGTTCAAAGGCAAATTACTAATAAGTTGGCAAAAGTCCCAGTGACATTAAAAGTTGATGCCGATACTAAGCAAGCCGAGAAGAAGATTAAAGAGTTATCTAAAAATAAGCAGGTAAAGATTAAACCTAACGTAGATACGACCAGCATTAATGAGGCTGAAAAGCAATCAACATCTTTCTTCGGCAAACTTACGAATAATATTGCTGGTTTGAATGTATTTCGGATTATATTTCAACAGATTAATCAGGCAATTAGAGCAGCCGTTAGTAACGTAAAAGAATTGAATACGATAAAAACTAATATTCAAATGGCCTCTAATACAAGCGGATTTGAAGTGGATGGTATGTTCCAGTCCTATAATAAGCTGGCAAAGGACTTGAAATCTACAACAATAGCAGTTGCAGAAGCAAGTAATGAGTTTATAAGAATGGGTGAATCCGTTGCAAATACAGATACTCTAATCACAAATTCACAAATGCTTTCTAAGATTGGAATGATTAATTCGGCAGATGCGGCGCAGTATTTAATATCGAGCATGAAAGGATATCAAATTTCAGCAAAAGATTCAGTAACTATCGTTGATAAATTAACCAGTGTTGATATGGAGGCGGCTGTATCAGCAGGAGAGCTTGCTGAAGCCATGAGTAAAACGGCAAACTTAGCAAGAGTCAGTGGCGTGTCCATGGATAATTTAATCGGATATATTTCGGAAGTCGCGGAAGTAACGCAAAAGTCGGCAAGTGTAGTAGGCACAAGTTTTCAGTCGATCTTTTCACGTATGGGAAATATTAAACTCAATAAATTTATTGATGATGACACAGGCGAAGATTTATCCGACGTAGAAGCTGTATTAGGAAGACTTGGAATTAAATTAAGGGAAAATGAAACCACATTTCGTGATTTTGATGATGTGTTAAAAGAGACGGCGTCCAGGTGGGGAGAGTATACAGACGTTGAAAAGAACTCAATAGCTGTCGCTTTAGGCGGCACGCGTCAGAGAGAAAATACTATTGCTTTACTAGAGAATTTCGATAGGGCGCTCCAATTATCGGAAACGGCCGCTAATTCTGCCGGGACATCGCTCGAGCGTTATGCAATTTATCAGGATTCTATTGCCGCTAATACAGACCGCTTAACTGCTGCGTTTGAATCATTATCAATGAACACATTTAGCGAAGACTTATATAATGATATATTAAAGGCTTCCACTGGACTGGTTGAATTTGTAGATAAGACAAACTTACTTAAAGGTTCATTAGCCGGCATTGCTTCTTATGGTGTTCTAAAGACAATTACTGCTATAGGGGCTGGTATGGTATCAGCAGCCAAAAGTACGGCTCAATTAACTGCTGTAATGAAGATGTTTGATAATGGACTGGATACTGATAATTTACAAGCAATAGGTAGAGCTACAAAAAACTTATCAGATTCCCAATTAAAGTTAGTTTTATCAACAAAAGGCTTAACTAGTGCACATCGATTATATATACTTAAAGGACGAGGAGTAGAAGAGCAGAACCGACAATCCACCCTAGCGACATTAGGCTTCGCTCAAGCAGAAGACAAGGCAACTCTTTCTACCTTCTCATTAAAAGGTGCATTAAACTCACTTAAGGCAGCATGGGCGGCAAATCCTATTGGTATGTCAATAATGGCAATAACAGCCGCTGTTTCTGTTGGAACAATGGTGTTTAGCAAATACAAGCAGTCCCAGGAAGAATTACAGCAGAATACCAAACAAGCTGCACAAGCCTATGCCGAAGTATCCAAATCAATTGAGTCATATGCCACACGCTATCAAGAGTTACATACCGCATTATTGCAGGCACGAGATAACGAAGAAGAGACATATAACATAAAGAAGCAATTACTCGGTTTGCAGATTGAACTGAACGAGCAGTTTGGTGAGGAATATGGAAAGGTAAACCTTCTTTCAGATGCCTACCGTGACCAAACAGATGCAATCAGAGCTTTAAATAAAGAGGCTGCCCAAAGATATCTTAATGAGAATGAAGAGGGTATTAAAGACGCAACGGAAAAAATGACTAAGAATAAGCACTACAATCTTAGTTACACGGGAATGGTCGGCACAACAGATGAAGGTAAGGGACTGTTAGAAATTGCTGAAAAGTATAAGGATGCCGGAATTACCGTGAACGATGAATTGGGGACAGGGGACTATTCACAATTCTCAATTCATCTCTCTGCCAATGCCGAGGATGCCTATGATACAATTAACAAGTTTGAGACGGATGTTAGAAATAAGGCTAAAGAACTAGGCAATGAAAATATTTATGATGATGTACTTGAAATATCATCAAAAGAACTTAATCGTTCCAAAACAATTATTGATGATTATGGAGAACAGTACAAAAAGGGATTAACAAATCAGATTATAGTAGATGAGAAATTATCCCCACAGTTTGGGATGGCAATTCAGGCTGTAGAAGATTATAATGAGGCGGTTTTAAAGAGCGAAGACCCATTTAATGATGAAAAAGTGCAAGCTGCTTATCAGAATTTACAGCAGATAAAATCTGGTATACAGGATAATGAAGAAGAATGGGGAAAATACGCGTCCATAACAGGTGAAGTGTTTGAACAAGCCAATACAGAGGCTTATGAATACGCAGAAAAACTGAAAAATGGATCATTCGATAAAGGAATTGCTGAAGTGGCTGATAAGACGGCTACCGAATTAAAAGCAATCTATAACGCGGGCGATGCAGATAACCCATTTGTACAGCTTGTACAGGGGGCAAAAGAGTATAATCTGGAACTTGAAGATGTCATCTCGATTTTAGAGCAGCTCGGATATATCCAAAAAGAGACTTTTTCAGATTCAGGAGAGGTGAAATACGATTCACTGGAAACAATGATTAGTAACGTGAACAGTCTGTCTGAGGGATTTGAGTCACTGGATAAAATCATGGCATCCATTAAGGGAAAAGGTAAATTCGACTTCTCCCTATTGGACGATAATAAGTTTAAAGAGAATTTTTCCGGTTTAGGGGAGGCTTACACCGATTTCATTTCCCAAATATCCGAGTCACCAAAGGATATCGCTGCTTGTCAGAGTGCTTTTAATGAATTGCTCGGGGCGTGGATTCAGTCTGAAGAGGTTCTGAAAAACATTTCAGATGAAACCTATGATACTACTACAGCAATGCTTGAAAACATGGGCGTAACAAATGCAGCAGAGGTAGTAACAAATGCACTTGCAATTAAAAAAGCGGAAGCGGCATGGGCAACGGAAGACTTATCAAACAAAACACGGGACGAGATTTATTCACTTGCTGATGAGATTGGAATAGTAGACAATGCACAAGATGCGTTTTTCTCCTATATCGCTCAAAAAGCTCTGGATGAGGCGATAAATACAACTGGTGACATCAATGCTTTAGCGCAGGTTTGTAAGGCATTAGGCTTAGCGGCTGATGCATGGAAAAGATATTATGCAGCTAAGATGCAATTGGCAGACATAGCTTCCGGTAAGTCGGTAGCAACTCCACATGGTTGGGGAGGAGAGTTATCAGTTGATGATTGGAAAAAACAACTGGAATCCACTCAGGCCGAAGCCTTTAAAGATAGCGCTCAGAAGCTTGAAGATATGGCTAAATCAACTCCTGAATATGGCGGCGGTACTAAAACAGGCAAATCAGGCGGTGGCGGCGGTTCCAAAAAAGCAAAAGAGGAACAAAAGAAAATCCTTGACTGGATACCGGCAGCATTAGACCATGTTGAGAAGGAACGGCAAAAGGTTGCAGATATCATAGATGACGAGAATACAGCATATGAGAAACAGCTCTCCCTTATGAACGAATTGCTTGCCAACGATGAGGAAGTAATACGGGTAAACAAAGAAGCACTTGATATCTACCTGAGCCAGTGGGAAGCAATCCGTCAGAAAATCATTGAGGCATTTGGCGAGACTGAAGGGAATGCACTGATTGGAAAAATCATGATGGGGAATACCTCTCCTGAAGAGTGGAAAGACGAGTTCAGTTATGATCCCGACGATAAAGCCATGGCTGCTAAGATAAAGCTCTTGGAGGATGGTTCGGAATATTGGAAAACCTACATAGAGCAGGATGAAAAATACAAAGACAAAGTAAAAGAACACTCCGAGGATATTAAAAAGCAGTTTGAAATCCGGGTTAATATTATTAAGGAATCTCTGGAAGAATTAAAAGACGAGATGAGTCAAATCGAGTCAGAAATAAACCTGAAAGAGATTACAGGCCGTATTATTACAGAGTCTGACTACCGGGATATGATTAATCTGGCAGATGACCAGATAGACTTACAGTATGAGCAGATTGACGCTTTAGAGGAATATTTAAGCGAATTGGACGAAGGAAGCGCCGAATGGTACAATGTCAAGTCTCAGATATCAAGCTGTAAAGACGCCATAAGGCAATGCGAAGAAAATCAGGCGAAATGGAATGAAGAAATTCTGAATCTTCCTGTACGGAGAATTGAGCGGTATTTGGAGCTGCTTGGATTTATCAAGCAAGACCTCAGCAATTTCATCGATGAGCAATCCAGCCTGGGGAAAGATATTTCACAGGAGCAATTACAAAAACTAATTGAATTATCCTCTAAGCAAATTGATAAGCTGAAAGAAGAACACGAAGAACTGGTTAAAAAGCTGTCCAATTATGATTATGGCAGCGACAAGTTTAATGAAGTTCAAAAGAGTATTCAGGACTGTGAAAATGAAATGTCCTCTCTCATTCAGGAGCAAATCCAGTATAACAAGCAAATCTTGGATATCCCCCTTAACAAACTCAATGATTTAAAAGACCAGCTATCGAATATAAAAGGTGCATTGGATGGTGTTACAAACGATTACGACACGACCATCTCTGCTGTCATAAATACGATCGAAAAAGAAATCGATAAATATAATGACATGACAGAGGCGGCAGAAAAATCCTATGAATCAAGGATTAAACCATTACAGGATGAATTGGATTTATTAAATAAAACCAATGAGGCACGTCAAATCCAGTTGGGAGTCGAGCAAAGCCTGTACGACCTGGAACGGGCTAAAAACCAGAAAACAACACAGGTTGTAGAGAATGGCGAAATTGTTTACCGGGAAGATATCGATGCTGTCAGGAATGCCAATAAAGCACACGAAGATGCACTATATAACAAAGCGAAGTATGAGCTGGAACAACAGATTAAATCCTTGGAAGAAGAACGGGATGCCCTGTTGGAAAGCTACGACGAACAGATCGATAAACTAGGTGAAGTTAAAGACAGATGGTCGGAAATAGCCGATAATATCCGGATAGCGAATGAGGCTGCTCTCGCATCTGAAATCTTGGGCTCTGGTTGGGAAATCAAAGTCACGACCGGCGAAGACAAAGATATCTTTGATGCAATGGTGAAGAATTATGAGACGGTAGAAGCACAGAAGGAAATGTACCAGAAACAGATTGATGCGACTGAAAAGGTATCGTCTCTTATGGAGCAGTACATTGCCGCATTCCAGGATGGTTCCATGAGCTATCAGGACGTTCTGTCTAAATTCGACGAATTAATTCTCGCTGCAAAGGACGGATTTTCATCTCAGGAATACCTTGATGCGATATTAAGCTCAACCGGTAATAAAGATACGGTATCTGCACTGGAAAACATTCAGAACCAGATGTCCGGTTCCTATAATGATTTTAAGGAGTATCTGAAGGTTGCTAATACAAACAGCGAAACAATTTCAAAGTACACTTCTACGTGGGAGGAAATCAAAAAGACCTTAGAGGAACAGCTTGCTACATTAAAGAAGCTGGCCGAGGAAGAGGCAAAAAAGGTAAGCAATTCCAAACCATCGTCAAGTGGCGGTGGTGGGAAAGGCCACTCTTCTTCAAAAGGCCCCAACTGGAATACCCCGGATGGACCTGCCACTGGCCCAGCTAAAGAGATTGAGGAGAGGGAAAAACAAAAGAAATCTCTTCCGGCCTATAAAGATGGCATTAAAAATGGTGCGATACAAAAGGAAGACTCCGATGTTGTTAAAAAGCTCAAAGCTCTTATGACGGGTAATCACGATGACAATGCAGTTCCTATAATTGCTCATCCGGGTGAGGTTGTACTTAATGAAGAGCAGCAACGCATGCTTATAAGCAATTTCGAAAATATTCCGGTTTCATTACAGACGCCACCACAATTTGTCTTTGCGTCAGATTCAGTTGATAGGCTAAGAACATTCAATTTTAATATGGGTGATATCAACTTGAATAGTGTAGATAATACCCAGAAACTGGTTGATACGCTTTCCCGGGAATTTGAAGGGGCATTACGCCAGAGTCTTTCCAAACGTTAAAAGAAGCGAGATATACGGTGAACCAAGTAAGAGAAAGGCGGAAACAATGAACTATTCACAATTGGCTACTAAATTAGCAGATAAAGTAACAGTACAAATTTACGAAATGATTAAGAAGAATGAGGGATCAGATAAAACATTTACGGCAAGGGTAACAGAAATTATCTCTGCCTATAAAATTCGTGTGCAATATTGTGGTAGCTCTTACACAGTATCAACAACTATTCCATGTTCTGTCGATGATTTCGTACGAGTTTGCGCTCCTTGCAATAACTGGCGTGAACTATTTGTCGTGGAAAATAAAACTAAAAGATGCAGATAAAATTTTAATCGATAGTGGTGCTACTGCTGGACGGTAGCAACTTTTTATATATGTAATAGAGGTGTTAATTTGGGAATTGAGTTAGAGTAAATTCCAGTGCGGGACTAAATTCCACCAGCCACACTCAAAAAATGTGAAAAGTTTACTTCCAGTCCGACAGCAGATTTTTATAAGTTAGTTCGTGATTGAAGCGGCTCAGCTTAGGCGTCAGATTAACCTTATCGGGTGAAACACGCTTAAGCTGAAGTGCTTTCACGGTGTTTTCACCGAATGATTCCAACGCAGAGTCATAAGGTGTTTTTACATCCAGACTATTCCTGGGAGTGGAGTTGATATGGTTCACAATCATATTCACATCCCATTGAGTCGGATATTCAAAGCTTGTCCCTTTAGGGAGTACCATGCGGTACATAAGTATGGGCATTTTCCACACCGTCTTTCTGTCCGATTCTCATAGGGTCACAATAATAAATGCTGGTACGCTGGATTCCTTCAACGCCTGCTTCAATTATATCTGGAACGCCGAATTCAGAACCTCTGTCTGTAAGAAGGTATCCAACCACAGAGAGGAATCCATAGGTTCCAAGACGTTTTTTCCGGATGGTCGAAAACAAGGCGTACAGCACCCTTTGTACATCGGTTCATCAGGAATGACAGGAAGAGTTTTCCTTTCGGGAAAAAGAAGATCTTTGCATTGTAAAAAATGCCCTTATGATACCAGTCCGACAAGCGATGAGCCTTGACTTCTTAAGAGATGGCAGTCGGATTTTTACACAGGTATTTGGCAATGACCTTGAAGGAATATCCTTTATTCAGAGAGTTTTCAATGTAGATACGGTCATCAAGGGGAAGATGTTTCTGGTTACCGGGAATATAGTTGCTCATTAAATCTCCTCTTACTGCTGTCAGAAGGAAAGATGACCGCCTCATTAAAGAGAGAAATATATAGTAGATTATTGTCTGACGTGGTAAAATAATATAAATAATGTTCTGAGGTTTTTTGGAAAAGAAATATAAAACGAAATGGGAGATATTAAACGCAGACGTGTATGCTTATGCAGAAAAGATTAATTAATTTTAGTATTATGATATAATAAAAAACAACTTATTATAATGGGAGGACGAGAAGCAGAGTGGGCATTGGACGAGAATGAATATATTCGGCGTTTTGCAAGCGAGTTTACACGCCCCAGAGGTGTTTGGTGTAAGAATGAAATGCTGTTTTCAGAAGAAGCGAATAATGTCAGGAGGATTAAATATGTCAAAAGATGCTATACCCACAAATGATAACCAGGAAGACTGTATCAAATCTCCATGGTTTAAGAGTAAAACAGTAGTCCCGCACAACCTGCCGAAATCTATTGATTACAAATTTGCATGGAATGAGACAGGACTTCTGGAGGTAGACGGCGAAGAACCGGCTTTAGAAGAGCCGAAAGAATAAAATATTTATAACGCATATCGACAGGGTGAAATAAATGAGAAAAGGATTTTGGAAAAGTCTATCGTATGAGGATAAGTTTGATAGAAAATATGCTTGTTGGACACAAAATCATAAAGGATGGCGAAAATATAAACGCAATAATCGAAGAACAGCAAGGCGAAAACTAAAAAAGGTATTGAGCTTATGAGGTTATGGACAATCCAGCCAGTAGAGGTATGGACAAAACTAGTGTCGGACAAAGTATTTCATTGTGATCCTGAAAAATCTGTATTAATCAGTGATGCAGATGCAACGCTTAGTTTCAAGGAGCCTTATGACTGGATAGTACGGCAAATGAGGCAGCGCATTGGCGAGGAACCAGAGGGGGTTAAGTACCCGATATGGGCTTGGCATACTAGAAATTGGGAGCATAAGAAACCTGACCTTAGATGCTGTGGATACAATGAACCGGGGACTAAATGTGTATGTATTGAATTTGAGATTGATGACAACAAGGTATTGTTAAGTGATTTTGATGGATGGCATTTCGTTTTAAGTAATGGATATTATGATCAGAGTGGCTCCGAGGATGAGGCAGAGCTTTTCAACAACAAAACCCCGAAACACCTTATGGTTCTATACTGAATGTTGGGGTGTGCTGAAAAGCACACTTCCAACATTCTTTTCGTTGTAATAAAATACATCTATAA
>PPYE01662908.1_pt1 | contig 10801 bp, 6 predicted proteins | sample 1559881 | NCBI WGS metagenome assembly PPYE01 (sample SAMN08240022, study PRJNA423297) | Human gut metagenome, whole genome shotgun sequencing project.
GCCGGCGCTGGTGAAATCCCCCTCCGGGGCGGCGTTCGGATCGGTGCTGGGGCTGATGGCCTTTTTCTATTTCTTCGCCCGCCTGACGCTATTCTGCGCCGCGTGGATCGCCACCGCGGAGTATAAAGACGACCGGCGGATGCCGGGCAAAACCCACCGCTGAGGTATTGCGAGGATGAATAAAAGAGGCAAAATTCATCCTCGCGCTTGATTTCAGCAGATAAATCCAGCATGTAACTTTTATTTAACTCAAAACTGGTTTTATTCTCTATCTTTTTAATTGTGTGAAGCATTTCATAGAACTATTTTTACTGGTGTAAAAATTATCCGCTTTTTGCCTCTTTTTTGCCCATTTTCCGCGTTTGTTACAGATTGAAATGTCCCTGTGGCTGTGGCTATATGGCTTTTCGTTCGCGCAAAAATAAGAAAGATCTATGCAAGCCACAGCCACCACTCTCGAAAACACGCAGGAAACCGCCCCGGTCAACTCACGCAACAAGGTTGTTGTCGCCTCGCTCATTGGCACCGCCATTGAGTTTTTCGACTTCTACATCTATGCCACCGCCGCGGTCATCGTCTTCCCGCATATCTTTTTCCCGCAGGGCGATGCCGCTGCGGCCACCCTGCAGTCGCTGGCCACCTTCGCCATCGCCTTCGTCGCCCGGCCGATCGGCTCCGCGCTGTTTGGCCACTTCGGCGATCGCGTCGGCCGGAAGGTCACCCTCGTGGCCTCGCTGTTAACCATGGGGATCTCCACCGTGGTGATCGGCCTGCTGCCCGGCTATGAAAGCATTGGCATTGTCGCGCCGATGCTGCTGGCGCTGGCGCGTTTCGGTCAGGGCCTTGGCCTCGGCGGGGAATGGGGCGGCGCAGCGCTGCTGGCTACGGAAAACGCCCCGGCGCGCAAGCGCGCCCTGTACGGCTCCTTCCCGCAGCTGGGCGCGCCGATCGGCTTCTTCTTCGCCAACGGCACCTTCCTGCTGCTCTCCTGGCTGCTGACCGACCAGCAGTTTATGGAGTGGGGCTGGCGCGTGCCGTTTATCTTCTCTGCGGTGCTGGTGATCATCGGTCTGTATGTTCGCGTCTCGCTGCATGAGACCCCGGTCTTCGCCAAAGTGGCGGCGGCGAAAAAACAGGTCAAAATCCCGCTGGGTACCCTGTTGACCAAACACGTCCGGGTGACAGTGCTGGGCACCTTCATCATGCTGGCCACTTATACCCTGTTCTACATCATGACCGTCTACTCGATGACCTTCAGCACCGGCGCGGCGCCGAATGGCCTGGGTCTGCCGCGTAACGAAGTGCTGTGGATGCTGATGATGGCGGTGATTGGCTTTGGCGTAATGGTGCCTGTCGCCGGCCTGCTGGCGGACGCCTTTGGTCGTCGCAAGAGCATGATTATCATCACCACGATGATTATTTTGTTCGCCCTGTTCGCCTTTAAACCGCTGCTGGGCTCCGGCAATCCGCTGCTGGTCTTCGCCTTCCTGCTGCTGGGCTTAAGCCTGATGGGACTGACCTTTGGCCCGATGGGCGCGCTGCTCCCGGAGCTGTTCCCGACGGAAGTGCGCTACACCGGCGCGTCGTTCTCCTATAACGTGTCGTCGATCCTCGGCGCTTCGGTCGCGCCGTACATTGCCGCCTGGCTGCAGGGTAACTACGGTCTCGCGGCGGTCGGCACTTATCTGGCGGCGATGGCGGCGCTAACGCTGATCGCCCTGCTGCTGACCCACGAGACCCGCCACCAGTCGTTGTGATCCTTCGCCCTGACGCCCCCGGCGTCAGGGCTCTCCTCTACTTTTTCATCTGCGACAAAATGGTCCGACACTGGTTGCTATCGCCCTCCGCCGGGGAGATCAGCGCCAGCAGCGCGGCGGCCGGCGTCACCAGGGTTGCCAGCGCCGCCGCTACCGCGCCGCGGACAATCAGCGGCCCGGCCTTCACCCCCGCCTGCGGCGATTTAAAGGTGCCCCGGACATACAGCGGGGAACGCAGGGTGATCACCCGAAAGCCTTTGCTTTCCGGATCGATGGTCAGGTCCAGCTGCTCGGAGGCGAAGCTGGCGGTCCCGGTCACATTGATCAGCGCGTTTTCTGTATCGAAGGCAAAAATCTGCGGCCGGGCGACGCCGTTGGTTACGTCGATATTGGCCGCAGCGCAGTTTACCCGAACCTCCTCATCGCCAAAAATCTGGCCGATCAGGTAGTTACCGACGTTAAGACCGAGGATTTCCATCAGGTTGCGACTGATCAGTCCGTCGTTCATCAGCAGCTTCAGGTTACCGTTGCTGTTGCCGAGCAGGGCCGCCACCGAGTTGCCGCTGCCGCGCAGCTGGACGTCGCCATTCATCTCGCCGAGGGTTTTCTGCATCATCTCGACGTTTGGCATCAGCGCCTTCAGCTTCAGGCGTCGCGCCTGCAGATTGGCCTCACCCTGCAGCGGCTTTTTATCGCCCTGCAGGTGTACGCTGCCGGCAATCGACCCGTTGGCCAGGCCAAAGCGCACCGGCTGCAGGCGCAGGTCACCATCCTCCAGAATCACATGGGTCGACAGATCGCTGATCGGCAGGGTGCCGCCGTGCTCAATTCTCCGGCCCTTAAAGCGCACATCGGCATCCATCACCTGCCACTTGTCGGTTTCAAAGCGGTCCGCCGGCAGCACTTTACCCGCCGGCTGCGGCCGGTCCCCCGCCTGGCGCGAAGCGCTTTTCTTCGTCCCTTTGCCGGAATCGACGCCGATTAATGGCCCGAGGTCCGCCAGACGCAGCTGCTTCGACTCCATATCGCCGCTGAGTTTCGGCCGCGGCTTGCCGGTGGTGTAGGACAGGGAGCCATGAATGTCGCTATCGCCGATTCGGCCGTTAAAATTCTGATAGTTAAAGCGCATGCGGTTTTTTTGCGTAAAGTCGGCGCGCAGGCGGCCGTCGGTGGAGAATGACGGCGTCTCCGGCAGCAGCACGCCGGTCAGGTCGTAGAGATCGCGCAGCGAGTCGCCGGCGAATTTTAGCCGCAGGTCAATGCCGCCGACGTTGAGCGGGTCGCTGACCGTGCCGCTGAACGCTACCCGGGTGTTACCGGAGTGGAAGTCGCCCACTTCGCTGAACGGCAGCGGTTTGCCGAGGGGATCGACGAGGATGGTGATATCGCTGCGGGTGATCTTGTCGTCAATGGCGATAGTCCCGCGATCAAAGAGAATATTATCGAGGCGAAAGGACCAGCTGGAGGGCGCGCTGTCGCCCGAAGTACGCTTATCGCCCGCCAGCTGAAAGGTCCAGTTATTGTTGTCTTCCGCAAGGCGGATCAACCGTACGTCGGGCTGCTCCAGCTTGATCCACGGCAGGTACACCGTTTTGCTCAGCAGCGCCAGCGGGGCAAGGGTCGCCTCCACCCGCGGCAGATGGATCATGGTCACCTGGGGAATGGCCGGCGGGTTGCCCAGCACGATATCCTCCGCGTGTACGTGGGGCCACGGGATCCAGCTGCGCCAGCCGCGCTCGTCCGGCTGCCGCTCCCAGACCACGCCGAGATCGCCGCGGATGGCGAACGGGCGGTTAAGTTCGGCGGACACTTTCTGATTGATCGTCGGCTTCAGCCGGTTCCAGTCAAAGGTGGCCAGCACGATAAAGAAAAGAACGATCAGCAATAGTATCGTTCCTGTGATGATAACCAACGTTTTACGGGTTCTGCTCATCCCTACTCCGCTCCTTTTGCATCACGTCAGTCCTGAATATAGTCAAAAAGCGGCGTTTATCCTGGAAATGCGCTTTTCGTCACATTACGCGCGTCAGGTCAAAAAAATAATGGAACGATGTTTTAATATGATTGACCAGCAAAACAGCGCAGCGCACACTAGCGCTTATATCGATTCCATTGCAGGTTCTGGCTATGTCTAAAAAAATTGCCGTTATTGGCGAATGCATGATTGAGCTGTCAGAGAAAAACGGGGCCGTTAACCGCGGCTTTGGCGGCGATACCTTAAACACCTCGGTCTATATCGCGCGGCAGACGGATGCCAGCGCATTGAGCGTCCACTACGTCACCGCCCTGGGAACCGATGCGTTCAGCCAGCAGATGCTCGACAGCTGGCAACAGGAAAACGTCAACACCGATCTTATCCAGCGGATGGCCGACCGCCTGCCGGGGCTGTATTACATTGAAACCGATGATACCGGCGAGCGTACCTTCTACTACTGGCGCAACGAGGCGGCGGCAAAGTTCTGGCTGGAGAGCGATCGCGCGGCGGCGATTTGCGAAGAGCTGGCCACTTTCGACTATCTCTATCTGAGCGGCATCAGTCTCGCCATTCTCAGCCCGGCCAGCCGCGACAAGCTGTTCACGCTGCTGCGTGAGTGCCGCGCCAACGGTGGCAAGGTGATCTTCGACAACAACTATCGTCCGCGCCTGTGGGCCAGCCAGGCGGAAACGCAGCAGGTCTATCAGGAGATGCTCGCCTGCACCGATATCGCGTTTCTGACCCTCGATGATGAAGACGCGCTGTGGGGAGAAAAACCGGTTGCTGAGGTGATCGCCCGCACCCACGCCGCCGGCGTGGAAGAGGTGGTGGTGAAGCGCGGCGCGGATGCCTGCCTGGTCTCGGTTAGCGGGCAACCGCTGCGGGAAGTGCCGGCCGTCAGGCTGGCCAAAGAGAAGGTGGTGGATACCACCGCCGCCGGAGACTCCTTCAGCGCCGGCTACCTGGCCGTTCGCCTGACCGGCGGCGATGCCGAATCCGCCGCCAGACGCGGACACCTGACCGCCAGCACGGTGATCCAGTATCGCGGGGCGATCATCCCGCGGGAAGCGATGCCGCAGTAATTCTCCGCACAAAGCGCTCTCCGGCCGCCGCTGGCGCGCCGGAGAGGCGTTAGGTTACTGCCCCGGCGGGATGTCGCTGGCCTCGCTGTGGGCGTCAACCGTATCGGCGCTGCCGCTAGCCGCCGTGGCCGCCGGATTCGGCGCCATCAGTTTTTCCCAGGTGGCCTGCAGCTCCTTCATATTGTATTCCGGTTCGCCCTTCGGCTGTTGCAGCACCAGCGCCATGTCCTGCGAGAGCTGCTGGCGCAGATACTGGTTCAGCATGTCCACCGTCAGGGAGTTGAGGAACTCCTGACGCAGCTTCTGGTACTGCTCCGGCGCGATGTCCACCACCTGATTCTGCAGGGAGCGCATGCGCTGGCTCATCAGAATGTCGGTGTCAGTGCGCGCATAGGTGGCAAACAGCTTCTGCAGCTCGAGGCTTTTCTGAGCGATAAGCGCGTCAAACTCCTCCTGAGGCAGGCCGTTGTCCCGCACTTTCGCCAGCTCGCGCGAAACCACGCTCAGGTTGTTGTTCAGGCGCTCGCCCGGGGAATCGATGTTGATGGCGCACTGCGCGCGCTGATATAGCACCCGGCAGTCAAAGCCAAGGCCAATATCCTTCACGTTATTTTTGCTCAGACTCTGCTGCACGTGCCAGAACAGCGCTTCACGGGCGAGATCGTCACGCCAGTAGCGCTGCAGCGCCGCGGAGTCGCGGATCGGCTGCCATGGCGCATCCCACATGATGGACAGTTTGTCCTGACGCACCGCGTTGGTCATGATGCTGACCGGCACGGTAGGCAGCGGCGATAAGGTCGGCACCGCTGCGGGGGTTTCCCGCTTGCCCTTCAGATCGCCAAAGGTCTTATTGATTTGCTCGGCAACGCTGCGGCTGTCGACATTCCCCACCACGATCAGCGTCATGGCGTCGGGGGTGTACCATTTTTGATAAAAGTCTTTCAGCTGAGCCACGTCGATCGGCTGCTTCAGCGGCGCGGCGGGGTCATGGCCCAGCATGGTGGACCCTTTCAGGCGATAGCGCCACCAACCCTCTTTGGTATCCAGTGGCCAGGTCGCCACCATGTCGCTGCCCTGCAGCGCATGATTGATCGATTCAGGCGTAATGGCCAGTTTACCGCTGGCGTCCGCCAGCCAGCTCAGCGCCTCTTTCAACAGATCGTTGCGGTTATTGGGCAGGCTGAGATTAAACATCGTGTAATCGTAGGAGACGATGGCCGGCGGCAGAGGACGCTTCGGGTCAATACTCTGCTGCCATAAAGAGCGCGCCTGCATCGTCGGCAGGCTGCCGCTTTGCGTCAACGCCAGGCGGGGAATAAAGCGGCTGAAACCGCTCTGCTGAGTGCTTTCGCTCAGCGAGCCAATATTGACGGACAAACGGACTTCGATACGGTCGCTGGGACGTTGCGGCGTGGCCAATACCTGCCACGACAAACCATTCGCTAAGGTCCCTTGTTGCCAGGCCGGATCAGGCTGGAGCGCTTCTGCCTGCACATAACCGGCCGCCGCTACCATCAGCAAACCGCCCGTTAAGAGTTTAATTGTTGTGCCCTGCATGTGAACCCCTGATGAACATTCCTGGTTACAACAGCACCCCACTGACGGGCTGCCGAAAAAAGTGAGAGTGAAATACGTCGGTTAGACCACACGGAGACGAAAATGTCGCATGACAACGTAAAATAATCATTTCGTGTCATTCCCGCCGGGCGGGAATGACCTCTAATTATGCGCAGGAGGCCGTACTCCAGCAAGGGAGTACGGGCCTAAGAGGAGGATTTAAGAGGATAATTCGTGCGTTTTGTTCGCCGGAACACGGTTATTCAGAACGTCATCCATCTGTTTGGCATCCAGTTCTTTCACCCATTTCGCCACCACCACCGTGGCAACGCCGTTACCCACAAGGTTAGTCAGCGCGCGGGCTTCGGACATAAAGCGGTCGATACCGAGGATCAGCGCCAGGCCAGCCACCGGTAAATGACCGACGGCCGAGATGGTCGCCGCCAGCACGATGAAGCCGCTGCCGGTCACCCCTGCCGCCCCTTTCGAGGAGAGCAACAGCACCACCAGCAGGGTGATCTGATGGAAAATATCCATATGGCTGTTGGTCGCCTGGGCGATAAAGACTGCGGCCATCGTCAGATAGATAGAGGTGCCATCGAGGTTGAACGAATAGCCGGTCGGGATCACCAGGCCCACCACCGATTTGCGGCAGCCCAGCTTCTCCATCTTGTCGAGCATTCTCGGCAGCGCCGATTCTGATGAGGAGGTCCCCAGCACAATCAGCAGCTCTTCCCGGATATAGCGGATAAATTTGAAGATGCTGAAGCCGGTGGCCCGGGCGATGCTCCCCAGCACCACCACCACGAACAGGATACAAGTGATATAGAAGCAGATAATCAGCTGCCCCAGCTGCACCAGGGTGCCGACGCCATATTTACCGATAGTAAAGGCCATGGCTCCGAAGGCGCCGATCGGCGCCAGGCGCATGATCATATTGATAATGCCGAAGATAACCTGGGAGAAGCTTTCAATGACGTTGAAAATCAGCTGGCCCTTGCTGCCCAGACGGTGCAGGGCAAAACCAAACAGGACGGCGAACAGCAGAACCTGCAGAATGTTGCCGCTGGCGAAGGCGCCAATGACGCTGCCCGGGATCACATCCAGTAAAAAGGCCACTACCCCTTGATCTTTAGCCTGCTCAGCGTACACCGCCACCGCTTTCGCATCGAGCGTCGACGGGTCGACGTTCATCCCGGCGCCAGGCTGCACCACGTTGACGATAATCAGACCGATAATCAGCGCGATGGTGCTGACCACTTCGAAATAGAGCAGCGCCACCGCCCCGGTACGGCCGACGGCTTTCATGCTTTCCATCCCGGCGATCCCCGTCACGACGGTACAGAAGATCACCGGAGCAATCACCATTTTAATCAGCTTAACGAAGGCGTCGCCGAAGGGTTTCATTTGCGCGCCCAGTTCCGGGTAAAAATGGCCCAGCAGAATACCGATCGCTATGGCCGTCAGCACCTGGACATAGAGGCTTTTAAAGATAGAGGTTTTCATAGGGTGTCCTTTGGGAATAACCACAGAGCAAGAAGGGATATTTGACGTCTGTGGCTTAAAAATAACACCCTGGAAACATTTCAGAAATAACTAACGCCGAAAGTGCAACGCAATTGTTAAAATCTTTGAGCTGACTCGCACAAGTCAACAAAACATTTACAAATTTGCACCCTCCCGAACCGGGGAGAGATAGCGCGCGCTGAATGCCTCCTGCGGCAAAGCGCAACCGAACAGATGGCCCTGGAGCACCTCGACGCCCGCGGCTTGCAACCAGCGGTACTGGGCGTCGTTCTCCACCCCTTCCGCCACGATACGCAGCGACAGGCCGCGCGCGAGCTGGATCATCGCCGGCACCATGCTGACATCCTCCGGCAGCATATCGATGAATACCTTATCAATTTTCAGAATATCCACCGGCAGAGCTTTCATCTGCTGCAGCTGGTGCAACCCGGCATAACCCATGCCAAAATCATCCAGCGCAATCTGCACCCCGGCCTCGCGCAGCGGGCGCAACCGGGCCATCACATCCTGCGGATCGTCCATCCGGCAGCTCTCCGTCACCTCGAGGATGAGGGTGCCCGGGGCGATGCGGTAGCGGGCGATCAGCTTCAGCATCTCCTCGCCGCGGTCGTGTTCCAGCAGCTGGAGCAGGAAAACATTGACCGACAGCGGCAGCATAATCCCCTGGCTTTGCCAGGCCGCCAGCTGGCGGCAGGCCTCTTCCATTACCCAGTAGCCGACCGGGATAATCAGCCCGCAGGACTCAATGCGCTCAATCAGCGCCGGCGGTAGCGACCAGCTGCCATCCGCCTGCCGCTGGCGCAGCAGTACCTCGGCGCCGCAGATCTCGCCGCTGGCGCAGGCCACCTGCGGCTGCAGCCAGATCGCGAACTGCTGGTTATCGAGCGCGGTCATAATGTCGTGCTCTTCCATCAGGCGGCGCTGAGCCTTTTCCATCTGCTCGGGATCGAAGAACTCGATCTGGTTTTTGCCTTTACGTCGTGCGGTGACGGCGGCCGACACCGCGCGCCGGTAAAACTGCTCGGCGCTGAGCCCGGCGTGGAACATGGCGATCCCGACGCTGGCGTAGGGCCGCAGCTGCAGCCCATGCAGCGGTAAACGCTCATTAATAATAGTGAGCACTTGCTTACTTAACGTTACCGCCTGCCACGGTTCGGCGAGGCCATCGGCGAGAATCGCGAAGTCATACCCGCTCACCTGAGCCAGCACCATCTGCGGCGGGATCGCGGCCCGCAGCTTCTCCACCAGCGTCAGGAGCAGCATTTCGCGCTGACTCTCCTTGAGGACCCCGGCGGCGTCCTGCAGGGTTTCACAGGCGACGACGATCAGCGCGGCGCTCTGCGGGCGGGCCACCGTCTGCTCCAGCATCGCCAGCAAAAAGGCTTTATTCGGCAGCTCGGAGACCGGGAAGCGGGTCGACTGGATGGACAGCTCATCATGCTGGCGGACCAGGCTCTGCTGGTTGCGGTTATAGCTGCGCACCAGCATACCGATCTCGTCGTCATGGTGCAGGCGCGGGAGGGTCAGCTGATGGCCAAGACGCTCCTGCTGGGAGAGATCGTTCAGCTCGCGGGCGATACGCCGCAGAGGGCGAACCATCAGCCGGTTGATGCACCAGGTGAGCGCCACCGTCAGCATCAGCACCAGAAGTAAGTAAGCAGTCACTAACGTAGCAAGGGCGCTCATGACGAATTTATACATGCGATAGGAGTCGGCCTGCAGCACCAGATAGGCCAGCGGCTGCGGGTTGGCCGGCCGCTCCAGCGAATAAATGGGCAGCGAAATCTGCACCGGCAGCTCAAACAGCCGGGTGACGGTTACCGGCACCGGCCGCTCGGGGATAAATCGCATCCGCAGCGCCTGGAACTGGTTCGGCAATACCACATCCGCCCGGCTGACGATGCCAGCAGGCTGGATACGGCTTAAAATGGCTTCCGCTTCCGGAATATCGGCTTTCAGAATAGCCGCAGACAGCGGTTCGCGAACGGATCGCGCGATACTTTCTAACTGCGTGGCCGTGGTAAAGCGACTCTGTTGCACAAAGTGAAACAGCAAAATAGTGCAAAAAACCAATACAAAGGCCATGGACACGCTCGCGACCATCGCCATCTGTTTGATTGTAAGTGAACGGCTGACGCGCAACGGTGTTCTCCACTGATACTGAATACATACCCGGTATCAATCCTTCAATCCCGGTCGTTTCAGGCTGATTATATACTTAAATCCTTCGCCCACGCCCGCGAGGGATGAAGTGACGGGATATTTCCGCGCGGTGGCGCGGACGCCGGGATACATCCCCGACGGCCAACGGTGGGCAACGCCTCACGAGTATACGCGAAGCGCGTCGCGGAGTGGCGCTCTGTAACGTAATTCAGCCTATTCTGCTACCAGTCGGCGTAGGGCACCAGCGGCTGGGGCGGCATATCCAGATCCCCCTGCCAGCCGGCCGCCGAGTAGCGGACGTAAAGCAGCGCATGGCTCGGGGTGTAATCCTTCGCCTGCTGAATATCGACCACGGCGCCGACGAACCAGTTGCTGGTCACCCGCCGCTCCACCAGCGCTCTGGCGGTGTAACCGAATCCATGGCTGCTGCTCCCCTCCTCCGTCAGCTCGCTGGCGCGCTGCCGGTAGTCGGACGGGATCAGGTTCAGCAGCGGATAGCGGGCTTGCGTCTGGGTGCGCGAATGGGACCATGACACCGACCCGCCGAGCTCCCAGGACCAGTTCTCGGTGCGCTGACGCCAGGTCACCGGCACGGCGAACGAGAGATACTCCTGTGGGCTGTAATAGCCGCCCTGGCCGAGGGTGTAGCCGCTGAGATCTTTGTCGTAGTGCCAGATCATATTGTTGAGGCCGACGGTGACGCGACGATTATTCTCGTTGATGACCTTGTAGTAGTACCC
>PPYE01455938.1_pt1 | contig 10800 bp, 12 predicted proteins | sample 1559881 | NCBI WGS metagenome assembly PPYE01 (sample SAMN08240022, study PRJNA423297) | Human gut metagenome, whole genome shotgun sequencing project.
CACTGAATCTCCTTTGCTCCATTCCCGGAATTGATGTCACTGCAGCAGCTGCTATCATTGCGGAAATCGGTACTGATATGAGTTCATTCCCGGATTCCCAACACATTTGCTCCTGGGCGGGACTGAGTCCAGGCAACAACGAGAGTGCTGGTAAACGAAAGAGCGTCCATATCAATAAAGGCAATCCTTATCTGAAGAGCATGCTGTGCGAGGTCGCGTGGATCATGGCATCTCACCGCAAACTGTATCTTTCCGGCTGGTACTGGAAAGTGAAACAGCGGAAGGGAGCGAAGCGGGCAACGATTGCGTTGGCCCGGAAGATCCTTTCCATCATCTACACCATGCTGAAAACCGGAACTCCCTATAATGAGGAATGCTTTGAACAGCGCAGACTGCGATGCGAACGGAAACGTGCAAACCGCTTGGTGAATGAATTGCAGAAGCTGGGCTACGTAGTGGTAGCACCCGACTGATGCTTACTCCCATATTGCTCCGCCAGCGACAGGCAAGGCCTGCCGCTATTTGTGCTGTGAATCTTTCATCTATGAGGCGTTGAAAAACGCTTTGTCAAGGTTCACGCTACGACTTATTTTCGTAGCAAGTGCATTTTCTTCTATAATGAAAACAATAAATTCATCTTAGTTCGGAGGGGTCATATGCCATTGCAGAGAGACCAACTGAGTCGCATGACGATTCATGGCTTCAAATCAATTAAAAGCTGCGACATTTCTTTCGGAAAAATCAATGTGCTGATTGGCTCCAACGGTGCAGGAAAAAGCAACTTTATCTCTTCTTTTTCTTTCCTTCAAAATATTCTATCTAAGAATCTTCAGGTGTCCGTCGGCCAAAGCGGTTTAAGTTCCCTCTTATACAAAGGGCGGAAAGTAACAGAGGAAATTGACTTTGAAGTATTCTTTGGACAGAACTCTTACGGTTTTGTTTTGGTTCCTACGGACGATAATCGGCTGATTTTCCAAAAAGAGTATTTCTGTTATCATGGTCAGTGGGACAATGAGAGCAACATTGGCCGTGGCCATAGCGAATCGAATTGGGAAATCGGTGCGCATAACCAAATTGACGACTATGTGATTCCTATTCTCCGCAAGCAGAATTGGCGCGTGTATCACTTCCATGACACAGGAAAAGGCGCTAGAGTCAAGCAAGAACACAATATCTCCAACAACAGAGTGCTTATGTATGATGCTGCAAATCTGGCGGCATTCCTATATCGGCTAAAAAACCACTTCAAACAGAATTACGAGGAAATTGTGGATACGATCCGTCTGGTCGCCCCATATTTTTCGGATTTTGTTTTGGATCCGCAGGAGGGCAATGAAGAGCAAATTGTCCTGCGGTGGCGTCAGAGCGGCTGTGAGGATATTTTTAATGCCTCTCAGCTTTCAGATGGAACGCTGCGTTTTATTTGCTTAACTACACTTTTGCTGCAGCCGCATGAATTGCAGCCGGCCACTATCATTGTTGATGAGCCGGAGCTAGGCTTACACCCCTATGCGATTACAATCTTCTCTGAGATGGTGCGGCAGCTCTCCAACGAAAAGCAAATTATTATTTCAACGCAATCCGTGGAATTGCTAAATGAATTTGATGCAGAAGATGTAATTGTAGTCGATAGAAGCGACAACGGTTCTGAGTTCAGACGCTTAGACTCGGATCAGCTCAAGCTGTGGCTGGATGGAGACTACACGCTGGGGGATCTTTGGAAGAAGAACATTTTGGGAGGTAGACTCTCGAAATGAAGACGATTTATATTTATTGCGAAGGCCTCACAGAAGAATCTTTTATTAACACTGTACTGTATCCTTACTTTTTCGCTCTGGGCATTTATGTACGCCCTATTGTCTGTGAAACAAGGCGAGATGCCAACAGGAAATATCGCGGCGGGGTGAGCCGCTATGCAAAGATCAAAAGCGAACTAATGATTCTTTGTAAAAGCCATCCCCATGAGTATGTAACGACCATGTTTGACTACTATGCGATGCCCATCGACACCCCAGGTATTGCCGATGCAACCACAGATATTTTTGAACGGATCAACAAAATCGAATCCATTATCAACGAGGACATTGGAGAGCGTAACTGCAAATTCCATTTCATGCTCCATGAGTTTGAAGGGATTTTATTTTCCAAACCAGAAACATTTTCTTTGATTGCTGGAGACGAAGTAGTTACTGCTGTTCAGAGAATTCGCGAAGAATTTGAAACGCCTGAACATATCAACAATTCTCCAGAAACCGCGCCGTCAAAAAGACTGGAGGCATTGATCCCCGGATATGCAAAAATCAAAAATGGAACACAGCTTTCAGATGCTATGGGGATCCATACAATCATGGAACAATGCCCACACTTCAAAAGATGGATTCAAGACATGGCAGCATGGTAAATTATCAAAATGACTACGACACCCAAGGTAACGCCATGGTCTAAAACAAGATAATCCAAGAGATAGAGCGTCTCCTGTGCTATCCGAATCAGCCAAATTTTACGATCTCATTCAGTCAGATTCTTAAAACTGATTCAGTCAATTTGCTCCATTCAGAAAAACCATCATTGACAAAACACCATAATTCGTGATAGGAAGTGATGCAGCTAAAACTTAACACGATTATGGAGGGACAATCATGATTTACACAGAACAGGAAAAACAGAAACTGGATCGGGTGCTGGAAGTATTTGCGGAGTATCTGAAGCAAAGAGATCATTGTGATATTGCGTGGTCGAACAAGATTGGGTACTTAATTCTGGATTTCAGTTCTGATATAGATTCTGTAACTTCTATCGGCACAGCAGAGGATCTTTGCCGGGAAATGTTGGTCTATATCATGATAGATGTGATTTCAATGACCAAATTGGAGCATACCTTCAAAGAACTAAATGCTATAGAGCAGGCGGAGATTTTACGCAGATGGCAGCCGTATTTTGAGCAGCTTCCGGAGTATGAATATCTCCGGGAAGAACTGACTTCCGAGTGGCCATAAGCCGCTGCTTTCTTGACAACCACAATATCTTGTGGTAAAGTTGGCTTGTAATTGAGATTTGTGCATACTGCTTGTGGCGCGTTTGCCGCAGCGTTTGGAGTATTCCGACTTGCACACGCATTGTCAGGCTTTTACGATTTCCGGTAGAATTGCCATGTCCGCTGGACTGGTTTCTGCCGGATCTCTTTTTTGGGCGCAACGCCCACAGATTGCGGGAATGACCGCGACGCAGACGAGCTGCGCCGCAGGATGTTCCCGTTATTTTTTTGCCCAAATGCCGAAAGGCTTTGAGGATATATTTTTACGAAAGGTGGTAACCAAATGAAAACAAGAAAGAAATGGCGTCCCGGAGGACGGCAGCGGCAGTCTGCGGCGTATCATCGCAAAGCGGTTCACGAGCGGAAGCGTGTGATACGGCTGCGGGTATGGAAGAAGGGAGAAAAGAATGGTGTTGTGGCTGAAGTATGAGCCGCAGGAGTTGGTAGATACAAGTAATCTGAGTAGCGAAGAATGGCTGTCCTATCGACGGCGGGGCATCGGCGGCAGCGACGCTGCGGCGATCCTCGGCATTTCGCCCTGGCGGACAGCACGGGATCTGTACTATGACAAGCTGAATGTTGTAAAGGCGGACATGGATGAAAACTGGGTCGCGCTGGAGATGGGACATCTGCTAGAGGATCTGGTTGCGCGGATTTTTGCGAAGAAAACCGGGCTGCATATCTTTCAGCGGAAGGTCATGTTCCAGCACCCGCTGTATCCGTGGATGCTGGCGGATCTGGACTACCTTGTGGAGCTTCCGGACGGCAGCAATGCCATTTTGGAGATCAAGACGACAAATTTTATAACGCCCGAGAAAACTGGTGGTACAACGGCGAGGAGATCGTTCCGGTGTACTACGAATCTCAGGGTCGGCATTATATGTCAGTCATGAATCTGGACAGGGTCTACTTCTGCTGCCTGTATGGAAACAATGAGGATGAGGTCATCATCCGGCATCTGGACCGGGACTACGCCTACGAGTCGGAGCTGATCGCGCTGGAGGATGCGTTCTGGAACGACCATGTGCAGAAGCACCAGCCACCGGACTATACGGAAAGCGGCGACCTTATCTTGCAGCAAAGGCTTGCTTGTCAGCGAACTGGATGGTAAAGACTGCGCGACCTGCGCGGACGGTGAACAAAGCTACGTTATCTCCTACAATCCCATTCGCAGGCAGGGCATCTCCAAGGATAATCTGGTTCGCTTGCGGGAGGTTTACCCAGAGATTTACGCACAGTTTGTGGAAACGTCGGAGTCCAGACGGTTCAGCATCAAAATCGCGGCGCAGCCCGCCGCTTGAGTGAGGTGAAAAAACGAATGATTGCAGTCTATGATAAGCTTATCTACTTCAATGAAGCCAGCAAATACACCATTCTTCGGATGCGCACGGATGATCCGTCTGTGCCGGAGGAAGCCCGTTCTCAATATACGTTCCGTGACCGAATGCTTCGGTTCACCGCTGTCGGCTATGGACTGCCGCAGACGGATTCCGTCAAGCTGGAGATCGAGGGCGACTGGAAAGAGGGCAAGTACAGCCTGCAGCTCCATGTGGAGCACTGGCACGAGCTTGTGCCGCCGACAACAGAAGGACTTCTGAGCTATCTTTCATCGGGCCTGCTCAAAGGCATCGGAGAAAGCACGGCCAGAAGCATTGTCCAGCGGTTCGGTACAGATACGCTCGATGTGCTGGAATACCACCCGGAGAAGCTGCTGGAGATCCGCGGCATCACGGAGCAGAAGCTGGAGGAGATCAAGACGTGCTACGCGGAAAGCCGCGCCATGCGGGATATTATGGAGCTGCTGACCCCGTTTCAGGTCACGCCTGTGACGGCGATGAAGATCTATCAACATTTCGGTCCTGCCTGCACGGACATTCTGCGGAAAAGTCCGTTCCGACTCTGCGAGATATCCGGCTTTGGCTTTCGGCGCGTCGATACGATCATCCGCAAGTCCGGCGGTGATCCACACGACCCGATTCGTATCCACGGCGCTATGATTTGCGCACTGGAAAACGCGCGGCAGCATGGGCATCTGTATCTGGAGGTCAATACGCTGATCGCAGAATCCCTGCAATTTCTCAACGAGCCAATCCCGCTTCCCCAAATGCAGGTCAGGCGTGCAGAGGTAGAACAGAAATTGCAGCAGATGGCAGAAGACAATGAGATCGTTTCTGACGGAGGGCGGCTGTATCTTCCGCATATTTTTATGCAGGAGGTGGAGACTGCGGCAAAGGCGGCAGCGATGCTCATGGAAAGCACGGCAAAAATCGACGTGACGCTTCCGCTGGAACAGGTCAAGCAGAAGCTGGGGCTGCACTTAACAAAGCGGCAGAGCCGCGGCGTTGAGGTGGCGATGGAGCGAAACCTTTCCATTATCACCGGCGGCCCCGGCACTGGCAAGACGACAGTTCTGAAGGCTATCATCGAGGTCTACCGGATTTTGCACCCCAGAAACCGCATCGTCCTCGCCGCGCCGACCGGCAAGGCCAGCCGACGCATGGCACAGAGTACCGGGATGCTGGAGGCACTGACGCTGCACAGTCTGCTTGGCTTGCAGGGCGATTTTTGCAGCAAGGACAAGCAGGATAAGCCGCTGCCAATTGACTTCCTGATCGTGGATGAGGCGTCCATGGTGGATATGTGGCTGGCGCATCAGCTGTTTACGCGCTTACAGAAGGACACGAAACTCCTGCTGCTGGGCGACGTCGATCAGCTGGAGAGCGTCGGTGCAGGCAATGTGTTCGCGGAGCTGATCGGAAGCGGCATCGTGCCGGTGACGGTTCTCGATGAGATCTTCCGTCAGTCCAAGGACAGCCTGATCGCCTACAATGCCAAATTCATCAACGAGGAAAACAGCAGCCTGTTCTATGGTCCGGATTTTCAGTTTGTCAAGGCAGAAAATCAGGAGGAAGCTGCGGCGCAGATCCAGACGCTCTATCTGCAGGAATTGCAGGATACGTCCATTGGACAGCTTCAGATTATCTCGCCCTATCGGACGGACGGCGAAGCATCCTCCAACGGTCTGAACGCGCTGATCCGGGAAACAGTCAATCCGCATACGGAAAAGATTCCGGAGCTTGTGTTCGGAGAGCGTATTTTCCGCCTGCATGACCGTGTAATGCAAACCAAAAACAATTACAATCTGGAGGGTTATGATTCCGCGTGTAAGCAGAAATTCAAGGGCGTGTTCAACGGCGACATCGGGAGCATCTGCAAGATCCTCCCCGACAAGCTGTGCGTGGATTTTGATGGCGCACCGTATTTTGCTGACGAAGAACCTGATCTATACCGCCGTGACACGCGCAAAAAAACGTGTCATTCTGGTCGGTCAAAAGCGCGCACTGTTTCTGGCAATCCACTCCGGCAGAAAGGTCAAACGGAACACCTGCCTTGCCGAGCGGATCTTAAAGTACAATCAGGTATTCAGACAAAAGGCTCTGCCGCAGGGCGCGACAGAGCAGAAATTGAAAAAAGCCGGTTAAGTTGAGATGAATGTGCAGAATTTGCGCAGTCATCTCTTATTTTATTTATGGAAGGAGTTCTAAGAAATGAATGACAACAAATCTACCGTGATGAACAATGCCGCCGTACAGCAGCTCCGCAAGGTGCCGGGCTTTGACCCGATGAAGCTCCTGCGCAAGACCATTTCCGTAAAAACTGGGCACCCGGTCTGGAAGCTGGATCTTCGCTATAAGCGGCTCTGGTTCCGTCTGGCCTGCCCGAACGGGAGAATGCTCCTGAAGCCGCTGCGCATCAGCGACCAGCTGGCAATTATCGAAGCACAGGTCTATTTCAGCAAGGACGATCCGGTTCCGGCCGCCAGCTTTACCTCCGAACAGCGCAGAGAGAATGTCCCCGGTGGGGAATTTCTTCGTGCTGCGCAGGAGGACGCGCTCAACATGGCACTGGAAAACGCCGGCTTCGGCATCCAGTTCTGCGACGTGAGCCGCGACTACGGCGGCGAGCTGTTTGGGTCGGAAGTGCCAATCCAGACAGAAGCCGCAGAAGCAGATGAAGAAGCGGCGGAAGCGCCTGTTATGACAGAAGCGATCGCAGAAACAGTATCGGCAATGGATACGGATTCTGTACCCGCGGAACAGCCCGTCGAGGAAACAACGGCGCCTGTCGTGGAAGAAACGCCTGACCTTCATGTCGTGCCGCCTCAGCAGGAAGAAGCCGCGGAAGAAGTTGCAGAACAGCCGCAGGCCGCGTCCTATACGGCAGATATGGATGTCAGCGAGATCACGCAGCGTATGACGGTGGACGAAGCCAAGGCCGTTGTGGTGCAGATCGGCACCTGCCGCGGCTGGACGCTCGAACAGGTCGCGCAGCGCCGCCCGGCGAGCCTGAAATGGTATCTCTACGGCTGTGATCAGGCGGACAATATTCTCAAAGCGGCTGCATCTGTTCTGCTGGACAATCTGCAGCAGAAAGCCGGATGAAGCGTCAAGTTTGGATGAAAGGGTGTGGCCGTTATCAAAGCCGGTTTTTCGCAGTTTCCGTTCCACATTACAGACGTTGCGGCGCTGCTGCGGCTCAATATCCGCAGGCGCGGCCCGGACTTTCTGTATGTGGACTGCCCGCTTTGCGGCGATCATCGCGGTAAGCTCTATCTGAAAACGTCACGGGACGTGTGGCACTGTAACTATTGCCAGGAGGCTGGCGGGATGCTGGCGCTGTACGCAAAGGTCTACGGTATCAGCAACGCGGACGCCTATCGGGAGATCTGCGAAGCGCTCCAGACCGGAGACTATGCACCGGAGTACCGGAGCTACCAGAACCGGCAGCCGCAGGAAATCGCGCAATCTGTCAGGGCATCCAGACAGGCGATCCATCAGACGCTTTCGATGCTGCTTTCCATGTTGTCACTGACGCCGAAGCACCGTGCACATCTGCGTGAGGTGCGCGGCCTGACGGACGGCCAGATCGAACGGTTCGGCTTCAAAAGCACCCCGCCGCCCTATCTCTGCAAGAGTCTGACGGCGCGGCTTTTGAAGCAGGGCTGCATCGTGCAGGGCGTCCCCGGCTTTTATCTGGCGGAGGACGGCAGATGGACGGTTCGATTCGGAACGCGCACGGCCGGGATCTTGATCCCGGCCAAAAGCGCGGACGGACTGGTCTGCGGCGCACAGATCCGGCTGGATACCCCCATCCGTGAGGAAAACGCGCCCGCCGATAAGGAGGGCACGAAGTACCTCTGGCTGTCGTCAAGCAGCAAGCCGATGGGAACATCCTCAGAAAGCCCCATCCACTTTGTCGGTGATCCGTGTTCCAGAGTGGTCTATGTGACGGAAGGGTTACTCAAGGCTGACATTTGCCATGCCTTGATGAACCGCACCTTTGCGGCGACCGCCGGGGCGAACAATGTGTCCAAGCTGGACGAGCTGTTTGCATTCCTCAAAAAGAACGGCACGGAGGAGATTATTGAGGCGCAGGACATGGACAAATATCGGAACGTTCACGTCGAAAAAGGTGCGTCCAAGATCTATCTGATGGCACGAAAGCACGGGCTGCAATGCCGCCGGCTGACATGGAATCCTAATTATAAGGGACTCGACGACTGGCAGCTTGCGCTCCGGAAGAATGCTGCGAAGGGGCAGAAGACAATGACGTTCCGGGAGTGGTATCTGTATGGCGCGTGTGCGTTTTCCGAGATAGATGCCTGCGTGGAACAGTGGCACAAGACGCAGCCGGATGGTGTGTCCTTGCAGGCATACCTCGGCTTGCCGGATGAAGAATATCACGCTTTCCTACAGCCCGGCGGCAACGCACGGTTGGCAGAGCTTTTGAACGCGCAGCGTAAGCAACTCGGCTGCCGCATTTATCAGCTGGAATTTACGGACACAGAGAAGACAAAGCCGTTTGCATTCGCCGGGATCGACGCGCTTCACAAGGCAGGCTTTCAGCAGCCGCCCGCGAGGGAGTACCGGCTGGTACGGGATGAAGCAATGTTTTGCCCAAAGGATGAACCGGATCTGGCTGTGCTGGAGCGTGTATTTGACCGCTATAACGGCAAGCTGCCCGCAGACTATCCGGGGCGCTGCATTGCGCCGTCGGATGTGCTGGAGCTGTATGATGCGGAAAAGCGTCGGTATTACTATCGGGATATGAAGCAGTTCGTGCCGGTGGCGTTTTCTCCGCTTCTGGCCCGGCCAATACAAAAATGAATGGAGACAGCATATGAGAAAAATTACAGTTCTGGATTTCGCGAATCAGATCGGCGTCCTCAGCGACGAGGTTCCTGTGATCGTAAAAACGGACAGAAAGGTCATTGGACGCTTCCGCTGCTTATACGAAATACCGGAAACGGCGATGCCGGGCGTGCTCGAAGCGAAGATCGACCATGTCATTCTGCGATCCGACGAGATTACGATTCAGGTCAAGCTGAAAGCAGTCACGACCTGAATCGCTACTGACGCGGATAAGGAAAAATAACGAAAGGAAGAAAAATCATGAGTTTTTTCTATGAGATATTAAACGACGGAACACCCTACCGCAGAAAGAAGCTGCGCGTAAAGAGGTTGATCCTGACGATTGCGGCTGCGCTGTTTATGCTGATTACGCTGCTTTGCAGCTTCGCAATTATTCCATCCGGTTACACCGGTGTGAGAACGACTTTTGGACAGATCGATACAGTGGCAGTTTCCAATGGGTTTATTGTAAAGATCCCATATGTGCAGAGCATCAAGCGCGTCAACAACAAGCAGCAGGAAGTATCCTATACGGATCAAATTTGGGGCGAGAGTTCAGAGCGCACAGTCGTTTATGCCGCGGGCGTGACGGTTACATACCGGATCAACCCGGACTACTCCGCATGGATCTATGCGAATGTGTCCGACTACAAACAAAACGCTTTGCCGCAAACGCTGCTTTCGTCGGCAATCAAGGCGGCAATGGTGTCATTGCCCTCCGACGAGGTAACAAATCGAGCCAAAATCGAACCGATTGCGCGGCAGCAGCTGCAAACGGCGATCGACCAGAAATACGGTGGGAATCCGGTCATCAGCATTGTTGCTGTGAATATCGATGATATGGATTTTGAGGAATCGTATAATCAGGCGATTGCAGAAAAACAAATTGCGCAGATGGTGTTTGAGAAGCAGCAGATTCAAAATGAAACCGCCGTCAGCGCAGCCGAAGCAAAGGCAAAGGAGCAGTTGATCGCGGCAGAAGCCGATGCGAAGCAGAAGCTTGTTGCATCCAAGGCAGAGGCCGATTCTGTCCGTTCACTTGCCGAGGCGCAGGCAGAAGCGAACCGCAAGCTGGCGCAAAGCGTTACGGATATCCTGATCGAGTATGAGAAGATTGAAAAGTGGGATGGCCGCCTGCCGACTGTTTCGGGCAGCGGCGCGCTTGTTTGCGTGGATGGGATTGCCGGTGAGTGACGCACAGGCGGAAAGCAAATCCGCACTTTTGCAGCTTCGCACATTTTGCCGCAGCCTTGGCGTGCACGTCCGCGAAGTGCAGGACGGCACCAGCTTTACGGCAATGCTCTGGGAGGATGCGGACAGCGTCAGTGAACGCGACGCCGCTGAGATCCAGAGGAAAATCAAACGAAAGACCGCAGAATATCCGGGATTCGTGTGCTACTGCTTCGACGCATTCAGCACGCTGATCTACCGGGTATAACACATGAATGGGCGCAGCAGGATCGCTGCGCCCATTTTCTATCGGAAAGGAGTTTTATCATGGGCGTATTTTCAGAGCTTGATCTGGAAAACCAGCAGGCAGAATTGGAGGGGCACGATTCCAAGGCGGCCGAAATG
>PPYE01561488.1_pt1 | contig 10799 bp, 8 predicted proteins | sample 1559881 | NCBI WGS metagenome assembly PPYE01 (sample SAMN08240022, study PRJNA423297) | Human gut metagenome, whole genome shotgun sequencing project.
GCAGCTTAAAGAAAGTGAACAGATTTGTATAGTGATGAACAAAAAAAGAGGTGCATCGTGCATTACGACACACCTCCATTTTCACTAAAAGACAATCAATTATTTTTTAATATTTGGTTCCTCCAATCCATACCCCTTTTTCTTATTCTCACCTTTCAGCCACAAAGCAAAGAACAATGCAGCCACACCAAAGCCTGCAAATATCCACATGGGAAGTGTATAATCATAAGTCTGCATTCCATCTACTACCGGTCCTTTGCAATACTCATTCAAGACAAAACCAATCAAAGCAGGTACACCCATCAACCCCCAGTTTTGTACCCAGAAGATCAAAGCGTAAGCTGTACCCAACTGCTTTTCCGGAATAATTTTAGGAACAGAGGGCCACATAGCCGATGGCACCAAAGAAAAGCCAATCCCCAATATAATCATAATGATAGTGGCAAACCACCATACATTCAAGACAGGTAACGCAAACATTGTATGAACAAAAATCAACAGCACAGAACCGATGATCATCAGCGTAGCTCCCTTGCCTATCCGATCGTACACATTACCGAAAAGCGGAGTAAGGAACAAAGTTCCCAATGGTAACAGGCTAGGAATAGTACCCGCCAATTCCGGATCTACATTATATTTCTGCACCATCAAGTCTGTAGCATATTTCAAGAAAGGGAATACGGCAGAATAAAACAACACACACAGCAACGCAATCAGCCAAAATCCTTTATTGGTTACAATCAACCAAATATCTTTCATACGGAAAGGCTCTTCAGGTTCCGCCCCTTCTTCTTCTAAAGAAGCATCCAGTTTCTTATCATAGAAAGTATAAATAAAGAATGCTACCGTACCAATACAAAGCATAGTAAGGCACAGCAACAATGGAGCAGGAATATTAGGATGGAACACACCCTCATCATCAGTAATACCAAAGAAAGTAGCGATAGGAACCGTAACAGCCAAAGCCAGCATAGTGCCTAAACGGGCTGTCGCCATCTCCATACCCATGGCCAGAGCCATTTCTTTTCCTTTAAACCACTTCACAATAATTTTTGAGACCGTGATGCCTGCAATCTCTACACCGACACCAAATATAGCATATCCCAACGCAGCCAGTCCTACCTGGGTTTTCATTCCAAGCAAAGTGCTTCCCTCAGCAAATGTAGTAGAAATAGCATAATATTTTAACCCACAGCCCAACACCATCAAAAGGCATGCTCCCATACCAGTAAAGCGCACTCCCATCTTATCCAAAATGATACCACCGATAATAAGCATAAAGGCAAAGACATTGAACCAACCGTATGCACTGGTAAAAATACCATAATCCAGACTATCCCACAGCAGCTCCTTTTCAAGCATCGGTTTTAAGGGGGACATTACATCGGTCAAAAAATAACCGCATAGCATGGTGAAAGCCACCAACGCCAACACACTCCACCGAAGAACCTTGGAGTCATTGAGCTTTTTTTGAATTTGTTCTTTCATTCTTTTATAAGATTTTTGATTAATAGTTTTTCATGTTCAGCTTACAAAGATACAGTTTTTTAGGTAGAGAAGCCTCTTTCCATAAAAAAGTTCTATCTTTGCGTGACGATTAAATCGTTTTATTGTAGGAAATCGTCATAAAATTACTTTTTATAAACTTAACTTTATTGATCATGAAAAAAAGCAAAACATTTCTTGTTTGCGCCATGTTGAGTGGCAGCGTCTTATTTTCATCATGCATCGGTTCTTTCGGATTATGGAATAGTTTGAAAGACTGGAACCAGGGGGTAAGCAACAAGTTTGTCAACGAACTTATCTTTCTCGCTTTCCATATTGTCCCTGTTTATGAAATTGCTTATCTGGCAGACGCATTGGTTTTAAATTCCATCGAATTCTGGAGCGGTTCCAACCCTACAGCTTCTATCGGTGAAGTAAAAACAGTGCAAGGAGAAAATGGCGAATACTTGGTAAAAACCAACGAAAACGGTTATACCATTACCAAAAAAGGAGAAGACAAATCTGTAGATTTGGTCTATAACAAAGAAAACAATACATGGAATGCCGTAGCCGACGGACAGAGCTTCGAACTTGTGAAAATGAACGAAGACGGAACGGCTGTTTTGAGCCTGCAAAACGGAACCTCCATGACTGTCACTCCTGATGCACAAGGTATTGCTACCGCAAGAATAGCTACAGGAAACTCCTTGTTTTTTGCTGCAAGATAATAAACACAACATCATTTAAACACAAAGAAAAGAAGTTGCCCATGCAAACAACTTCTTTTCTTCCATAACAATACTACTATGAAGAAGCAAATCATGCTGGGCGGCCTACTCCTATTATTAGGCTCCTGTACTCCCCAAAACAAAGCGAATGACCCGAATGCAATTGACATTGCCGTAAGTCTGGAACACCTCACAGAATTAAAGACCTCCCAATTGGGAAAACAAATCCGTTATATCCCTTTGGAAACAACAGACTCATCCCTGATTGGCAACTCCTATTCCATCAAGTTATCTAAAGACCATATCTTTGTCTCTACCAACGGACGATGCCTGTCATTCAACAAGCAAACCGGAAAATATCTTGGCAGCATCGGGCACAAAGGAGAAGATCCACAAGGCTACAGCAATGCCAACTGCTTTATTCACCCCCATACCAACAATCTCTACTTTTATCGCCAACCCGACAAGTTGGTAAAATACGATACAAAAGGTAACTATCTAGGGCAAGTACACCTACCACAAAAGATTTCCCCATCCCTTTACTTTACTTTTTCCGACTCCCTTATTCTTGCTCATTATGGAGAAGGAATAGGACAACCGCAAGCAAGTGCGTTACTTTACTTCAACGAACAGGGAGAAGTAAAAGACTCATTGCCGGAATTTGCCAATCCAGGTGATCCTATGGGCATGGACCAGATATCCAGCATCAACGTATTCAAGCAATTACCCGGCAACGCCAACATAGGAGGGTTAATATATATAAATTATCAGGATGGAACAATGACTGTTCTTCCTATAGACCAGCCTTCACTTTGGCTGAACAACGGCAGCATACGTTTCAGAAAAGCGTTCAATGACACAATCTACGACATTAAAGGACACGAAGCTACTGTCCATACCACTTTCCATACCGGGCAATGGCATTTCCCGGCTGAAAAAATGGGACAAAAAGAGGATACAGACAACTACATCGTTATAACCGGTATTCTGGAAACTCCCCAACATCTCTTCTTTATATCTCTACAGGGATTATACGACAAGAGAAAACCCTTCTACGGTATTTACGACAAAGAAAAACATATTACTTATATGAATGATGCCAATGTGGGGCTGACAGATGACCTGACGCATTTCATGCCTTTCTATCCCATCACTTGTACAGAAGAAGGAGAGTATGCCGCTTTATTGGAGATAGGGAAAATAGACGAATGGATGGATAAAAATCCGGGAATTGTCCAAGAAGGAAAGCTAAGCTTTTTACAGGAAATCAATGAAGAATCCAATCCGGTTTGTGTTATAGTGGAACCTTGACAACCATAAAAGAACGCTGCTTTCCTCACGGAGAACAGCGTTCTCTTTCTTCAACACGTTGAAGATAACAGTATGCTAAATTAGTCACGACCTCCACCCAATGCCTGATAGAGATTGATTACGCCTTGCATTTCAGTAAAACGGTTAGCAACCTGAGTTAACTCCGCATTAAGCAAAGTCTGCTGAGCCGTCAAAACTTCCAGATAAGTCGTATTCCCATGTTGCATCAGCAAAGAGGTACTTTCCAAAGCTTTATTTAATGAATTTATTTGTTTATCATAATAAACTGATTTATCACGGGCCGTCTGATATTTCACCAAAGCCTCGTTCACTTCACTTCCTGCATTCAACAAAGCCTGTTGAAAACTCAGTTTGGCTTCTTCTTGCTGAGCTTTAGCTATCTTTAGCTGTGCTATGTTCGCACCTTTATTAAACAGTGGCTGGGTCAACGAAGCTACAGCCGTTGCAATGAACTTGCCCGGATTGACAATCATACTTCCTGCTGAATTAGTCCATCCCGCACTTCCACTTAAAACAATAGAAGGATAAAAGGCGGAACGAGCCTGATTTGTGGCATAGAAAGCTACTTCCAACGAACGCTCCGCACTGCGTACATCGGGACGGTTGGCAAGCATTTGCACAGGGATGCCTACCGGGAAATGTTCCTTCATCATATAAGAACTGTCCCATGTGCCCGTTCTCTCAATAGCATGAGGAGATTCAGCCAACAACAACGACAAACTGTTTTCTACCTGGTTAATTTGTTCTTTCAGATCAAGAACTGAAGTACATATAGTATAATATGTAGCTTCCATTTGTGAAACGGCAGCTTCATTTGCCAATCCGGCTTCCATCAGAGCACGGGTTGCATCTACGGTTTCTTTCCAGGACTTTTCAGTCCGGACAGAAATGGCCAGCTGATTGTCCAGCATCAGCAAGGTATAGTAAGTATTAGCTATACCGGCTATCAGCTGTGTCCGGACAGCCTGTTTATAGTCACGGCTCTGTTCCAGCAATGCTTTCGCCTGGCGTTTCGCATTACGGATGCGGCCGAAAATATCAATTTCCCAACTTGCCGCCACCGGTAAAGTATAAGTTTGTACAGCTTTTCCTTTGTCAAAACTACTTGCTGTCCCCTGAGCTGACAGAGCGAAAGAAGGCAGATAAGCCAATTTGGCTGACAGCATAGCAGCTTCCGCCTCTTTCACACGCCATTGTGCTGACTGCAAATCCGTATTGTTCCGCAAGCCTTGCTCTATCAATTCCTGAAGCCGCGGATCTGTAAAAATCTCCTGCCAGCTCAGATTGCCGATATTATCCACGGTATCAGCAACTGCCACCTCTTCCCCATACAAATTATCGGGCACTTCGGTTGCAGGTTTATATTGGGTATATATGCCGCAGCTACTCAGTGTGAGCGCTGCGACAGTCAGAGTGATGATCTGTTTTTTCATTTTTTCTCTTCGTTTTTGCTTTCGATGTGGTGTTGTCTCTCTTCTTTTGCTTCTACACATTCCTCTTGAATCTGCCAATCGGCCGCCGGCTGAAACTGAATAGGACGTACCTTTTCCTGTAAATATTGGAATACGATAAACAAAGAAGGTACAATAAACAGCAACGCCAGCGTACCGATCACCATTCCACCCACAGTACCTGTTCCCAGCGAACTGTTTCCATTAGCACCTACTCCACTGGCAACCATCAACGGGAACAGACCGAAAATCATAGTCAGTGCCGTCATCAGGATAGGACGCAAGCGGGCTTTGGCGGCAGAAAGTGCAGCGGAAGTCAGGCTCATACCTGCCTTACGACGCTCGGTAGCGTACTCGGTCAGCAAAATGGCAGTCTTAGCAAGCAAACCTATCAACATAATCAAACCGGTCTGCAAATAAATATTGTTCTCCAGTCCCATCATCTTCGCAAACAGGAAGCTACCCATCAGCCCAAACGGAACAGACAACAACACCGCAAACGGAATGAGGAAACTTTCATAAAGTGCACTTAAAATCAGATAAATCATCAAGAAACAGATAGCAAAGATGATAATGGTAGTACCTCCCTGGTCGGTCTCTTCACGGGTAATACCACCAAAGTCGTACCCAAAACCTTTGGGAAGTGCCTGTACGGCAGTTTCCTGAACGGCACGGATGGCATCACCGGTACTATACCCTTCGGCAGGCATTGCATTTACAGCAATAGAATTGAACATATTGAAACGGCTCAGCGATTCTGCCCCATAACTGCGGGTCAATGTCACAAACTGGCTGAGAGGAGCCATCTCGCCATTAGACATACGCACAAAGATATTATTCAACGAGCTTTCATCCACACGATACTTCGGATCTGCCTGAATCATAACCTTATATACTTTAGAGAAACGATTAAAATTTGAAACATACTGCCCACCATAATAGCCGGACAATGTGCTTAGCACAGCATCCGGAGTGATACCGGCACGCTTACATTTGGACGCATCCACTTCTACCGTCCATTGCGGATAACGGATATCAAAAGTAGAGTATGCCATCGCAATCTCGGGACGTTGGTTCAGAGCACCCAGATATTGTTGAGTGGTATTGAAGAAAGTGCCCACATCACCACCTTGTTTATCCTGCATATGGAGTTCCAACGCATTACCCATACCATACCCCGGAATCATACCCGGAGAAATAGCAAATATACTGGCATCCTTGATATCTGCCGTACGGCCATATACCTGTCCGATTACTGCCTGAACATCATTTTCCTTTCCTTCACGCTCATCCCAAGGTTTCAGTTTCAGAATCAACATACCAAAAGAGTTACCCTGTCCGGCTAGCAGACCATAACCTGCCACACGCTGCACATGCAGCACCTGAGGAATATCCATCATGCGCTTTTCAATACGCATCATTACGTCATTAGTCGTTTTCAATGAACTACCTGCCGCCGTGCTGACATTCACAAATACAACCCCCTGGTCTTCATCAGGCACCAAACTGGTTTTAGTTGTATTCATCAAGAAAGCCAATAGTACTACCGAGGCCGCAAGAAGTGTCCATACCATCCATTTGCGTTTGATAAAGAACAATACCCCTTTCTTATATCGTTCAATCATTGCATCGAAAGCAGCATTAAACGCTTTACGGAAACGTGCTGCAAAATTGTTTTTTTCCGTTCCATCCTCATTGATATACGGTTTCAAGAACAAAGCACACAGCGCCGGACTCAAAGTCAGTGCATTGACGGCAGAGATACCTACGGCAACCGCCATAGTCAAACCAAACTGAGTATAGAAAGTACCCGAAGTTCCACTCATAAACGAAACCGGAATAAACACAGCCATAAATACCAACGAAGAAGAGATGACCGCATTGCTAATCCCCTTCATCGCATCAATACTAGCCATATAAGAAGAACGATATCCCACATCAAAACGCGCCTGCACCGCCTCGACGACAACAATGGCATCATCCACCACCGTACCGATCACCAACACCAAAGCAAACAGGGTAATCAGGTTGATACTGAATCCTGCTATGGACATAAAAGCAAATGTACCAATCAAGGACACGATGATCCCCACCAACGGAATAATAGTAGAACGGATATCCTGCAAAAATACATATACAATTAAGATTACCAAAAAAATGGCCTCGAACAAGGTTTTTATCACCTCATGGATAGATGCATACAAAAAGTCATTGGAGCTCATGACCTGAACCATCTCCACCCCTTTGGGCAGATCCTTCCTTGCTTCTTCCAAAAAGGCATCAATATTATTGTTTACTTCTGTCGCATTCGATCCTGCCGTCTGAAAAATCATACAGGAAATACCAGGATGACCATTCATAGCCCCATGATAGGCATAGCTTTCCTCGCCCATCTCTATATCGGCAATTTCTTTCAGCTTCAACACTTCGCCATTATCCGAAGACCGGATCACAATTTCCCCAAACTCTTCCGGAGTAATCAGACGCCCTTTATACTTCATTGTATATTGATAAGTTTCATCAGAGTTTTCTCCGAATGAACCGGTAGCCGATTCAATATTCTGTTCAGCCAACACTTGGGTCACATCCGATGGAATCAATTTATACTGGGCCATCACGTCAGGCTTCATCCAGATACGCATACTATAGTCACCCCCCATAATCATCATATCACCCACACCCTGGATACGAAGAATAGCAGGTTTCAAGTTAATACTGATATAGTTGGACAAGAATTTCTCATCATACGAATCATCCGGACTATATAGTGAGAACATCTGCAAAATACTGGTCTGCCGCTTTGAGGTAGTCACACCCACCTGCGTTACTTCTGCCGGTAACTGTCCGGTTGCCTTCGATACACGGTTCTGCACATTGACCGCTGCCATATCGGGGTCTGTCCCTTGTTTAAAATACACAGTGATATCCACAACTCCGGCATTTGAAGCGGTAGAAGTCATATAAGTCATATTTTCCACACCGTTAATCGCTTCCTCCAACGGAGCGATAACACTCTTCTGAAGAGTTTCCGCACTGGCACCAAAATAAGTCCTGAATTTCAAAAGTGGTAGCCTGAGGAATAACCAAACTTCCTTTCATCGTAACCGGAAGAATCACATTTCCCGATGTTCCGCTATACAGCAACCCATTCTTATTCGGGAATACGGCACGCAGACTTGCGGTACCCGTATTACGGTCTACCACCCCACTGATGGTTTCAATGCGTCCCTTTTCGCCATACATAGACTTGTCATTCAATTGCAGTTCCACTTCCGGCATATTTTTCAGCGCTTCTGCTTTGGAACCATATTGACGGGTCAGAGCCAACAATTGATTTTCAGTCATCGAAAAGTAGACATACATATCCGAATTATCAGAAACCGTAGTCAACGGTTGTGGCAAACTGGCACTAACCAATGCACCTACCCGATAAGGCAATGTACCAATCACCCCGTCCGAAGGACTTTTCACTTCTGTATACGAAAGGTCATTGCGGGCACTCACCTCCTGCGCTTTCGCCTGGGCCAACTGGGCCTTGGCAGTAAGCCATGAGTTTTCTGCCGTCCTCAAATCAAATTCAGAAACTACTTTCTTTGCAAACAATTCTTTCTTGCTATCGTATGTCAACTGTGCTGTTGCCAGTCCGGCTTTCGCCGATTCCACATTGGCGACAGCTGTTTCCAATGCCGCCTTATAAGGCACTTGGTCAATAATAAATAAGACTTGCCCTTTACGCACTGCCTGTCCTTCCTCCACACAAAGCCGGGTAAGGAAACCGGAAACTTGCGGATAAATATCAATATCCTGGCGGCCACGGATCGTAGCCGAATAAGTAGTAGACAAAACTTTGTCCGACGGTGATACCTTTAATACCGCATATTCCGCCTCCATTTGTGCAACAGGCGCCTGTTTACACGACGCTGTCAAAGCAGCACAACCAACCAATACCATTAGTCGCATCCATTTTTTGTTCAATGTCATCATATTCCAATCTTTTTCGGGGACCGGCCACTTTGCCGGCTGGGAGAACCGTTTGATGAAGCTAGAAGACACGGCTATCCTTTTCTGCCGGGAGGGACATGCGCATATCATGATTGATTTGCAGGAGTATGAGCTGGCGCCTAATACGCAAGTAGTTTTGCTGCCGGACACGATTGTCAAATTCACCAATATCAGCCCCGATTTCACCATCTCATATATCGCTTTCTCGCGCATATTGTTTCAAGAAGTGACGGCGCGCCTTGACCTTTCCTTCTTCCGTTTCCTCAAGGAGAACCCTTGCGTAACCCTTCCTGAGGAGCGCACGCGGAGCATCAACGGGCTTGCTTCGGGCATTGAAGACCTTTATCACGACCGGGACAACTGTTTCCGCCAGCAAATCTTGAAGAATTATATCCAGAGTTTCCTGTTGGATATCTACGACAAGACTCATCGCCCGTTTCTCATGAAACGTCCCGAAGGTATCAGCCGGCAGGAAGAGCTGTTCAAGCGGTTTATCCAGTTGGTACACAAGCATTGCACCACCCAGCGTGAAGTCTCTTTTTATGCCAACAAGTTGTTTATCACTCCCAGATACTTATCTACTGTGATACAGAATGTGACAAACACCACCGCCAAAAGCATCATAGACAAGCATGTCATTCTGGAAATCAAAGTGTTATTGAAATCAACGAACTTAAGCGTGCAGGAAATATCCAATCAGCTTTGCTTTCCGGACCAGTCCTTCTTTGGGCGTTATTTCAAGAAGCATACGGGGCTGTCGCCTTTGCAGTATAGAAACCAGAATTGACTACTGCATAGTAGTGGGTGCATTACTATGTAGTAGTTGGGCAACTACTATGCGGTAAATGCTTCATTACCCTATAGTAGTTGAGAACCCTTCAATATGCGTTTATGACGGATAAAGTAAAAGGCTGCCTTCACCTCCGAAAGCAGCCTTTACCTTATTATATAGGATGAATTAATTATTCAGCCAATTTATTGTCTGAACCCAGCACGTTAATAATTTTGTGCTTGTACAGTTTTTCCATATTGTCACGAGCCTGAGGAACTGATGAAGAACCATGAAGAACGATGGGGAATCCCGGAAGTTTTTCCATTACAGCATCCAATACTTCGAATGCCAAAGGAGGAGGAACCATACGACCTGTAGCAGGATCAATGTGGCACTGTTCCGGAGTAAATTTGTATGCACCGTGAGAAGTACCGATAGAGATAGCCAATGAGTCGCAACCTGTACGAGTAGCAAAATCAATTACTTCTTCAGGGTCAGTATAAGTATGATGATCAGAAGAAACTTCATCTTCCACACCGGCCAATACACCCAATTCACCTTCTACAGTTACATCAAACTGATGAGCGTAGTCAACCACCTTCTTAGTCAAAGCTACGTTTTCTTCGTAAGGCAGGTGAGAACCGTCGATCATTACAGAAGAGAAACCTGAGTCGATACAGCTCTTGCAAGTTTCGAAAGTATCTCCGTGGTCAAGGTGAAGAACGATTTCAGGTTTTGCACAACCTAATTCTTTTGCATATTCTACAGCACCCTGAGCCATGTAACGCAACAAAGTAGCGTTAGCATACTGACGAGCACCTTTTGAAACCTGCAAAATAACCGGAGATTTTGTTTCTACTGCAGCTTTGATGATAGCCTGCATCTGTTCCATATTGTTGAAGTTGAATGCAGGAATTGCATATCCACCTTTGATAGCCTTAGCAAACATATCTCTAGTGTTTACCAGACCTAAATCTTTGTAATTAACCATTGTTCTAATATTTATAATTGTTAGTGAATTAAATTCCA
>PPYE01358579.1_pt1 | contig 10798 bp, 9 predicted proteins | sample 1559881 | NCBI WGS metagenome assembly PPYE01 (sample SAMN08240022, study PRJNA423297) | Human gut metagenome, whole genome shotgun sequencing project.
AGTATTACAAGCAGCAACAGAAAATGCGACGTTAACAGATGTTCAAAAAAAATTAATTGGTTTAGATAGTAGTGCAACAATATCAGCAGTTCATGCAGCAAATATATTAAAAATATTAAATGGTACAAGCGAATCTTCTTATTCAACAAAAGTATATACTTATACAGACCTAGAAGATGGAGTAATATTTAAAGATGATATTATTAAAACTGGAGAAAGTGCAACATACTTCTTATGGTTATATTTAGATGAGACAACTCCTAATGATGCTCAAAAGACATACTTTGTAGGAAATATAGATGTTGATGGAGAATATATTCCTAAAGTAAATCCAGTATCATTTAGTAGTGATTCTTGGGATACTATTATTAGTGCTGTTAAAAAAGGGAATATAAGTAAATATAATGTAGGAGATACAAAAACTATAGATATGGGTACATATGGAACTCATACACTACGTATTGCAAATACATCAACACCAAGTGAATGTTCAAGAACAGGCTTTTCACAAACTGCTTGCGGATTTGTACTTGAATTTGCAGATATTATAATTGAGCATACAATGAATGGTACAGCTACAAATGCAGGAGGGTGGCCAGCAACAACAATGAGAACATTTGTAAATAATGATATATATAATGCAATACCAGATGAAATAAAGAATGCAATAATAGATACAACAGTAGTATCAGGACATGGAAAAAGTGACACAGAAAACTTTACATCAACAGATAAATTATACTTACTAAGTACAGCAGAAGTATGGTCACAAGGAAGTTCAAATACAATAAGTAATGATACAGCAAGAGATAATACTAGACAACTAGATTACTATAAAAATTTAGGAACAAGTACAAGTAATTATAGTGGAGCAATAAAGAAAAACGGAACTAGTGCTTCAAGGTGGTGGCTTCGCGCGGCTTATTCCAATACTACTTTCACTTTCTTATTTGTTTCCGACTCCGGAGGTTGGAGTGCCAACAATACTACTATTGCTAGCGGCGTTTCACCAGCATTCCGTATTGGCTAGCCTAATATATTTTACAGGAATTGTGTAAACAATTCCTTTTTTTTAATTTATCTTTATGATATAATTAATTAGTAATTAAAATAGAAGTGGTGAATTATATGTATATTAAGAATATAAAATTACATGGATTTAAAAGTTTTGCTGATAAAATTGATATAGAATTAGATCAATTCTTTACTGGTATAGTTGGACCTAATGGATCAGGCAAAAGTAATATAGTTGATGCAATAAAATGGGTACTTGGAGAACAAAGTGTTAAGACACTAAGAGGAAGTAATAATATGACTGATGTAATATTCAGTGGATCATCTTCTCGTCCTGCATCTAACTATGCATCAGTAACACTTGTATTTGATAATAGCGATAGGACACTAAATATAGACTTTAATGAAGTTGCTGTTAAAAGAATAGTATATAAAACAGGAGAAAATGAATACTATCTTAATCAAGAAAGATGTAGACTTAAGGATATAACTGACTTATTTATGGATAGTAGAAGTAGTAAAGAATCATTTAATATAGTTCCTCAAAATAAAATAGATCAAATATTAAGTGAAAAGCCTGAAGAGAGAAGAGTAATATTTGAAGATGCAGCTGGTGTACTTAAATATAAAAGACGTAAAGAAGAAAGTTTATCAAAATTATCTAAGACACACGATAACATTGAAAGAATAAACTTAATAATACGTGAAAATAGTGAAAACTTAGAACCACTTAGTGTGTCAGCTAAAAAAGCACGTGAATATAAAGAAGCATTAAATGAACTAGAAAGTGTTGAAATAGCATTAATTGCTAAAGATATAAATACTTATAGTGAAGAAATAGACATAAAGAAAGATAAGAAACTTAAGAAAGAAGAAGAATTATCACTAATAGACACAGATAATACTAAAGATAGTACTGAAGTAGAAAAGATTAAAGTTAGTATTCTTGATTTAGACAATAAAATTAAAGAAACAAGTACTAATATATTTAAAATCAATGAGAATTTAATTGAATTAAGTAACAAAAAAACATTGCTTATGGAGAGAATTAAATATGATAAAGAAAGTAATGAAGTACAAAATAACTTAATATTACTTAAAGATAAAGAAGGCTCTCTTAATAATTTAATATCGTCATTAAAGTTCGATCTAGGAAGTCTTAAAAATAATAAGAATGATTTAGATAATAAAGTTCTTGATAATAATAATGTATATAAAGAAGTGTTAAATGAACGTGAAAAGGTTAATTTTGAGCTTAATAATGAACGTAAGAGATTAATTGAAACTAAGAATAAAATTGATATTCTTGAAAGTAATATATCTAATATGAGTAAGATACCTTATGCGGTTAAAGCAATAGTTGGTAATCCTACCTTAAGAGGAATACATGACATTATAGCAAACCTAATCGATACTGATAAAGAATATTCTACTATGCTTGATGTAGCTTTAGGAGCTAGTTCTAACAATATTGTTACTAATGATGAAGCATGTGCTAAAGAAGCAATTGAATACTTAAAAAGTCATAATAAAGGAAGAGCAACTTTCTTTCCATTAAATGTTATAAAACCTAAGAGTGTAGATCCAGAAACACTTAAAAGTATATCTAATATTATTGGATTTATAGGTATCGCAAGTGACTTAGTTACATATGATACTAAATATTATAACATTGTAATGAATCAACTTGGTAATATTATAGTGACTCGTGATATATCTACTGCTATAGCAATATCTAAAAAGATTAATCATAGATATAGAGTAATATCACTTGATGGAGAAATAATACATGTTGGTGGTATTATGACAGGTGGTAGTGTTAAAAGTAATAATTCATATATATCTGATAAATATGAACTTGAAAGATTAAAATTATCACTAGATAATATAAATAACAATATTAAAGACTTAGATGTTAAACTTGATAATAAAGATAGAGAACTTGATATAATTAAGAATAAGAATTATAGTATCAATATTGAAATAATTAAGGTTAATGAAGAAATTAATAATAAAACAAGTTTATTACATGAAAAGATTAGTGAACTAGAAAGCATTAATAATGAAATAAAGAATCTTACTGATGATTCACTTGATAATGAACTTAATAATATAATAAGTGAATATTATGAAAATGAAAAAGTTAAGAGTGAACAAGAGAAATTACTTGATAAATATAATAATGAAAAGAATGAACTTAACATTACTCTTAATGATTTAGAATCATCTATTAGAAAATCTAATCAAGAATATATATCTTTAAAGAATGATATAAGTAGTTTAGAAATAGATATTACTAAACTTAATATGAATTTAGATAACTTATTAAATCGTTTAAGTGAAGACTATAATTTAGGATATGAAAGAGCTAGAAGTGAGTATACTCTTGAAATAGAAGAAAGTGTTGCTCGTGAAAAAGTAAGCACTTTAAGAAGAAAGATTAAATCACTTGGAGATGTTAACTTAGGCAGTATTGATGAATATGATAGAATATATAAAAGAGTTACATTTTTAACTAAACAAAAAGAAGATCTTGAAAAGAGCCAAAGTGATTTACTTAATATTATTGATGATATGGATAATGTAATGAAAGATAAGTTTGTTACATCATTTAATAATATAAATATAGAATTTGGTAAAGTATTTAAGACATTATTTAAAGGAGGAAATGCACATCTTGAACTTACTGACCCAGATAATATCTTAGAAACTGGTATTGATATTATAGCAGTACCTCCTGGAAAGAATAAAAAACCACTTAGTTTACTTTCTGGAGGAGAAAGAACTATGACAGCAATAAGTTTATTATTCTCAATAATGAATCTTGAAAAAGTACCATTTGTAATACTTGATGAAGTTGAAAGTGCACTTGATGAAAATAATGCAACTATATTTGGCGAATATTTAAATAATTATAAAAATAAAACTCAATTGCTTGTTATAACACATAAAAAGAAAACAATGGAATTCTTAGATAAATTATATGGTATAACTATGCAAGAGAGTGGAGTAAGTAAAATAGTAAGCGTTAAATTAGAGGATTAAATCCTCTTTTTAAGTACATATAAAAAGTAATGCTATTTAATAACATTACTTTCTTTTAATATCTTTTCAAGTTCATTTATACTTTGTACACCAACTATATCAGCAGCTTTATTTCCTTTTAGAGTAGCCATACCATAAAAATCATTTATATTACTTATTCCATAACTATTACTTAAATATTTTAAATCTGTTTCAGTTAATGTTTCATAATCCATCCAAGTTAAATCTATTTTATTATTTTCAGCTACACTTGATACATCTGTTTTATATTTAGCATAGTTTTCATTATCTTTTTTAGCTATTATTGTTATCATTTTATCAGCAGTACTAAGTGATGTATACCAATTTTTAATTGTATCTGATGTATTATTTAAATCAGGTATATTATTATCATTTGTTATATTATCTGTAACTACTGTATTTAAATTAATTTTTACTGTAGTAGTTGTTCCTTCATCACTTATTCCAAGTCCTTGTATAACATTTGTATTATAGAAGTAATCAAATTGATAATTCTTAAATATTTCTCCTTCAGGATGATTATTTTTAACAGCTACTGCATCAATCATAAATCTAGCAACGCTTATACTTATATCTTTATCAGCACTAGCATTTCCATATTGCATAACTAATATTCCAGTTCCAAGCGACTCATCATAAACAAAGTCATATGAAGCATCTATTGTATCAGTTTTATATCTAACAATAATTCTATCATCTTTTAATTTAGAACGTATATCAATACCAGCTTCTCTATATCTAATAATTGAACTTAAATTATTAAATGAATCATTTACCGGCTTTAATTCTTTTCTTATTTTTCCATGAGAACCAACGCCATTCATATATAAGATAACCCCTGATATTGACAAGATAAGTGTTATAATCCATATAACTCCCCAAAATATCAACCTTATTTTATTTTCTTTTTTCATATCTATTTTCACCTATAATAATTATAAAATATAAAATGATAAAAGTAAACATAAAATTAAAAGAGCGTTATATCGCTCTCATATTATCCTGATTCTTAAATGGATCTTTAGGGTCTATTTTATCAATAAACATTATACCATTTAAATGATCTATTTCATGTTGAAATGCTACTGCTATCTCTTCACGAACTCTTTTCACACACTCTCTACCTTCCTCATCATAATATTTAACTGTTATTCTAGCATATCTAGGTACTATACCTTCAACATATCTATTTACACTTAAACATCCTTCTCCCTCTTCAACATAAATAAGTTCTTCTGAGTTAGATATAATTTCAGGATTAATGACTCTATATTCTTCAAATGTACCATCATCTTTTTTATAAGATATAACAAAGAATCTTTTAAGAACCCCAAGCTGTACTGCTGCAAGTCCCATACCAGCTCTTATATCATTTTTACTAGCATATTCTTCATCTTGGCTAAGTCTTAAATACATAATCATATCATTTATTAATAATTTATCATCTTCTGATAATGGAAAAGTTATTTTTTTACTTTTTTCTCTTAATAATTTAGATTTTTTTTCATCTAATATATCACTTTGCTTGAACATACTCTCGTTCCTCCGTACATATTTTATCAAAAATGATTAATAATATCAATTTTTATTGAAAATTTTAATTATTAATTATATAATTGTTATAGATTAGGAAAGTAGGTAATATTTATTATGAATAAAACAAGTTTAAAAATAATGCTATCAAGTATAGGAATTGCTATTATTCTTGCTTTAATGGCAACTGCTACTTATGCATATTTCACTTTAGAAATTGAAGGTAAAGGAAGCAATATGATTATTAATACTTTTAATAAAAATATGCAGATAACTTATACTGATACAAGCAATGTAACTTTAGTTAATGCTTATACTGGAGAAACTGTAAGTAAAACATTTACTGTAAAAAACACTGGTGATGTAGCTGTATATTACAATATAACACTTGAAAGTGTAGTTAATAATTTTGCAAAACCTGAAGAGTTAGTTTATACAATAACTGAAACTGGAGGTGCCGCAAATAAAACTGAAACAGTAGTTCCAAGCACTGATAGTACAATACTTTCTGATATAAAAATTGATAAAGGAGCAACTCATTATTATGTAATGCAAATCACATTCTTACAAAAAGAATATGATCAATCATACAATATGAATAAAACCTTCTCTTCTAATATAAATATTGTTCCAAGTAATAATTCCGGATCACTTATGAAAGCGGATAGAGATACTATTGGATATGCTATTATTAATGATTTTGAAAATAGAAGCGTAAGTACTTATAGCAATAATACTAATGGATATGTATTTACTAATAATAGTATTGATGGTGAAAAAAATTATTTATATACAGGTAGTAGCAATAATAATAATGCATTATTTGGTGGATTTTGTTGGAAAATAATTAGAGCAAATACACTAGGTAATGTAAGAATGATATATAATGGAACACCTACTGATGGAAATTGTAGTACCTTAAATGATACTACTGTTTTTATTAATAGTAGTGTTTTTAATGATAGTTCAAATTATAATGCTTATGTTGGATATATGTATGGTAGTCCAAATAGTACAACATATGAAGATGAACATAAGAATACTAATAGTAGTAAAATAAAAACTATACTTGAAGAATGGTATGCAACTAATTTATTAAAATATAGTGATTATATTGAAGATGCAATATATTGTAACAATAGAAAAACATATGAATTTACTATAAATAATGTTAAATATTCAACATCAGGATATGGTAATTTAAATACTGGTTATTTATCAAAATATAATGATGGTATAAAAGAAAAGCCAAGCTTAGATTGCACTAATGTAAATGATAGATTTACTGTATCAAAGAAATTAAATACTTATCCAATTGGATTAATTACAGCAGATGAAGCAATGTTTATTGGAAATAAAGAAACAACAAGTACTACAACATATTTAGATAATAATAATGCTTATTGGACAATGACTCCAGCATATTTTAATGGTACTAATGCATATAATTATGTAATAAAAGGTAATAATCTTAAAACATTATCTACTAGTACTAGTGCTGGTGTAAGACCTGTAATTACAATCAAAAATAGTGTAAAATTATTAGGTGGTAATGGAAGTGAAAGTACTCCATATATAATAACAAAGTAGGTGAAAAAATGAATATATTAGATGCTTTAATAATTATATTATTAATACTTGGTATCATGGGTGGTATGAGAAGAGGGCTCATAAAAGAAACAGTTTTACTTGTTGGATTAATCTTCATAATAGTAGTTTCTTTCTATCTTCGAACACCAATCGCAACATTTATGTATAAGACACTACCATTCTTTGAATTTAGTGGTAAATTTCAAGGAGTAGCAATACTAAATATATTACTTTATGAACTAATAGCATTCTTAATAATATTTTCAATACTATATTTAATACTAAGAATATTATTAAAAGTAACTGGTATTATTGAAAAGATACTAAAAGCAACAATAATACTTGGAATATTCTCTAAAATAGGTGGAGCAATAGTTGGATTTATAGAAAGCTATGTAATTATATTTATTATATTATTTATATTTAGCCAACCATTTTTAAAAATAACAGGCATGGATGATTCAAAAATAGGTAAATTCATATTAAATAATACACCAGTTATGACACCAGCTGTAAGTAATATAAAAAATGCTACAGAAGAACTTGTAGATCTAATGGCTAAATCAAAAGGAGATAAATTTAATAATGAAGCAATAGACTTATTTATCAAATATGATATAATAACTCCTGAAAATGTTAAATTATTAAAAGAGAAAGGAAAATTAAAATGATACATCTAGAAAATGATGATTTAAATAGTGTTATAAGTAGTGGTAATTATTTAGTAGATTTCTATGCAGAGTGGTGTGGTCCATGTAAAATGCTTGCTCCTGTTCTTGAAAGCATAAGTGATAAAATCAATGTAGTAAAAGTAGATATTGATAAATTACCTAAACTAACAGAAGAATATAGAATAATGAGTGTTCCAACTTTAATATTCTTTAAAGATGGAAAAAAAGTAAAAGAAGTAGTTGGCTTTCAAACAGAAGAAGAATTACTAGAAATTATAAATGAAATGTAAGAAGACGATATTAATCGTCTTTTTAAATATATTAAACAATCTATTTCTATTTAAAAATGTGTATAAAAGTTATAAAACTAAAAATAATGAAAGTAAAGATAGAATAGAAGAATTAACTAATGAAATGAAAGCACTATTATAGATATAATAGTATGACTAATAGAGAAGATAAAACAAATACTTATGATGAACCAGTTCCTAAATTAAAAAAAAATAGAGTTTTAGAGTTTAAAAAACTCTTTTTGTATGGTATAATCTTGTAGAAAGTTGAGGTGAATCACTAGGCTGTTTTCCTAGGTAGATTATGGATTATAAGAATATAGAAACTTATGATTATGATTTAGATGAATCTTTAATAGCTCAAACTCCTATTAAAGAACGTGATCACTCTAAATTATTAATCGTAAATAGAAAAGATGGAAATTATAAAGATGAAGTATTTTATAATATTATAAATTATCTTCATAAAGGAGATGTATTAGTACTTAATAATACTAAAGTATTACCAAGTAGAATTATTGGATATAAGACTGATACTAATGCTAAAATAGAAGTACTATTACTTACTGATTTAGGCAATAATGTATGGGAATGTCTTGTTAGACCACAAAAAAGAGTACATATTGGTACTGTTATTAAATTTGATGATGATTTTACTTGTGAGGTTGTTGAAGTTAAGGATAATGGTATTACCCATGTTAAATTAATGTTTAGTGGTATTTTAGTTGAACATTTAGATAAAGTTGGAGCGATGCCACTACCACCTTATATACATGAAAAACTTAAAGATAATAGCAGATATAATACTGTGTATGCTAAAAGAGAAGGTAGTGCTGCTGCTCCTACTGCTGGACTTCATTTTACAAATGAATTACTTGATCAAATAAAAGAAAAAGGTATTGAAGTATTATATGTAACTCTTAATGTAGGATTAGGTACTTTTAGACCTGTTAGTGAAAATGATATTACTCATCATGATATGCATAGTGAAACATATGAAATAAGTGAAGATGTATGTAAAAGACTTAATCTTGCAAAAAAAGAGGGAAGAAGAATTATATGTGTTGGTACTACATCTATGAGAACATTAGAGGCTAATATAAGTAAATATGGATGTTTTAAAGGGACTAAAGAAGCTACAAGTATATTTATATATCCTCCATATCAATTTAAGTCATGTGATGCTTTAATTACTAATTTTCATTTACCTAAAAGTACACTTGTTATGCTTGTATCTGCTTTTAGTAGCGTTGATATTATAATGAATGCATATAGACATGCAATGGAAGAAAAATATAAATTCTTTAGTTTTGGAGATGCTATGTTTTTAACAAATGAGGAGGTAAAATAATGGATTTACATTTTAAATTAATAAAAGAAACATCTTATGGAGCAAGACTTGGTGAATTTAAAACAAAGTGGGGTCATCATAAAACACCAATGTTTATGCCAGTTGGAACACAAGCTACAGTTAAAACACTTAGTCCTGAAGAATTAAAAGACGCAGGTGCTGACATTATTTTATCAAATACATATCATTTATGGTTAAGACCTGGTGAAGATGTAGTTGATAATGCTGGTGGTCTTCATAATTTTATGAATTATAAAACAGGGCCTATTCTTACTGACTGTGGTGGCTTTCAAGTATTTAGTTTAGCAAAACCTAAAGATATAAGTGAAGAAGGAGTTAAATTTAAAAGTCATATTGATGGAAGAAACTTATTTTTGACACCTGAAAAAAGTATTGAAATTCAAAATAAATTACATTCTGATATAATGATGAGTTTTGATGAATGTCCTCCTTATCCAGTTACTCATGAATATATGAAAAATAGTATTGAAAGAACGCTTAGATGGATGAAAAGAAGTAAAGCTGCGCATAAAGATCCAGAAAATCAAGCATTATTTGGTATTGTTCAAGGTGGAGAATTTGAAGACTTAAGAAAGTTTTCTGCGATTGAAACTGCTAAAATAGGATTTGATGGATATAGTGTAGGTGGAGTATCTGTTGGAGAAGACCCAGTAACCAAACTTAAAATGATAGAATATACTACACCTTACTTACCTAAAGATAAAATAAGATACTTGATGGGAGTAGGAGAACCAATTGATCTAATTGATGGTGTAATTCGTGGCATAGATATATTTGATTGTGTGCTTCCAACTAGACTTGCTAGACATGGTAATGCTCTAACACATGATGGAAGAACTAATCTTCGTAATGCAAGATTCATTGAAGATTTAGATCCAATAGAAAAAGATTGCGATTGTTATACATGTAAAAACTTCACTAAATCATACATAAGACATTTACTTGTTGCTGATGAATCATTCGGGCAAAGATTAATATCAATTCATAATATAAGATTCTTAACTCATTTAATGGAAGAAATAAGAGAACATATAGAAAAAGATGACTTATTAGAATTTAGAGAAGAATTTGTAAGTAGATACAATAGTAAAAAGAAGTAACTCACATTAGAATTGCTTCTTTTATCTTGCTTAAATCCTACTTAAATCTTACTTAAAATATTTAATTAATACTTTGATACTCCAACTATGCCTCCTGTTATAGAAGATAAAATAAGTGTTAAATAATATATAAGAGTACTTAAACTATATTTAGAAGTGATA
>PPYE01433688.1_pt1 | contig 10793 bp, 8 predicted proteins | sample 1559881 | NCBI WGS metagenome assembly PPYE01 (sample SAMN08240022, study PRJNA423297) | Human gut metagenome, whole genome shotgun sequencing project.
ACACCCGGACAATGGGAAGGTCATGGCGCTTGCCCACTTCGTAGTCGTTTGGGTCGTGGGCGGGGGTGATCTTCACCACGCCGGTGCCCTTTTCCATATCGGCGTGGTCGTCGCAGACAATGGGGATTTCCTTATTCAGCAGCGGCAGGATCACATGGCAGCCGTGGAGATGGGTGTACCGGGGGTCGGCGGCGTTGATGGCCACGGCGGTGTCCCCCAGCATGGTTTCGGGACGGGTGGTGGCCAGCTCCAAAAACTCCCCGGTTTCCTTCACCGGGTAGAGCAGGTGCCAGAAGTGGCCGTCCTGGGTCTCGTACTCCACTTCCGCATCGGAGATGGAGGTGTTGCAGTGGGGGCACCAGTTCACCATCCGGTTGCCCCGGTAGATCAGGCCCTTGTTGTACAGGTTGACGAACACCCGGTTGACTGCCTTGGAGCAGCCTTCGTCCAGGGTAAACCTTAACCGGTCCCAGTCGCAGGAGGAGCCCAGCTTTTGCAGCTGCTTGACGATGGTTCCGCCGTACTCTTCCTTCCAGGCCCAGGCCCGCTTCAAAAAGCCTTCCCGGCCCAAATCCTCCTTGGTGATGCCTTCCTTGGCCATGGCTTCCACGATTTTGGCTTCGGTGGCGATGGAGGCGTGGTCGGTGCCCGGCACCCACAGCGCTTCATACCCCTGCATCCGCTTAAACCGGATGAGGATGTCCTGCAAGGTCTCGTCCAGGGCGTGGCCCATGTGGAGCTTGCCGGTGATGTTGGGGGGCGGGATGACGATGGTGTAGGGTTTCTTTTTCGGGTTGGGACTGGCGTGGAAGCACTTATGGTCCGTCCAGTCCTGGTAGATACGCTCCTCAAAGGTTTTGGGGTCGTACACTTTGCTTAATTCTTTGCTCACAGTCATTCCCCTTTCAAGGTTTGGGTGTGCCCAAGGGCAGTAAAAAACGCCCCAGGGCAGGATTTCTGCCTTAGGGCGAACAAGTCAATGTCCGTGGTACCACCTAAGTTCAAGGGAGGTTGGCGTGGTTGGGGGTAGGAAGCAGTCCTTTCCGGATTGACCCGCCTAGGCTTCGCCATCGGCGGGCGGATTCCGGGGCCGGGTTCCACCGGCTGCGGCGACTGAATTTTAGTGCCGCACCGGATGAAAAAGAACTCCGGTTCCTTTGCGGGGTAAGTTCCACCGATTTTTGCGAAGCAAAATGGCGGCCATGCCTTTCGGCCGCCAAGGTGGGACTTAGAAACGAGAAACGTCGTATGACGTTTCGGAGACGTTTCGTTGTCACCCACACCCCACCAGTTTTTTAAAAAAAACTGGACTAAAAACTTTTAAGTCCGCATATTCCCTTGCGCTCTCTGCCCGATAACGGGGGCGTCCGCCGCAGTGCGGTGGCTAAAAGGCGACCTTCCTTCCGCTTCCGCCCGCCCTTGCACCAACCGGGCGTTCTCTTTGCCGGAACCACGGGAGTACTCCTCCTTTATCGCAGCCGATTTAGGAAAAGTATACCCCATTTTGCCGGGGTTTGTCAATCCTTCCCGGTAAAATAATCGTACACCGCATCCGCCAGATACTGGTTCCCCAGCTTGGAAAGGTGGCACCCTCCTGCAAACAGGTTCACCGGCGCCGGGGCGGCGTCGTTGTCCAGCATAATCTGCCGCAGGTGGGTCTTCACATCCAGACAGGGAATGGAAAAGGCTTCGTCCAGCTGCCGGATGATGGTATCAAACACCAGTAGCTTTTCGTCCTTTTCCCTGCTGTAAGGGCAGGGAGTGGTGGTCAGCTGCACCGTCTTGCACCCCAAATCCGCCAGCTGTTCCAGCAGATAGGAAAGCTGCTCCTGAAACTGGGCGGGGGAGAGGGTTTTGGCGTCGTTCTGGCCGATGCACAGCACCACCCAGTTGGGTTTTAAGGATTCCAGCTCCCAGAACCGCTCCATCAGCCCGTTGACGGTGTCGCCTCCCACCCCCAGGTTGTAGGTTTTTAGGTCCAGCTTGGGGTAGTGGATCACCAGCCGCTGCAAAAACAAATCCACATAGCTGTCGTCGTAGTTTAAGGAAAACTTCACCCGGGGGTCGGGGTTGTCCTTGATCTCGCTGCGCCGAGTGATGCTGTCCCCGAAAAACACCAGGGTGTCCCCGTCTCTCAACCGCATTGTTTCTTCCCCCTTTCCGGCAGTACCACTTCCCGGAAGTCGGAAATCACCTGCTCCACCAGAGGGTTGTCCTCCAGCACCTTCCGGGCTTCTTCTGTCTCCCCAATGGCGATGATTTTGGCGACCCCGGCGTTTTGGGCGGACTGGATGCCACTGGCGGCGTCTTCCAGCACCCAGCAGTCTTGGGCGTCCACCTCAATGGCCGCCGCTGCCCGGAGGTACAGATCCGGGGCGGGCTTGCCGGGGATGCCGGGGAGCAGGCAGCTCACCTTCTCCCGGTCAAACCACCGGTCCAGGCCGAAGGCGGAAAAGTAGTAGTCCACATTCCCCGGCTGGGCGCTGGTGGCGATGTTCATGGGGTAACCCAGGGCTTTGGCCTTGTTCAGAAATTCCTCCGCCCCCGGAGCCAGGGACAGCTTTCCCTGAGCCTGTAAGTCCCGGCAGAGGGAAAGGTAAATTTCCTCCTTTTGCTCACTGTATCTGGCGCAGTCTGCCTCGGAGGTGTCCTCCCCCAGAATCCGCCGGACGGCGGCGGCGTTGGATTTGCCCCGGACATAGGTGCGCTGTTCCTCCTCAGAGAAGGGAAAGCCCCGGAGAGCTTGGGCCAGCCGGTTCCAGGCCGTGTCGTTGAGAAGATTGTCCAAAAACAGGGTGCCGTTAAAGTCAAAGAGCAGTCCGGCAGGGATCATAAAACCGCCTCCAAAAGATAGGTTGATTTTATTATACCGGAATGCAAACCCGGGTTCAAGGTGAATCTTCACAATTTGTCTGTTTACTGGATGGGAAACGGGTGATAGAATAGGAGGGTAATTTCTTCCCATATTCCTTTGGAGGGTTGCCCATGTATTATAAAGAATCCTGGCTGGACAAGCTGGACCGAAAGTTCGGCCGCCACGCCGTCCCCAACCTGATGACCATCCTCACCGTCTGCACCGTGGCGGCCTGGGTGCTGGACTACATTATGTATTTTCAAACGGGAATGAGCTTTTCTTCCTTTTTGGTGTTCAGCCGGGATTTGATTTTCCAGGGCCAGGTGTGGCGGGTGTTCACCTTCCTCTTCCTGCCCCCGTCGGGGAACTTGATCCTCTCTGCCTTCATGCTTTATTTTTACTGGATGATCGGTTCCGCTCTGGAACGGGAGTGGGGGGACTTCCGCTTTAACCTCTACTACCTCTTTGGCTTTCTGGGCGCTATCATCGCCGGACTGCTCACCGGCTACGCCACCAGCGAGTACATCAACCTTTCCCTGTTTCTGGCCTTCGCCATCCTCAACCCCAACTACCCGGTGCGGCTGTTCTTCCTCATCCCCATTCCGGTGAAGTTTCTGGCCATTGTGGACGGGCTGTTTTTGGTGTGGCGGCTCATCATAGAAAGCTGGTCGGGGCGGGTGGCCCTTGCCTTTTCCCTGTTAAACCTGCTGCTGTTTTTCGGAGGAAATCTGTTTCGGAGAATCAAAAATCTCCGCCGCCAGAAGGAGTATCGGGATTCCTTTTCAGGCCCTTCCGACGATTGGAACAACGACCCCTGGCGGCGGTAAGGAGGACGTACTATGAACTATGAACAGGCTTTGGACTACATCCACTCCCTCTCCCGCCACGGCTGGGTGCTGGGATTGAACCGGGTGTCCCGGCTGCTGGCCCGGGTGGGCAATCCCCAGAATCGGGGGAAGTTTCTCCACATCGCCGGCACCAACGGCAAGGGCAGTCTGGTGCAGCTTTCCGGCAACCTGCTGATGCAGGCGGGGTACAAGGTGGGCAAGTACACCTCCCCCTATGTGCTGGAATTCCGGGAGCGGTTTACCGTCAACGACCAGATGATTTCGGAATCGGACCTGGCCGCCTGGACCGCCCGGCTCAAGCCTATGGTGGACAAGCTGGAGCAGGAAGGGGTGTTCATCACCGAGTTTGAATTTATCACCGTGCTGGCCTTCTGCTGGTTTGCCCAGATGGGCTGCGACATCGTCTGCCTGGAAGTGGGGCTGGGAGGACGGTTTGACGCCACCAACGTGATCCCCTCCCCGGTGGCCTGCCTCATGGCCTCCATTTCCCTGGACCACACCGCCATTTTGGGGGACACGGTGGAGCAGATTGCCACTGAAAAGGGGGGCATCCTCAAGCCCGGCGCACCGGCGGTGCTTTACCCGGAGATGAACCCCGAGGCCGCAAGGGTGCTGGAAACCATTGGGTCTCAGGTGGGGGCAAAGGTGTTCCGGCCAGACCCCGCCGCCCTGACCGTTTTGGAGGAGACCCCCTTCGGCAGCCGGTTTACGTTGGAGGGGAAGGAGTATACCATTTCCCTGGCGGGGCGGCACCAGTGCTTCCACACCCAGATGGTGCTGGCTCTGCTCCCCATTTTGCAGCAGGCGGGGTTTGGGGTGACCCGACAGCACGCCGCCAAGGCCTTCGCCCACACCCATTTTCCCGGAAGGTTTCAGGTGCTTTGCCGCCGCCCCTTTGTGGTGGTGGACGGAGCCCACAATCCCGAAGGGGTAGCTGGGCTGAAGGAAATCCTCTCCCACATTCCCTGCCCAAAAAAGATTGCCGCCGGGATGCTGGGGGACAAGGCGGTGGAGGAAAACCTGAAGCTGCTGGCGGGGCAGTCGGACACCCTGTTCTGCCTGCCGGTGGACAACCCCCGTGCCCTCTCCCCCAGGGAGCTGGCTCAACTGGCCCGGCCTTACTTTGCTCGGGTGGCGTGTTTCGAAACGGTGGAGCAGGGACTGGCCGCTGCTTTGGAGGAATTGGAGCCGGAGGAGATGCTCTTGGTCTGCGGCAGCTTTTTCCTGGCCGGGGAGGCGGTGGCGGCGCTGGACTCCCTGCTGCCGGAAGGGAAGTAACAAAAAAGCTGCCTTCCGGCAAGGCCCCGGGAAAACAGCTTTTGATTTGGCATAAGGATACCCCGCCGGAAAAATTACACGGCGGGGGTCATTTTTTTAGTATTCCGGTTCAAAATATTCCCGGACGGAACAGCGGATGATGTCCTCCATCTGCCGGGTCTCCGCTTCTTCCTCCTGGGGACTGCGGGCAGCCAGCAGGGTGAAGTAGGGACTGGGCCGGGAGAGCAGGCTGTCCCGGCAGCGGTACATCCAAAGCTGGGGGGAACCTTTGCGCTCTTTTTGCAGCAGGGCAATGCCTTCTCCCTGGTGGATCCGCCAGTCCGGGAACACCAGCAGCGCCGGGCGGAAGAAGGAAAAGAACGTCCATTTCCGGAACCGGACCGATTCCGGTTCCGCCCACAGCTCCATTCGATTTTCATGGCCGAAAAAGCCGATAATTTCCTTGAGTACCGTAAAATCTATCGGGGCCGACAGGGAAATGGGTTTGCAGAGCAGATCGTTTGTGTTCGCTTCCATCCTCATAGCTATTCTCCTCAAAATCGGGCGCAAGGCGCCGTTCTCTTTGACTACTTCTAGTATACGAGATTTCAGACAAAATGTCAAACGATTTTTTCTGCGTTTTCCGCTGGAGAAGCCGGTTTTCAGGAAATTAAAACCAATTTGTCCGGCATGGAAATTGACAATCTTTCCGGATTTTGTTACACTTATTTTTATTGATTCATTTTTCCGCCGCAGAAAGGGAGTTTTCACAACATGGCCAAGGCAAAGCAGGAATACGGCAACGAGAGTATTACCTCCTTAAAGGGGGCGGACCGGGTGCGCAAACGCCCGGCGGTGATCTTCGGCTCCGATGGGCTGGAGGGCTGTGAGCACTCGGTGTTTGAAATCCTCTCCAACTCCATCGACGAAGCCCGGGAGGGGTACGGCTCCTCCATTATCGTCACCAAATATCTGGACGGCTCCATTCAGGTGGAGGACTTCGGCCGGGGCATTCCGGTGGACTATAACCAAAACGAGCAGCGTTACAACTGGGAGTTGGTGTTCTGCGAGCTGTACGCCGGGGGCAAGTACCAAAACGACACCGGGGACAACTACGAGTTTTCCCTGGGGCTCAACGGTCTGGGGCTCTGCGCCACCCAGTATGCCAGCGAATACATGGAGGTGGAGATCCACCGGGACAAGCAGAAGTACGCCCTGCGGTTTGAAAAGGGGGAGAACATCTCCTTCGACAAGCAGTCCTGCCGGTACAAAGCCACCGGCACCCGGATTCACTGGCGGCCGGACCTGGAGGTATTTACCGACATCGACATTCCGGTGGAATACTACCAGGATGTGCTCCGCCGCCAGGCCATCGTCAACAAGGGGCTGGTGTTTACCTTAAAGGTGGAGACGAAGGAGGGCTTTACCAGCCAGGATTTCCTCTATCAGGACGGCATCACCGACTATGTGAAGGAGGTGCTGGGAGATCAGGGGCTGACCGGGGTGCAGTACTGGGAGACCGAGCGCACCGGCCGGGACCGGGAGGATAAAAAGGACTATCGGGTGAAGCTCAGCGTGGCGGTGGCCTTCTCCAACCGGGTGAAGCTGCTGGAATACTACCACAACTCCTCCTGGCTGGAACACGGCGGCAGCCCCGACCGGGCGGTGCGCCAGGCTTTCGTCAGCCAGCTGGACAGCTACTGCAAGCAAAACGGCAAGTACAACAAAAATGAAAGCAAGATCACCTTTGCCGACGTGGAGGAGTGCCTGGTGCTGGTAAGCTCCTCCTTCTCCACCCAGACCAGCTACGAGAACCAGACCAAAAAGGCCATCAACAACAAGTTCATCTACGAGGCCATGACCGACTTTCTCAAGCACCAGATGGAAGTCTGGTTTTTGGAGAAGCCGGAGGAAGCTGGAAAAATTGCCGAGCAGGTGCTGATCAACAAGCGCAGCCGGGAAAACGCAGAAAAGACCCGGCTGAACCTGAAAAAGACCCTCTCCGACAAGGTGGACATGGCCAACCGGGTGGCGAAATTCGTGGACTGCCGCAGCAAGGACCTGTCCCGGCGGGAGCTGTATATCGTGGAAGGAGACTCCGCTCTGGGCTCGGTGAAGCAGGGCCGGGACGCAGAGTTCCAGGCGGTGATCCCGGTGCGGGGGAAAATCCTCAACTGCCTGAAAGCGGACTACGCCAAGGTGTTCAAAAACGAGATTATCACCGACCTGATCAAGGTGCTGGGCTGCGGGGTAGAGGTGAAGAGCAGCAAGAACAAGGACCTGTCCACCTTCGATTTAAGCAAGCTGCGCTGGAGCAAGGTGGTAATCTGCACCGATGCCGACGTGGACGGTTACCAGATCCGCACCCTGATTCTCACCATGCTCTACCGGCTCACCCCCACCCTGATTCGGGAGGGGTATGTGTATATCGCCGAGTCCCCCCTGTTTGAAATCACCGCCAAGGACAAGACCTACTTCGCCTACACCGAAAAGGAAAAGAGCGACGTGCTCAAAAAGCTGGAAGGGAAAAAATTCATCCTCCAGCGGAGCAAAGGCTTGGGTGAAAACGACCCGGACATGATGTGGATGACCACCATGAACCCCCAGACCCGCCGGCTCATCCGGGTGGAGGCGGAGGACGCCCAGCGCACTGCCGAAATGTTCGATTTGATGCTGGGGGACAACCTCCAGGGCCGGAAGGACTTTATCGCCCAGCACGGGCAGGAGTATCTGGAATTGGCGGATATTTCTTAAAATTTTATTCTAGTTGCTTTGTCCGTTGACAGCGAAAATAACCATGGTTATAATAAAAAACGAGCCTGCAAGGATATTTGCAGGTTTCAGGACAAAGCCGATAGGGAAAACCTATCAACGGTAGCGGTTTGCCCCTCATCCATACCTGTTTTTGGCCCTCAGGGCACAAACAAAGGGAGGGGGCGCTTCAAAATAAGTGGAACTCCCTCCTTTTGCAAAGAGGGAGGGGATACCATGGAAGTCACTTGGTCCGACTTGATTCAGTTTTGCCTGCTGTTGGTAGGCCTGATTCATCTGGTTTGGTCCATGACAAAAAAGAAGTAACCGCTCAAATTGCCAAAAAGCGGTTACTTTTTCATTAAAACCGTAATTCGGGCAAACCGTTTCCGGCTTTGTCCTTCTGTTTTTATTATAACGATTTTGGACTGTGCTGTCAAGCCAAAAAACAATGCGTTTTTGTGCTGTGAAGCCAAGTTTTGATTGGAATCTATTTAAGGGAGAACCAGCATGCCAAGAAAAAAATCCCAGCCGGAGCGGAAAAAGCCGGCCTCCGCCATGACGGCGGAAATCGAAGGGGCGGGGAGTGTGCTCAACCAGCCTATCACCCAAACCATCGAGCAGAACTATATGCCCTACGCCATGAGCGTCATCATCTCCCGGGCACTGCCGGAGATCGACGGCTTCAAGCCCAGCCACCGGAAGATCCTCTACACCATGTACAAAATGGGTCTGCTTTCCGGCCAGCGGGTGAAGTCCGCCAACATTGTGGGGCAGACCATGCGCCTCAACCCCCACGGGGACGCCGCCATCTACGAAACCATGGTGCGTCTCAGCCGGGGCAACGAAAGCCTGCTCCACCCCTATGTGGACAGCAAGGGCAATTTCGGCAAAGCCTATTCCCGGGACATGGCCTACGCCGCCAGTCGGTACACCGAAGCCAAGCTGGAGCCCATCTGCAAGGAACTGTTCGAGGACATCGACAAGGACACGGTGGATTTCGTCCCCAACTACGATAACACCACCACCGAGCCAACCCTGTTCCCCGCCCGGTTCCCTTCGGTGCTGGTAAACTTCAACGTGGGCATTGCCGTCTCCATGGCCAGCAACATCTGCTCCTTCAATTTAAAGGAAATCTGCGACACCACCATCGCCCTGATTCGGGACCCGGACTGCGATCTCCACGACACCCTGCTGGGGCCGGATTTCCCCGGCGGCGGCTATCTGGTGTACGACAAAGCCGCTTTGGAGCAGATTTACCGCACCGGCCGGGGAAGCGTGAAGATCCGGGCCAAGTACCGCTACGACTCCTCCGCCAACTGCATCGACATTTTGCAGATTCCCCCCACCACCACCGTGGAAGCCATTATGGACAAAATCGTGGATCTGGTGAAGGCGGGGCGGCTGAAGGAAATTTCCGATATGCGGGACGAAACCGACCGCAGCGGCCTAAAACTCACCCTGGATTTGAAGCGGGGCACCGACCCGGACAAGCTGATGTTAAAGCTGTTTAAGTCCACCCCCCTTCAGGACAGCTTTTCCGCCAACTTCAACATCCTCATTGCCGGCAGCCCCAAGGTCATGGGGGTGCGGGAGATTTTGCAGGAGTGGGTGGCGTTCCGCACCGAGTGCGTCAAGCGGCGGATCTACTTTGAACTCACCAAGAAAAAGGAAAAGCTCCACCTGCTGGAAGGCTTGCAGCTCATTCTGCTGGACATCGACAAAGCGGTGCGCATTGTCCGGGAAACGGAAGAGGAAAGCGAAGTGGTGCCCAACCTGATGATTGGCTTCGGCATCGACCAGACCCAGGCGGAGTATGTGGCGGAAATCAAGCTGCGGCACTTGAACCGGGAGTATATCCTCAAGCGCACCGCCGAGGTGGAGCAGCTCCGGGAAGACATTGCCAAAATGGAGGACACCCTGTCCAGCAAAAAGAAGATTCAGGGGGTCATTGTCCAGGAGTTGAAGCAGGTGGCCAAGGAGTACGGCCAGCCCCGGAAGACCCAGTTCCTCTTCGACGCCCAGGAGGCGGAAGGGGAGGAGGAGCAGCACCCGGACTACGCCGTCCATCTGTTCTTGACCAAGGAGGGGTACTTCAAAAAGGTCACCCCCCAGTCCCTGCGGATGAGCGGGGAGCACAAGCTCAAGGAAGGGGACGAAATCGCCCAGCACATCGAAACCACCGCCGACGCCCACCTGCTGTTCTTCACCGACCGAATGCAGGTGTACAAGTCCTTTGCCTACGAATTCCCGGACACCAAGGTCAGCCTCATGGGCAACTACGTTGCCGGAGACCTGGGCTTTGAGGAAGGAGAACGGGTGGTGGCCATGGCGGTGACCAAAGACTACGCCGGGGATATGCTGTTCTTCTTTGAGAACGGCCGGGTGGCCAAGGTGCCCTTGACGGCCTACGAGACCAAGACCAAGCGGAAAAAGCTGGCCAACGCTTACTGCGGCAAGTTCGGGTTGGAAGCCGCTTTCCAGATTGGGGAAGGGCAGGAGTTCCAGATTACCACCACCGGCCGGAGGGTGCTATTGGTGCACTCCGACTTAATCCCGGAAAAAACCACCCGGGACACCCAGGGCATTATGGTGCTGAACCTGAAGAAGAACCAGAAGATTGCTTCGGTGCAGCCCTATGTTCCCGGCAGCCTGAGCCAGGAGCATCGCTACCGCACCAAGACCCTCCCCGCCGCCGGAGCCCTGCTCCGGGAGGAGGACACCCAGGCTACCCTGTTTTAAACACCTTCCAAAGCGTAAATGCAGCGCACTTCCAAAAGCCGGAACGTGCGCTGCTTTTCTTTCAGGAGGAATTTACCGAATCCAGGCGGCGGATTTAATCGTCGTCATCGTCGTCATCGTCGTCATCATAGTCATCATAGTCATCATAGTCATCATGGTCATCATGGTCATCATCGTCCCAATCATCGTCGTCATCATCATCCCAGTCATCATCGTCGTCGTGGTCGTCGTCCCAGTCATCAGAGCGGTTTTCACCCATGTCGTCGTCCCAGTCGTCGTTTTGGTCGTCCCAATCGTCATCGTCTACCGGGGCGGGAACGGATGGCTGAGGGGTAGTGACC
>PPYE01454775.1_pt1 | contig 10793 bp, 7 predicted proteins | sample 1559881 | NCBI WGS metagenome assembly PPYE01 (sample SAMN08240022, study PRJNA423297) | Human gut metagenome, whole genome shotgun sequencing project.
GCAGGCCGCTGTCCGGGTTGCTTCCGGCCTTCAGGGTGTACTCGGTCTCCACCAGCACGTTCTCGCCCGATATGACGTTACCGTCGAGCGTCAGCCAGTCGCAGGCGCCGTACATGTACATGCCGCTGCCCGGAGCGAGTTCGGACTTCTCCACGACGTAGACCTTGCTGCCGTTGCGGGTGCCGTCCTCGAACGGGATTTCGGGAGCCACGACGTCGAACTCGGGACCCATGTAGGTCCAGGTCGTCGTGCCGGAGGCCGGATTGCCGTACTCGCCGGCGGCGTTGAAGGTATAGACCGTGCCCTTGTCGATGCCGACCGAACCCTTGTCGCGGCAGCCCGGAATCGACATTTTGTAGGTGTATTTCTCTGCCGTGTTATTGTAGTCGCAGAATACGAGCTCCCCCTCTTCGTTGTCGAGCGGATAGGCCGTCGGATCGCCCGTGAGCAGGATATCCACCGTCTCGCCGGCCTTGCCTTCCGAGGGCGACAGCTCCGATACCCACGCGGGCTTCGAGTCGAGGCGCCACTGGAAATTGGCCGCGATCCTGACGGGATAGCGCAGGCCGCTCTGTCCCTCGGCCGGCCATTTGAGGTCGATGACGGCCGTCGCGGCGTCGGCCGCCGTCTCCTCGTAGGCGAACTTGCCGTCGCTGTCGGGCGTGAAGTCGCCGCTTTCGTTCTTCTTGCCCAGGTAGAGGTCGAACGTGCGCTCCACCTTGCCGCGGGTCACCGTGGCGATCACCTGGGTTTGGCCGCCCATCGTCATCGAAACGTCGATGCTGCGGTCCGTGTCGTTCTCCTCCTTGTCGGAGACGCGGATGACGACTTCGTGTTTGCCGGCCTTGCCGCGCACGGTGTAGGCGGTCATGCCGTCGTCGTCGATCCAGAACCATTCGCCGGCCTCGTTTTGGTCTATGCTTACCGACCAGTCCTGATTCGGCTCTATGGGAATCGAACAAGTCCCTCCGACTTCGATGCCGAGAGCGGTCTTTTCCGGAAAGTTCGGAGCCGGAACCTTTTCCCCCGTTTCCTCGTCGGAACACGAACTCGACGCAAGCCCCGCACCTGCTAAGGCCACCGTAAGGAGATTGAGTAAATACCGTTTCATAGTCGTTTGTTTTTTACTTGTTTGTCAGGTCGGTTATTCGTATTTTTTCATGCCCTCCTCCCTCTCGAGGCGGTCGGCTTCCTCGTCGCTGATCCACTCCATGATATTGTAGTAGGAACCCACCGTGCCGACCATCGTGCCCATGTTCTTGACATAGACCTGCGTCCAGAGCTTGACGTTCCCCGCGCACGCGTCGTAGAAGGAGTAGTAGTTGGCGTTGTCGGTGACCAGTATCTTGTTGTCGCCGTTGATCTTGCCGAACACGGACATCTCGTCGCTCATCACCTGGTCCTCGGGCATCGTCGTCAGCGGTTTGGCCGGATCGCTCGTGTCGAACCGTATCCGGACGTCGTATCCCGAGAAGAGCCAGCTGTGCATGATGACCGTGTTCGGGTCGTTCGGATCCCGCTCCGTGCGGATCAGGCGCTGGATGCTGGTGTTCTCCACGCCGGGATAGTCCTGCAGGAAGGTCGAGGTCACGACGCACCAGCCGGTGAAGTCTTCGACATGGAACGTGCATCCTTTCAGCATCCGGACGCGGGTCCGGTCCTTGTAGAGGTCCCATTCGAGCTGTTCGGGCATGACCAGCCGGAGCGAGAACTGCAACGTGTCCGAAGGTTCGATGCGGTCGTAATAGCCGTGCACCTGCACGTCGGCGGTCCGTTTGCCGGCCGGAATGGTCACCGTGTTGGAAGCCAGCCGGTAGTGCACGCCTTCGATGGCCGTGCTGCCCTGATCTACGATCTCGACGCCGAACGTGCGGTCGTAGTCGCATGCCGTGGTCGAGGCGACGGGAACCGTAAAATAGTCCTGGTTCTCCAGCACCATGTTGAGCGATACGGAGTCGGAGAACATGACGTATTCCGCATCGGAATAGGTCGTGTATTCCTCCTGGCAACCCGTTGCGAGGAAGGCGCAAAGTCCCGTCGCTAAAATGAACGTTATGATTCGTTTCATGGTTTGTCTGCTATGAGGTTACTATTTGTTGCTTTCGTTGGGGGTGATCTCCGAACCCGGAGCCTCCAGTTCGTGCTGGGGAATCGGCCATACGAAGAGCGGGTCGCCGGCTTCGATCTTCAGGTCGTTGCCCTCGTCCTGGGTGCAGGACTGCGGCGTGCGCTCGAAGCCCAGCCCCCAGCGCTTGAGATCCTGCAGGCGGAAACCTTCCATGTAGAGTTCGCGGACGCGCTCCTCGGAGAAGGTCTTCACGTCGGTGGCCCAGTCGCCCGTGAGGGAAATCGTGCCGCCGGATGCGAAACGGGTCTTGCGCAGCGCCTCCAGATCCTTCTGGGCCCGCGCCGGGTCGGGCGAAGCCTTCCGGCAGTAGGCTTCGGCGCGGATTAAGTATTGCTCGGCCAGGCGCAGCGGCTTGGGCATGGAAACCTGGAAGATGCGCTGCGGGATGAAGATCGCGCGGTTGCCGTAGTACTTCACCAGCAGCGGCCAGTCCAGTCCGTTGGCATAGCCGATCGTGATGCCGGATTCCGAATCCGCGAAGTAGCTGGTCGAACGCAGGTCGCTCTCCTCGTAGGCGTCGAGCACCCACTGCGCCGGCACGTAGTCGGGATAGAAGTAGGTGTAGTCGCGGTTGAAGTTGAGGAACACGGTTCCCAGCGCGCCGCCGTAGGAGGTGCTGGTGAAGCCGATGCGCCAGATCACCTCCGGTCCTTCGTCGTAAGCCCACATGTAGTCGAACGTGCTGGCCCCGTCGGCCGCGGTCTCCTGGAACGAGGCGAGGTGGAACGTGTCTTTCTTGTCGTCGAGCAGGATGCTCGAGTACTCGATGGCGGCGTCCCAGTCCTGCATGTAGAGAGCCACGCGGGCACGGATGGCCTGCACGGCGGCTTCGGACATGTAGTAGTTGTTGGGCGTGTCCTCCGCGTCGTCGAGCAGCTCGTCGGCGCGCGTCAGGTCGTCGAGCACGAACTTGTAGGAATCGTAGAGGGTGGCGCGGCGTACGGGCTCCTTCTCGAAATACTTCGTGCGGAGCACGACGCCCTGCTGCTGTTCGGCCGTGGCGGGATCGTACGCCTCGCAGAAGCATTTGAGCAGCTCCGAATAGCAGAGCGCGCGGATGGCGTAAACCTCGCCCGTGTACTGGTCGAGCGTTTCGAGGTTGGCGTCGCTGGTCTCGCGGGCCATCACCGCATCGATCCGGTCGAGGTAGAAGTTGCAGGCGCCGATCACGGCGTAGAGCTGGGCGTAAACGTCCTGAATGAGCAGGTCCGTGGGACGGATCTTCCAGAGCCAGAAATCGCCGTAGGTGTTCGAGTTGCCTTCGACGGCATAGGCCAGGTCGCACTGGATGTCGGGCAGCAGCGTGAGGTAGCCGCTGTAGAGAGCGCTGTTCATCAGGTGTCCGTAGATGCCGATCAGGTGCTGTTCGGCGTCGGCGAACGTCTGCATGGCATCTTTTTCGGGAATGGCGCTGTCGGGGTATTTGTCCAGACACGAGGTCGCGCCGACGAGCGCCGTCAGGGCGACGAGGCCGAGTTTTATGTGTCGTAATAACATATTGCGTGGATTTTCTTTAGAAGGTTAAGTCGAGACCGAAGGTGAACTGGCGCGTCATCGGGTACTCCGCCGCGTAAGTGTTTCCGTTGCCCTCGGGGTCGAGCCCGGAGAAGTTGGTGAAGGTCAGCAGGTTCTGCGCCTGTGCATAGATTCTGACTCCGCTGATGAAACGCGTCTTGCGCAACAGCTCCCGGGGGAAGGTGTAGCTGAGCATGAGGTTTTTCAGACGCAGGAACGAGGCGTCTTCGAGCAGCCGCGTGTCGAATTCGGTGTAAACGCCGTGGCGCGGAATGTCGGTGACGTCGCCCGGCTGTTTCCAGCGGTGGAGCAGCCGTTTCGACTGGTTGTAGGAGGCGAAGCGGCCGTTCGACTCGTCGAAGTAGCGGTCGTTGTTCATCACCCAGCGGTCGGCGATCCAGGAGAACTGGGCCGAGAGCGCGATGCCCTTCCAGCTCAGGTTCGTGCCGAAGCCTCCCTGCCAGGGTGCGATGAAGCTCTTGCCGATCATCACCTTGTCCTCGTCGCGGAGCTCGTTCGTCAGCTTGCCGTCCTTCGTGTACCAGAGGGCGTCGCCGTTGGCGGGGTTCACGCCGGCGTAGCGGTTCATGTAGAACTCGCCGATGCTGTGGCCGACGACGTACTTCAGGTCGGACGAGGCGATCTCGTATTCGCGGACGCCGTTGTAAAGTTCGGTGATTTCGTTGTGGTTGTAGGAGACGTTCGCATTGAGCGACCAGGCGAAGTCGCGGGTCGAAATGACCGTGCCCGTCAGGTTCAGCTCGACGCCGCGGTTCACCATCGCGCCGATGTTGTCCCAGCGGAATCCGAAGCCGCCGTTCGTGTACGACTGCGGGACGGACATGAGCATGTCGCTCGTCTTCTTGTGGTAGAACTCCAGATCGGCGGTGAGGCGGTTCCAGAATCCGAAGTGCAGGCCGAGGTTCGTGGTCCACGTGGTTTCCCAGCTCAGCTCCTCGTTGCCCTGCGTGTAGGGGGCTATGCCGGCGGTCCCCACGTATTCCAGACCGCCCTTGACCAGCGCGAGGTGCTCGTAGTTGGGGATCGAGGAGTTGCCCGACGTACCGGTCGAAATCGTGATCTGGGCGTTGGTCAGCCATTCGCGGGCGTTCTCCAGGAAACGCTCGTTGCGCATGTTCCACATGAAGCCCGCCGACCAGAATACGCCCCAGCGGTTCGAGGCTCCGAAGCGCGACGAGGCGTCGGCGCGGAGCGAGAAGTCGGCGTAGTAGCGGTCCGCGTAGTTGTATTCGCCGCGGCCGAAGAAGGAGAGGAAGCCGTAGTCGTCGTCCGGCTCGTCCTCCCACGTCGTGGCGCGGGTTCCGGTCGTGATGCTGGTCAGCTTGTCGTTGTTCTGTCCCTGCGTGGTCACGCCGAACGATTCGTAGTGGTAGTCGATGCCTTCCTGTCCGACGAGGAAGTTGAACGAATGGTCCTCATGGACGCGGAAGCGGTAGTTCACCGTATTGGTGACCGAGAGCGTCAGACCGTCGGAGGTGTTCCGGGCGGCGGTTCCGATGCCCAGGTTGGGATAGTATTCGGGGTAGGAGATTCCGAAGCCCGTGGAGTGGGAGTAGTCCGCGCTGAACTGCGATTTGATCGTCAGTCCTTCGATTGGCGTGGCCTCGGCGAAGAGCGAGGAGATGACCTTGTACTTCTTGTAGTGCACGGGGTTGTTCTCGATCCACTCCAGCGGGTTCTGGCCTTCGCCTTTCCAACTGCCGTCCTCCATCGAGGCGATCGAACCGTCCGGACGGCGGGGATTCCAGTAGGGCATCATGAAGCGGGCGGCCGAAATCGGCGTCACGACCGTGTATTCGCCCGACTGCGCCAGTTCGATCTGCTGGTAGTTGAGCAGGGTGTTGGTCCCCACCTTGAGCCACTTGGCGGCGCGCTGTTCGATGTTGGCGCGGAGCGAATAGCGGCTGAAGTCCGAACCGGGGGCGATGCCTTCCTGGTCGTAGTAGCCTCCCGAAACGTAGTAGTTCGTCTTTTCGGTGGCTCCCGAGACCGAGAGTTCGTAGTTCTGGAGCAGGGCGTTGTCGCTGAAAACCTCGTCGAGCCAGTTTACGTCGGTCTGGCTCAGCAGGGAGTAGTTCTTGCCTTCGGTCAGCCCGATCTCCTTTTCGTACTGGATGCGCTCGGCGGTGTTCATCAGGTCCCAGTTGCCGTGGGCGAGCTGCGAGATACCGAGCTGCATGCGGTAGTTGATGACCGGACGGTCGGCCATGCGCCCGCGTTTGGTCGTGATGACCACCACGCCGTTGGCGGCGCGTGCGCCGTAGATCGAGGTCGAGGAGGCGTCCTTGAGGACGGAGAGGCTTTCGATGTCGGCCGGATTGATCGCATTGAAATCCGACGCCGAGATCACGATGCCGTCGAGGACGAAGAGCGGGTCCGTGCCGGCGTTGATCGAGTTCGTGCCGCGGATGGTCAGCTCCGCCGACTTGCTCGGCTCGCCCGAGCTGGAGAGTACCGTGAGGCCCGGAACCTGCCCTTGCAGCGCCTGGTCGAAGGCGGCCGTGGGCGTGGTCTCGATCTTTTCCGCCTTTACGGTCGAGACCGATCCGGCGATGGTTCCCTTTTTACGCACGCCGTAGGCGATGACCACCACGTCCTCGAGCGCCTGCGTATCGCTCTGCATTTCGAGGTTGCAGGTCACCTGCGTCCGTCCGTCGGGGACCGTGTACTCCACGGCCTTGTAACCGATGTACTGGAAGGTCAGCGTGGTCCCGGGTGCGACCTGAATGGAATAGCTTCCGTCCGCGAGGGTCGAGACGCCGCTCGCCGAGCCGGAAATCACGTTTACCCCGATCAGGGGTTGCTTGTCTTCTGCGGAGGTTACGACACCGCTAACGGTGACCAGATTCCCCCCCCCCTTAGACGGGGCCGCGACAGACAGCGCGCACATGGAGAGTGCGAGAAGAGTGAGTAGAATAGTTTTTTGCATAAGGAAACTGACTTTCTTACGCCGCAAACGTACGAAATTAAATTTTACGAACAAAATGTTTTTTAATATCGGATTGTAAGTAAAATCATTGAAAAACCGTCTTTTTGATAGTGCAGTGCGGGCGGACACCGAGGGTATTCTTCTGAAAATAATCTGAAAATAAGGTGCGTTATATCCTGTTTCGGATCGACATGCAATTTTAATGAATTGTCTGCCGTGCGTTTTATTCGATTCTGCTGGAAGCAGTGTCTCGTTTTTATTTATTTGTAAAATAAATACGGTAATCGCGGTTTGTTTTTATGTAAATTTAAATTTTGCACAGGTGGATTTGTGAAATGGCGGGGCGGTATATTCGTAAAATTATTTAATAACCTGAATTTACTGTAAAAGTGCCCGAAATCCTGTTTTTTTGTCGTGCCGGAGGCGTTTTTCGGGCCGGATCGCTCGTGATTCGATAAATCGTAATTAAAAACGGCTTATCGGCTAATATTCTGTATTATATTGTATGGTAGTTATTTAGTGATATTATATGCTTCTTGATCCGGTCTGTATCGAGCTTTTCCGGGGTGTTTTCGGCTGTTTGCAGGTAAAATGGAGTCTGATCGTAAGCAAAATGCGCGTCTTTTATTTTATCATGTTATTTGCGGCTTTGCGACGTGCATTTCCGGACTTTTCCGTTGCCGGAAGCGATACTCCGGATGCCGGAAATCGTAACCTGCCGGCGGCCTCTCCTCATTCCGTTCCCGGGGGCAGGCAAGACTGCATACAAAAAAGAGGGAGGGAAGAAATCCTCTTCCCTCCCTCTTGTCGCCGAGCTGTCTATGAGACTTGAACTCACGACCTCTTCCTTACCAAGGAAGTGCTCTACCACTGAGCTAAGACAGCCTTTTGCTCTTTCGAGTGGTGCAAAAGTACGCAAGAAAAATGAAAAGACCAAAAAAATGTGCGATTTTCCCGATTATTTTCTATCTTTACTGACGAATTACAACCAAAAACAGATGAAACGTATTCTGATAGTAGGCGCCGGAGGCCAGATCGGTTCCGAGCTGACAGTTTATCTGCGCAAAATCTACGGCGGGCACAATGTGGTGGCCACCGACATGCGCGAGTGCAAGTCCCTGGGCGAGGACGGTCCCTTCGAGGTGCTGAATGCCCTCGATGCCACGGCGATGGCGTCGGTGGTGGCCCGTCACCGGATCGACACGATCTTCAACCTCGTGGCGCTGCTTTCGGCCGTGGGAGAGCGGAATCCCCAGATGGCCTGGAACGTCAATATGGGTGCGCTGAACAACTCGCTCGAGGTGGCGCGGCAGCACCACTGCGCGCTCTTCACCCCCTCGTCGATCGGCGCTTTCGGCCCCTCGTCGCCCAAGGACAAGACCCCGCAGGATACGATCATGCAGCCGACGACGATCTACGGGGTCTGCAAGGTCACGGGCGAGCTGCTGGGCAACTATTACCACCACAAGTACGGGGTCGATACCCGTTCGGTCCGCTTCCCGGGCATCATTTCGAACGTCACGCTGCCCGGCGGCGGCACGACCGACTACGCCGTGGAGATCTACTATGAGGCGATCCGCAGCGGCCGTTTCACCTGTCCCGTTCCCGCGGACGTCTATATGGACATGATCTACATGCCCGACGCCCTGCGCGCCTGCGTCGAACTGATGGAGGCCGATCCCTCGAAACTCGTGCACCGCAACAGTTTCAATATCGCCTCGATGAGCTTCACGCCCGAGATCATCTGCGCCGAGATCCGGAAGCGGATGCCCGCGTTCGAGATGACCTACGACATCGACCCCGTGAAGCGGGAGATCGCCGAGAGCTGGCCCAATTCGCTGGACGACACCTGCGCCCGCGAGGAGTGGGGGTGGAAACCCGAATGGGACCTTTCGCGCATGACCGACGACATGCTGGCGCATATCCGCGCCAAGCTGGCGAAATAGCCGGGGCCGTGTCGGACGGAAAGGGACCGACGGCGGAGCGCATCGCCGCATCGTCGTCGAGCTGGAACGGGGAGCCGTTGCCCGCCTACCCGGCGGGACGGCCCCTCGTGTCGCTTCTGCGCATCCTGATTCCGCCGCATGCGCGGCTGGAGGAGCATTTCCATCCGGTCGTCAATGCGGGGGTGGTGCTGCGGGGCGAGCTGACCGTGGTCGCCGGGAACGGGACGGAGCGGACGTTCCGCCCCGGGGAGGGGATCGTCGAAATGGTAGGGACTTTGCATTACGGCGAGAACCGGGGCGACGACGAGGTCGAACTGGTGATGTTTTATGCCGGGGCGGAGGGCGTGCCGCTGTCGGTGAAATCCGAACCCTGACGTATGAAAAAGAGTCTGAAAAAGAGTATCGGGATCGTGCTCGCCGCGCTGGTCGCGGTCGGCGGCCTCCTTGCGGGTGGCAGTTTCTACATGCTCTCCTATGCCCTGCGTCCCGACGCGGTGATGGCCGAGAAGAATGCCTCCTCCTATGAATATATGTATGCCGAATATCCGTTTCTGGCGGAATGGGCCGACAGCCTCCGCAGTTCGGGGGCGCTGCGCGACACGATGATCGTCGGCGACGGGGGCGAGCGGCTCCATGCCGTTTACGCCGCGGCGCCCGAACCGACCGACCGGACGGCGGTCATCGTCCACGGCTACACGGACAACGCCGTGCGGATGCTGATGATCGGTTACCTTTACAATCACGACCTGGGCTGCAATATCCTGCTGCCCGATCTCCATTACCACGGCGAGAGCGAGGGGCGGGCCATCCGCATGGGGTGGAAGGACCGTCTCGACGTGCTGCGGTGGATGGATGTCGCCAACGGGCTTTTCGGAGGCCTTACACGGATGGTCGTGCACGGTATCTCGATGGGGGCCGCGACGACGATGATGGTCTCGGGGGAGCCGCAGCGGCCCTATGTGAAGTGTTTCGTGGAGGACTGCGGTTATACGAGCGTCTGGGACGAGTTCCGCAAGGAGCTCCGGGAGCAGTTCTCGCTGCCCGCCTTCCCGCTGCTCTACACGGCCAGTTGGTTGTGCGACCTGAAGTACGGCTGGTCGTTCCGCGAGGCTTCGGCGCTCCGGCAGGTGGCCAAATGCGAGCTGCCGATGCTCTTCATCCACGGCGATGCGGACGACTTCGTGCCGACGCGGATGGTCTATCCGCTCTACGAGGCCAAGCCGGGCGAGAAGGAGCTGTGGGTGGTTCCCGGTGCGGCGCACGCCATGTCCTACCGGGACAACCGCGCGGAATATACGCGGCGTGTCGCGGAGTTCGTCGGACGGTATGTCGGGGACGGTCCCGCACGGGCCGTGCGAACGGATTGACCGTACCCGTCATGGAATCGGAAAAGAAAAACGGGCCGGATGCGGCCGAACTGCTGCGGGTGCGGGAGTTCTGCCGGACGCTGGAGGGGGCCGCGGCGAAACTCCCGGACGACGTGCGTGCGGCCCTCTACCGGCCGTGTGCCGAGGCGTGCGTGAAAGGATCCGTGCTGGAGGAGCAGCGACGGCAGTTCCTGGAGTGCGGCGGCGACCTCGACCGGCAGTACGCCCGGTACGGTCGTTCGGCGTATTTCTTCGCGGACGTCGTGGAGCCGGGCCGGGTTTACGAAATGGGCTACCCGCGCTGCCTGTGTCCGCAGGTCGCGGCGGGATTCGTGGAGACGCCGGCGCATTGCGAATGCTCCCGCCAGAGCATTCTGTACGTCCTGCGGGAGTTGTTGCCCGGGAGGCGGGGGCCCGGCGGACAACGGCATCCCGGCCGGAGGCCGTTCGGGTCGGCGTCCGGAGCGGAGGAGATGAAAAAAACGGAGGCGTGAGCCTCCGTTTTTCTTTCGGTGTCCGGGGATCGCTCCCCGGATGCGGATGTCTTACTCGGCCTTGCCGTCCGAGCCGAGAACCTCCTTGATCTTGTGGATGTAGAGCTTCTTCATGTTGTCGCGGGCCGGACCCAGGTACTTGCGGGGGTCGAACTCCGCGGGCTTCGTGGCGAAGACCTCGCGGATGGCGGCCGTCATGGCCAGACGCGAGTCGGAGTCGATGTTGATCTTGCAGACTGCGCTCTTGGCGGCCTTGCGGAGCTCCTCCTCGGGAATGCCCACGGCAGCCTTCAGCGCACCGCCGTACTTGTTGATCGTATCGACCTCCTCCTGGGGAACCGACGACGACCCGTGGAGCACGATGGGGAAGCCCGGAAGCTCCTTCTCGATGGC
>PPYE01208597.1_pt1 | contig 10792 bp, 9 predicted proteins | sample 1559881 | NCBI WGS metagenome assembly PPYE01 (sample SAMN08240022, study PRJNA423297) | Human gut metagenome, whole genome shotgun sequencing project.
GGCTGAATGCAGTAACCGCCTCTGTTAGACGGAAAGATCACAAATGCAATTGATGTCTCAGATAAGAATTTCTGACATGGTACAAACTCCGGAAGGATCAGAATCTTTGCATCCTCGCAGTGCTTTTCTCTGTCATGAAATGCCTGCATGTGTCTTTCGTAGATTTCTTCTACTCGTTTATCAGCACGTTCGTTTCCTCTGTAACGGTCGAATTTGTTTTCTAGGATCATTCCGGCAACGCTGACAGCCTGAAAAAAGGCTTCGTCATTGCTTCCTTCGGCATCCCAGGTTGGATTGAAATTTCCGATCAGTGACGCAAGCTCGTTTTTCTCACCGGTGTTATCATTGTTGTCCAGTGGCTGCACAAAGGATTCATCGAATTTATCCGCCAGTTCTTCACCAAGTATTTCTGCACCAAGCTCCTCCCAGAGAAGCCCAAATGCGGCATAGGCAATGCCGTTCTCACGAACTCTGCTGTCCTTCTGGTGATGATCGTATCTGCCCCGACCGATATCAAATACGATGCCGTCAAAATCTTCAGGCACGCGGCTACCACGTGTGATCGTGATCTCTGGATTTAAATATAATAACAACGCAGATGAAAACACATCATCCGCATGGAATTTGCCACTGTGGGTAAAAGCAGTGGCGTTTTGCTGGTGGATTTTATCTAGTAAATTGTTCATGTAGGTACTCCTTAAATGTCTTCAATATCTATTTTAAGCTGCTAATGCATTGGCATTGACCTGTTCTATTGCTTTTCTGATTCCCATCCATACCGAAAGATCCGTGAATACTTCAACGATACTTCCCTGATCTGTAAACGGAGGTTCCTGTAAAACAGATAAATCTTTCATCATCCCATTGTGAACAATGAATTCTACAATTTGATTTACAAAATAGATCTGCCTGCTATCCAAATTTGTCTCATCCAAATATTCAGCAAATGCCTCTTTTGCAGCAGTCATATCAAGGCCCACTATTTCACGAACAAATTCTCCTAATGGCTTCTCACCATACTCTGCTTCATAATCTTGTTTTGTTCCGATTTCACTCCACATAATGTTTTCAAGATTTTTTATATCTTCTGATGTTAATGGTTGGTTACTCTTTAATTTAGCAATAGCTTCATTATCCTGATGCTGACGTACATAGTATTCTGCCTTAGCCTTATAGTTCTTAAGATCATCATTCTCCAATTCAGATTCTTTCCATTCCATTGCCAGAATTTCGTCAGCAAAATTCGTATCATAGATGATTTTAGGTCCCTTTGGAATGTACTTTATCAGATCACGAAGGTTTTCTCGAATATCTTCAAACTCATTAATCCCTGCATTTGCAAGATAATCTGTATGAAGAATCTTATTAATCAATTCTGCCTGTTCCATAATTTCTGGAATATTGGCCACCCCTGAGAGCGCAGATACTTTTGACTTCAGATCTCGGTGTCCTCGAGAATGCTTCTTTCCAATCAAATAAGCTAATTCAATGCCAAACATTAATGCATCAAATCTCAATGCTGTAACTTCATCATTTTCCGGTTCAATTAACGGAGCCAACTCCTCGCGTACCACAAGAGTATCCTCGTAAGTCAGCCCTACATAGTTGCTTTCATTTGCGTAAATATCAACATATTTTAAATGTTGACGCACTGCAAAATTCTCTCTATTAAGTTCTTTGACCTTTGTTGTCATATGATTAACAAGTGCTTTACGATAGGCAATTAATCGTTCCGTCTGATATACTATGTCCTGCAGTTTATAGGCAATTTCAAATTCAAGCTGGAAAATAGCACCCTGCAAACCAATCATAGTAGCTGTTGGACATCCTTTACTCATTCGAAAGAATTCAAAATTACCACAGAAATCGAAGATATAAAACTTGTCTTTATCTTCTCCATCCAATAATCCAGGGCATAAACGTGTTCCACGGCCTATCATCTGCCAGAATTTTGCTTTACTCATTACCTTTTTGAAAAATACAAGATTTACTACTTCTGGCACATCGATACCTGTATCAAGCATGTCTACAGAAATAGCAATCTGCGGCAATTTCTTCGGATCAGAAAATTCATCAATGGCGCTCTGCGAATAATTCAGATAGTTATCAATAACTTTTGCATAACCTACAAGATGCGGGTATTCTTTTCCAAATATCTCATAAATTTTTTCTGCATGTTCATGATTTTTGGCAAATATAATACTCTTACCGATTTTGTTGCCATAGTCCACTTTAATTCCATTGGTCATGAAAATATGAAGAACTTCTTTGATCGTATCCTCGTTGAATACCCAATCATTTAATGCAGATGAGTTAATGCTCTCAGGCAACTCACCATTTTCATCTGTAAATTTGTTTTCATATTCTTCTTTTTCTTCCTCTGACAATTCATCATATACAATACCCTGATCAATGAATTTCAACGTAGTTTCCACGGAAACAAAGTCAACAAGGTACCCATCTTTTACTGCCTGCGCCAGTTCATATCCATATGTCGGAACACCATTTTCCAGTTCGAAAATCTCGTATGTATTTTTGTCAATCTCGTCTTTTGGTGTTGCTGTTAAACCAATTAATGGCGCATCAAAATAACTGAAAATGTCTTTATATTTATTATATATTGATCTATGCGCTTCATCACAAATAACCAGATCAAAATGACCACAGGTAAACAGTTTTCCTTCTTCGTCATGAATGGAATCTATGCAATTCATCATGGTCTGATAGGTTGAGAACACACCATGCGCTGTATAATTATCCTTCTCTTCGCATAGATTTGTAACCGACAGATCAGGGAGAAGATTCACAAAGCTTCTCTTCGCCTGCGTCACAAGTGAATTACGATCAGCAAGAAACAGAATGTTTTTAATCCAGCCCTGCTCTAATAATACCTTGCACAGTGCAATAACTGTTCTGGTCTTTCCTGAACCTGTAGCCATAACAAGAAGTGCTTTACGACGATTTTTTATGTCAAAACTGTCACACACCGCTTTAATTGCAGCTTCCTGATAATACCTTCCTGCAATATTTTTATCCACAGTAATGTATTTCAGACTGGATTTCATTGTCTGAAGATTAAAAAGCTTTTCGAGATCTCGTTTAGAATAAAATGCTGATACTTTTCGTTCCGGATATTGGTTATCAATAATTTTTGTTTCGAAACCATTTGTAAGAAATACCACTGGTCTTCGTTTCTGTTTTTCTTCAATAAGATCCGCATAGAGTTTTGCTTGCTGTCTTCCTTTAGAAACATCGACACACGTACGCTTTGCTTCAATAACTGCCAGTATACGCCCATCATTTCCCATCAGAACATAATCTGCATAACCAACTTCTGACTTATTTGGCATACCAGGGAGCTCATACTCATTTATCCAGTCTTCCCCTTCCGTCCATCCAGCGTCCTGCAGCATAGAATCAATGTATAATTTTCTTGTCTTATACTCTGATAAATCAAGTGGCTTAGGAACATACGCATCCTGCTGTTCTTCTCGCCTGGCTGACAGTTTCTCCTTCAAATCCGCATTTTCTTTTATTAACGATTGTAAGTCTAACTCTTTTTTTTCAAGCTCACTGATTTTTTTCAGAAGATTTTCTTTTGTGTCTGCAGCGTCTTTTTTCGATTGTTTCGCTCTATTAATTCTGTCTTCAATTAACTGCTTATCAAAAATATGTTCTGTATAATCCGAAGAATAACAACATGCAATAAAATCAAGATAAATTGCCAGGTTTTCCAGGCAAAGCATTGCCTCTGCCCTACCAGTCTTTTTGCTATTATGTGCAACATTATTGCCGCATCTTCGAATGTAATCCATACGTTTCCATATATCGTATCCGACAATATCCCTGAAATCTTCCGCATTAATAAGACTCTGCAGATTGTCCTGATAAGGCATATCCAGTTGCTTTTCAACAGAGTACATCCATTTTACCGCGAATTCCATCGCCCTGCGACAGTTTATGACACATGCCTCCGGATCAATCAAAATAATCTTCTCTGCAGACACAGCTACGTCTGCAAATGTCTTAAATTTTTCTTCATTTTTTAAATAATCAAAGTTGGTTATCATAGAAACCTCCTTTTGTATCGAATACGTATTAATTTTATGAAAACAATTAATTGCTCAGCTTTATAACTTTTGATTTGTCGACCTGGTGGACGAAGTCACAATATTGTTTCTGCATTTCTAATGGAGGGCAAACAAATTTAACAGCTTTTACCTCGCTCATAGAAGGCATATTAGGAATTCCACTTCCTCTACTAAACCCAAAGAGTATCTCTTGGATCTCCTCTCCTCTGAACTGCTGAATGAAGAAAGTATTCATCATCAGTTCTTGATTCAAGGATAATTTTAATAATGCTTGATTTATTATACCCGCTTTTGCCCCATTAGGAACTTCTGCAATACGTCCAAGAGTTACACCCGAACAACTAATAATTAAATCTCCTGGTACTACCTTAAACCCAATCATATCCTCATATTTTTCTTGTGTAATATAGTATTTGGCATAATCAAAATCATTGTGAATAGCATGTCTTTGCTCGTATACTAGATAACCTTCATCAACAAAATCATCTTTCTTAAGAGCACCTCCAAATGGTCCCCTTTTTATTGAATTCTTGTCATTTCTCACAATTTCAGGCAATGTTTTCATCTCAAATTTGCCATCATGAATGCTGCCAAACATCTCGACAAATCGGGCTTTAATAAGTTCGTCTAATTTTTGAAGTTCCTGCTGTCGCGAAGAAATTACACATTCTATTCTTCCCAGAATATTCACTATTTCTTTCTGCCTATCCAAAGTATCTAAGTTGAACTCTTCCTTTTTATAATCTTTAAAATAGATATGTGGTATAGTCGCACCTGTAAAATATTTTTCTAAGTGCATATATTTCACAACATAGCAAAGATATTCCGGCAACACATTTTCTTTTGGTAATAAATACTGCATAGTACCAATCACCGAAGACTCTGCTGGATACAAAGAAGTTCGACCAATACCTGCCCCATCTTTTACAACAGCAACATATGGTTGATCTTGATGATAGAAATCGACATTCCCTATATACCCTGCAGCTCCATAAATTGGATACTCCCCAGTTTTATCTATAACATCTGATTGCTTGAGGTTTGATGAACCTCTTACGCAAACATCTTCAAGTTTTGCTCTCATCTACATCATCCCTGCAAATCCGAATTGACTAAAAATTCAACTCATATATTTCTGATGGGATGATTTTACATTTGCCTGATTTACCATAGCATACTGCATAGTCGTGTCAATTTGTGAATGTCCCAGTATTTTCTGTACCTGCTCTATTGGCATTCCTTTATCTATTGCTCTGGTAGCCATCGTCCTTCGAAACTTGTGAGGATGTATTCTTTCCAAATTTAATTTTCTTCCCAAAGAGCGCAAGCGAATTTCCACACCGCTGATTTTTAACCGATTGTATGGATAATCCAAGGTAACAAAAAGTGCCTCATTATTGTCTTGCCTTTCTTCCATATATCTTTTTAAGTGTACTTTTGCTTTTGCATCAAAATACACACGGCGTTCCTTATTTCCTTTTCCATAGACAACACATTCTCTGCCTTCCAGATCAATATCATCAATATTCAGATTGACTAATTCCCCAACTCTTATTCCTGTCGAATACAACAGATCAATTATTGCCAGATCACGACTTTCCGTACAATAATCTCTAAGTTTTTCAATTCCCTCATCAGATATTACGCTTTTTACTACTGTTTTGGTTTTTATTTTATGAATGCGCTTCATCGGACTTTTTAAAATGTAATCCTCTTCCTCCAACCATGAAAAGAAACTAGATATATTTCTGCGAATATTATCTACAGTCACATTTGTACAATGACTGTTTTCCTGATACTCAGATAAATAGGCTCTGATTTCTTCTGTCGTTATCTTTCGAATCGGAACATTCATTTTCGAAAACATATGTAGTATTGTAGTTTGATAATACTGTATCGTTCTTCCAGAACATCCTTCAATTTTTTTTGCATCCAAAAACATCTGAAGGAAATCATTATTTGCCACATTGGACTTCTCTATTTTGTTTTCAGCAAACGTATCCAACATAATCTCCTGTAATTTTTTCATCTGTGCAATTGTCAGATAGGCAGACATTTCGTTAAGTACTTTTACAATTTTTTCTTCCATGCTGGTCATCTCCTTTTGTACCAGCATCCTTCATCCATTTTACTTAAAGCATTTTATTTTCTCTATATGATTCGTATATGTATGATGGATTTTCATAATATACGCTGCTATTATAATCATCTATTTTTGTGCTGATAAAGGATCTATACACTTTTATCAACGCATCAATCACTTCTATTCTTTCATTTTCAGATACCTGCTTGATCAGTCTTTTATATACTTTTCCAATATCCCAATATGTCGGAATAGCATACTTACATTCTCCAACATTATCAAACTGTCCTTCCTGAATATTACACTTTTCAATGAATTCATCGCTTACACTATCTATATTTTCACAGTGAAATACGTCTGCATACTCGTAAATTCTTTCAAGATTTTTCTTTCCTAATGCATTTACCACATCAATACGTGTATTCTTTGTTTTTCGTGCAACATAATCAATCAAACTGCAGGTATAAAAAAGATCATTATCTTTTTTGTTTTCTCTTCCTTCACCGACCATTAAAACACCTCGCAATTTCTATATTCCAGGCATTGCAATGCTATATCTGTACAAAAAGCAATCTGATGGGTTGGATACCTGAATTTTGCCAACACCCAAAACTGCTCTCGCGTAATTACACCATCCATATAATCGGATACATAGTTATAAATCTGATCATCTGCCATAGCTCCAATCACAATATCATAGGTATGACTCTTTCCGCTTCGACAAGCAATTATGAAATCCAACCATTCTTCGGACATATCTTTGAATTCTTTAATGTTCAGTTTTTCTTTAACCCGTACATCATAAATAGAAACTACTTTTGTATCATAGCGTCTCGCCCAGCGTTCAGCCTGTTCTTTAATTACTGTACAATAAAAGCCTGTTCCGAAGTCTTTCGTATTGCGTCCTTTTCGTATTTCCGGCTTTTCTACGGCTTGATAGCCACCATGATATACTGTCATCATTCCCATTCGCAACACTCCTTATCCAAAATACTGCTGCATCAAACTATCAAATAATAATTGTGTTTTTTCCAATGCCTTTTGTACTGCAACTTTTGATTTGTCGACTTGTTTGACAAAATCTGCAAATTGATTTTGAAGTTCAATTGGCGGAACTATAATATTTAATTTCTTGGTCATAGAAATAGACATGTAAGCTACTGTTGATCCAGCTTGAAGCGCATCAATTTACTTTCTAAAACCTGGCATTTCAAATAAATATGAAATATATAAAGCGGTTATTCTTCTGTCATAATTCGACAGCCACGTAATCATTCCATCTTGAAAATAAAATTCATCATCAGATTGTACAATATAACATCTTCCTAAAGTACCTCTTGCCGTCAAAAGAATATCTCCAGGCCTTGGCACTAAGCCTTGTTCTTTTAATTCAGCAAATTTTTCTATCGGAATATATGAATCGCACTTTTTGCTTCCCGTATCAATCCTGTTTACTAAATCTGATATTCTAAGAAAAGGAGCACCTTCCATACTCTGTTCATTTTGATATATACGCTTGCTTGAGCCAACCTCGCACAAGTGCTCCATTTTATCAATATCCCAACTTTTCTCATTATTGTCAGGATCTCCAAAGAGTTCGACAAATCGGGCTTTGATGAGTTCATCTAGTTTTTCTAATTCTTCTTTTCGAGCCTCAATAACTCTTTCTAATCGACTGAGTGTATCTGCAATTTTATCCTGTTTAGTTAGTTCTGGAACATCTAATTCAAGTTTATTCAATTCCTTAGCTGAAAGATGCTTTACTGTTACAAAAGCAGTTCTTTGCTCTATCTCTTTTAATGATTTTAACATAGCAAAGCGAAGATATTCTTCATTTGTGCCTACCTTTGTCGTCAACTTACAAACTCTCTGATTTAGTAATGCTCCTGAACATTTCCATCTTGCTATATTGAACTCTCCATCCATTCCTATAAGCAGGTCACCTTCTGACAAAATATACTCTTCTGGATAATTGCCAGAATAATATGTCTCAGAATACCCTCTTTTCACATCTCGAATGCGAACCAATTGAGGATATGACGAATCTTCAGTAAAACATTTAGAATCGAATGCATATCCATATTGAATATCACATATATCTGCTAATCTTTTCATCTACATCATCCCTGCAAATCCGAATTTATAATCCAAGTAACTCTTCTAACGCAGCCATCTCTTCTCCAATCTTCATTTCTATCTCATGAAGGTCCGTCATGATTTCCTGTGTAGAAGGATACTCAATAGGTACATATTCTACTTTCTTATACTTATTAATCGAAAGATCATAAGCATTTTCTACAATTTCTTCCTTGGGCACAAAGAAACTCTGCTCAGTACGTTCTCTGTCAGCTTCTGCTTCAAGATTTCGAAAACGAGCTATGATATCCGGAATATCGTTTTCTTTGATTTCGCTTCTCTTATCGTCTAAGCTTAATCCATCTGCTTTCATGTCATAGAACCAAACCTTATCAGTTCCACCATGGCCTGTCTTGGTAAAGATCAGGATTGCAGTAGAAACTCCGGCATATGGTTTGAACACTCCAGAAGGCATAGAAATAACTGCTTCTAAGCGATTATTTTCAACGAGTTCTTTTCTAATCGACTTATGAGCATTAGAGGATCCAAATAAAACACCATCTGGAACAATGCAGGCACATCTTCCACCAACTTTAAGCATTCGAAGGAAAAGTGCCACAAACAGTAATTCCGTTTTCTTTGTTTTGCATACTTTTAGAAGATCAGCAGAAACTATTTCGTAGTCAAGAGATCCCTTAAATGGAGGATTGGCCAAAATCAAGCTGTACTTATCTTTATCTGGGTTCTGATCAGACAAGCTGTCTCGGTACTCTATCTTTGGATTATCTACACCATGAGTCATCATGTTCATAGCTCCAATGCGAAGCATCGTTCTGTCCATATCAAATCCATGGAACATATCATTCATATAGTGATTTTTGTTCTGACGATTAAAAAACACATCTTCTTTTCGATTCTTTTTCAAATATTCACTGGCAGCTACCAGAAATCCAGAAGTACCACAAGCAGGATCACAAATCACTTCATCTGGTTTCGGCTGCATCAATTCAACCATCATATTAATGATATGTCGTGGGGTTCTGAACTGACCATTTACGCCAGCAGTAGCTAATTTTGAAAGCAAGTACTCATATACATCACCGCGAGTATCTGCTTTCTTTAACTGTGCCATCTGCTCGTATATATCGTCTAATGATGTTACAATTTTATCCAACATCAACGGAGTTGGCACCTTAAAAATTGCATCGCTCATATACTTTGCATATGCACTTTCTTTATTTCCATGTAATTCTTTTATAAAAGGAAAAATCCATTCCTGCATAACAGAATACATCTTAGCTGCTGGAAAATCATGAAACACACTCCACTTCAACTGATTTCCATCAATTGATCTTTCTCCAATCTTTACTTCTCCAGCAAAAATACTCTTGTATGGCAGGCCAAGCATGGCTGCTTCTTTTGCATGCATATTATCACTGTCATCCAGATCTCGAATGAACATCATATAAGTCATCTGCTCGATAACATCCAAAGGATTTGTTAACCCACCAGTCCAGAAAATCTCCCACAAACTGTCAATTTTATTCTTAAGTTCACCTGTAATTATCAAAATTCTTTCCCCCTAGGTTTCATATTGAACAGTATATCACGATAAGGTAAGCATGTCATGAATTTTTCTGTACCACCTCCACCCATTTGACAGTCCACCCTGATTGTGCTTTAATGAGGGTACAAAAAATTAGGAGGCAATAACTATGGGACTTCTTATAATCAGTTCTATGATGGTCTTAGGCGGTATGTATCTGATCTTTGCTTTTGTATGGTGGATTTTGCAGATCATCGCAAACTGGAATATTTTTACCAAAGCCGGTGAGGCAGGGTGGAAAAGCCTTATTCCGATCTACGGTGATTATGTTTCCTACAAAATTGCCTGGCAGACATCTTATTTCTGGCTGAATTTTATCCTTGGAATATTACTTTCTTATGTATCAAATGCCAATCTTAATGAAAGCATGTTTCTCTCACTGATCGTTATTCTGCTTAAGATTGCGCTTACAGTGATCAATATCATGTATTGCGTAAAACTTGCAAGAGCATTCGGACGTGGTATTGGATTTGCGATCGGACTCATCTTATTACAGCCAATCTTCTTACTGATTCTTGGCTTTGGCTCTGACCAGTACTACGGTGCAGACAGATAATACAGACACATAGCTCTTATAATGAACGAAGGCATCTGAGATTTTCTCCCAGATGCCTTTTTCTTATTTAATATTCTGATTTGACTGCCCAGCGCATTTTGGTTGATCTGGCGCGTCCGTTCTGGGCGCATTCCTGTGCGGATGGACGTACTACATCTTTGGCATAATCGGAATAGATTCCTGCTTTGTATCCTGCCTTGAGGGCTTTTTTGACAAGTTTGTCTTCTCCGGAATGGAAGGTCAGGATTGCAACGCGTCCGCCTGGTTTCAGGGCATCCGGAAGTTTCTCCATAAACTCATAAAGAACTTCAAATTCACGATTCACATCGATTCTAAGTGCCTGGAATACTCGCTGACAAGTTTTACGGACGGTATCCTTC
>PPYE01187584.1_pt1 | contig 10791 bp, 9 predicted proteins | sample 1559881 | NCBI WGS metagenome assembly PPYE01 (sample SAMN08240022, study PRJNA423297) | Human gut metagenome, whole genome shotgun sequencing project.
GGGATGGGAGAGCTCGACCGGGTACTGGGCGGCGGAATCGTTACCGGCTCGCTGACGCTGGTCGGCGGCGACCCGGGTATCGGCAAATCGACGCTTCTTTTGCAGATGTGCAGGAACCTTTCGTTAAAAAAGCAGCACATTTTGTATGTATCAGGCGAGGAATCCTTACGCCAGATCAAAATGCGTGCGATGCGGATCGGCGATTTTTCGGACACGTTGGAGCTGTTCTGTGAGACGAACCTGAATCGGATTGAAGAGGTAATCCAGCAGAAAAAGCCTCAGATCGTCATCATTGACTCCATCCAGACGATGTACAATGAAGCGGTCAGCGCGGCGCCCGGCAGCGTGTCACAGGTGCGCGAATCGACTGGTGTTTTGCTGCGGCTGGCAAAAGGGCTCGGTATTTCGATTTTTATCGTCGGGCATGTGACCAAAGAGGGAACGGTGGCAGGTCCCAGAGTGCTCGAGCATATGGTGGATACGGTGTTGTATTTTGAGGGTGACCGACATGCATCTTATCGAATCCTCCGGGGCGTCAAGAATCGTTTTGGCTCAACCGATGAGATCGGCGTGTTTGAGATGCGCCAAGAGGGGCTGACAGAGGTGTTAAACCCGTCGGAATTCATGTTAAATGGCAGACCTGCCGGCGCGAGCGGCTCGGTCGTCTCCTGCTCAATGGAGGGGACTCGTCCGATGCTCACGGAGATTCAGGCGCTCGTCTGCCACAGCAATTTTGGCATTCCACGCCGTCAGACGACCGGAACGGATTTTAACCGCGTCAATTTGCTGATGGCGGTATTGGAAAAACGGCTTGGCATGCAGATCGGGGGGTGTGATGCTTACGTCAATCTGGCAGGCGGCATTCGGATTACAGAGCCTGCCATCGATCTTGGAATCGTGATGGCAATTATGTCGAGCTTCAAAAACAGCCCCGTCCCGGAGGGCGTTGTCGCCTTCGGGGAAGTGGGCCTGAGCGGGGAAGTACGCGCCGTTTCGATGGCGGAGCAGAGAGTGAGGGAGGCGCAGAAGCTCGGTTTTACAACCTGTATCCTCCCCCAGGTCTGTCTCGAAAAAATGCCGAAAATTTCCGGCATCCGATTAGTCGGTGTCCGCAGTGTTGCCGATGCCGCGCGGGAGCTGTAAGAACGCCCTACAGCGGCTGGTTGGGATAACCCGGAAAATAAAACGGAAGGGTCGCACCCGGAACAGGATATACTGCGATCTTGTCGTCGAACAGATCTTTTTCGGACGGCACTTCGTCGTTTTTGGAAACCGGATTGACGCCGTCGGGAGAGAGGATGCAGTCATCCGCAAGGTCAGAAGGACGGTCTGATTCTGGAATTACAGGATACATGACAAAAACCTCCTTTTCATTGTTGGATTCAAAAAGCAATAGGAAAGCTTTTGGGATCAGTATGTATCTTTTTTGGGGAAAATATTCTATTGTTACAGTTCACCCGTACCGCTTGGGGGCAGATTTTATGCTCGCATGAAAATCTGCTTACAAAAAGGTACGAAGGGAGCGTGTGAACTACAACATTTTGAAAAAGTAGTTGACAAAAGATACAGTGGTGCGATACAATATGATCAAGTTGAGAAGTTATCAACCCACAAAATCAGGCAGGATGTTTTCCGCAAGGAGGATGTCCTGCCATCCCCCCACAAAGATTCGATACCTGCTGATTTCGTGTCAGCAGGTTTTTTATTTGTTCATGACAATAGAATGCTCGCAGAGCGTGCATTCTATTGTTGCATAAGAAAGTTCGTTTCTATACAATGTTATACAATAAAAAACGCTCCGCGAGGATGCACACTCGACGCAAGGGTAGATGGTTGCCGAAGCAACCGCGCCTCGGCGCAAAAATATACTAAGGCACATTCTTTTTATATTTTATATGGAGAATACGAATGAAAAAAACGGTTTTAAAGGAAAATAATTCCTGCAGAATGCAGTGTATCGCAGAAGAAAATCTGGAACAGGAAATGGACAGCCAGGTAGAGCCGTTTCTGAAACAGGTTCAGATTTGCGGGTGGATGGAGGTCGCGCCCGAAGGTGGTGAATCGCAGGAGCGTGATGTGGCATCGGCAGACAGCACATCGCAAAAGCCTGAGAACGCACCAGAAGACGGCGTGGCTCAGAGAAAAACAGCTAAGACGGGCGGTCTGTATTATGAACTGTATCCGCAGGAGACACAAAAAGGGACGATCGTGATCAGCTATGGCTTTACAGAGTCCTGCCTGAAATATCATGAATTGATTTACTATTTTTATCTGCAGGGATATCAGGTGGCGATTATGGATCACAGAGGGCATGGAAAATCCATGCGTGAAGTGGAAGATCACACAATTGTACACATTGGATTGTTTTCCCGATATGTAAAAGATCTGCACCGGTTCGTCAAAACAGTGGTGAAGCCGATGGCAAAAGATCTGCCGCTGTATCTGTACGCACATTCCATGGGCGGCTGTATCGGCGCATTTTATCTGGAGCAGTACCCTGAGGATTTTGCCAAAGCGGTTCTGAATGCACCGATGTTGGGAGTAAATCTGGGCGGCGTGCCGTCCTGGGCGGCGCGGGTGCTGTGTGATTTTAAAGTGTTCGGAGGCAATGGGAAGGATCGTCTGCTCACACAGGGCACTTTTGATCCGGAAGAGTCTTTTTCGAACGCGTCCTGCAGCTCCGAAGCGCGCCATGATTATTATATGAAAAAGCGGCGGGAGGATGAAAGCTGCCAGACCTCTTCGGGAAGCTATGAATGGGGCAGGGAAGCGATCAATGCCGGAAAATTTGTCATCAGCAAAAAGCAGGCGAAAAAGGTGAAGACGCCGGTGCTTTTATTTCAGGCGGGAAAAGATACGCTCGTAACGCCAGGAGCGCAAAAGGAGTTTATCAAGAGGATCTCAGATGGACAGCTGGTGATTGTGCCCGATATCCGGCATGAAATTTACCGTGCGCCAAACAGCGTCCTGCAGCCGTATCTGGAAATGATTTTTGAATTTTATGACAGTGGGGAAAAAGTCCTGTAAAAAAGGAGGATCGGCAGAAGTTTTGCTTTCCTGCCGACGATATGAAAGCAAGACTTGTTGCGTATTGACCGCCGGGGTGGTATGATAGAAGAAATGCAGACGGGCATAGTTTGCACAGTTTTGAGCGAAATGGAGATTAGAATGGAACAGTTAGCAATTTTTGGCGGGGAGCCGGTTCGGAAGACACCGATTTCCTATGGGCACCAGTATATTGATGATGCGGACATAGAAGCGGTTGCAAATGTGCTGCGCAGCGATGCGCTCACCTGTGGACCGAAGGTGACAGAGCTGGAGAAGCGTTTGTGCGAAGTAACCGGGGCAAACTATGTCGTTATGGTCAGCAACGGAACGGCGGCGCTGCATCTGGCTGCGATGGCGGCGGGCATTACGAAAGGGGATGAGGTGATCGTAACCCCCCTGACGTTTGCTGCTTCCGCCAACTGCATTTTGTATTGCGGCGGAACGCCGGTATTTGCTGATGTAAAGCGTGACACCTACAACATCGACCCGGAGAGCATCCGCAGCCATATCACGGAGAAGACAAAAGCTGTCGTTGCGGTGGATTTTACCGGTCAGGCAGTGGAGCTGGATGAGATCCGTCAGATCTGCAAGGAGCATAACCTGATGCTGATCGAGGATGCGGCGCATGCGATCGGTACACAGTATAAAAATAAAAAAGTAGGCAGCATCGCAGATTTTACAACCTTCAGTTTTCATCCGGTCAAAACCGTAACAGCCGGAGAAGGCGGCGCGATTGCGACCAACGATGAGAAGCTGTATCACAGACTGCTTCGCCTGCGCTCTCACGGAATTACGAGAAATCCGGATGAGATGGTACATCCGACCGATGCGAAGTGGTACAATGAACAGGTTGAGCTCGGCTATAACTATCGGATGACAGATTTTCAGGCAGCGCTTTTACTCAGCCAGTTAGACAAGCTGGACCGTTTTATCGAAAGAAGAACACAGATCGTAAAACGCTATAATGAGGCGTTTGCAGAGTGCCCGGAGCTTGTGCTGCAGCAGGAGATCCCGGAGTCGAAGACGGCGCGCCATTTGTACATGATCCAGTTAAATCCGGAGCTTCTGACCTGTACCAGAAGAGAATTTTTTGATGCGCTGTATGCGGAAAATGTGCATGCACAGGTACATTATCTGCCGGTTTACTGGCATTCCTATTACGAAAAGCTGGGCTATCCGAAGGGACTATGCCCGAATGCAGAGTATCTGTATGAGCATGTGATGAGCATTCCGCTCTTTTACAGCATGACAGACGAGGATGTGGAAAGCGTCATCACTGCGATTAAAAAAGTGCTCGCTTATTACAGGAGATAGATTGGAGAACGAACATGAAGAAATTTTTGGAGCTCATTTCCGAAGAGATGGGAAAAGGCTTTGAAGCTGCAGGTTATGAGGCACAGTTGGGACGCGTAACCGTGTCCAACCGTCCCGATCTGTGCGAATATCAGTGTAACGGCGCGATGGCGGGCGCAAAAAAATACCATAAAGCCCCGATCATGATCGCCAACGACGTAGCGGAAAAGCTGACGGACAGCGCAGTATTTTCTGAAGTATCTGCGGTTGCGCCCGGATTTTTGAACCTGAAAGTAAAGGACAGTTTTGTCTGCGAATATTTAAAAGAGATGGCTGCAGCGGAGAAGTTTGGCGTAGAGCCTCCCGAAAAGAAAAAAACCATCGTTGTCGATTACGGCGGCCCCAATGTTGCAAAGCCGCTCCACGTCGGTCATCTGCGCTCCGCAGTCATCGGCGAAAGCATCAAGCGGATCAACCGTTACAAAGGACATAGGGTTATCGGCGATGTCCATCTGGGCGACTGGGGACTGCAGATGGGTCTGATCATTACCGAGTTAAAAGCACGCAAGCCCGAGCTGCCTTATTTTGATGAAAGCTTTACCGGGGAATATCCGCAGGAGGCTCCCTTTACCGTATCTGAGCTGGAAGAAATCTATCCGACAGCGAGCGGCAAGTCCAAAGAAGATCCTGCGTATAAGGAGGCAGCGCTGGAAGCAACGCTGCGCCTGCAGAGCGGTGACCGTGGCTACCGCGCGCTGTGGAAGCATATTATTGCGGTATCTGTAGCCGATCTGAAAAAAAACTATAGCAACCTGGATGTGGAATTTGATCTCTGGAAGGGCGAATCCGATGCAGACCCGCTCATTCCGGGACTGGTAAATCGTTTAAAAGAATCCGGCCTTGCGTATGAAAGCCAGGGCGCGCTGGTTGTAGATGTTAAAGAGGATACCGATACGAAGGAAATGCCGCCCTGCATCATCTTAAAATCCGATGGCGCGGCGCTGTATGCAACGACAGACCTTGCAACAATCGTGGACCGTATGGAGAATCTGCATGCGGATTCCCTGATCTATCTTGCGGACAAGCGTCAGGAGATGCACTTTGTACAGGTGTTCCGTGTAGCGAAAAAGGCGGGGCTGGTAACACCTGAAACAGAGTTAAAATATGTTGGTTTCGGCACGATGAACGGCAAGGACGGAAAGCCCTTCAAGACGAGAGAGGGCGGCGTTATGCGTCTGGAATACCTGATCCGCGATATCGACGAGGAAATGTACCGTAAGGTATCCGAAAGCCGTCATGATCTGTCTGAGGAAGAGGCAAGAAAGATCGCCAAAATCATCGGTCTTTCCGCAATCAAATACGGAGATCTGTCCAATCAGGCTTCTAAGGACTATATTTTCGATATTGATCGCTTCACTTCCTTCGAGGGAGACACGGGTCCGTATATTCTGTATACAATCGTGCGTATTAAATCGATCCTTGCCAAGTATCAGGAGCAGGGAAAGAGCCTGGAAAACCTGTGTCTGGAGGAGGCACAGGGCGCTTCCGAAAAAGATCTGATGCGTCAGCTGTGCAGCTTCAATGCAATGATGGACAGTGCCTGTGAGGAAACTGCGCCCCATAAGATCTGTGCGTACATTTATGATCTGGCGAACGCGTTCAACAAGTTTTACCATGAGACAAAGATTCTGGCAGAAGAGGATCAGAAGAAGCAGGCAGGCTGGATTGCACTGCTGAAGCTGACCAAAGAAGTTCTGGAGACCTGCATCGATGTACTGGGCTTCTCCGCACCCGACAGAATGTAAATACAATAGAATGCACGCTCTGCGAACATTCTATTGTCATGAATAATAGAATGCACACTCTGCGAGCATTCTATTGTCATGAATAAAATTCTACGCCGCAGCTGGTTTTTACCAGCTGCGGCTTTTATGTTGTTCGTTTAACCACGCGACAGCTTCCAGACAGCCCTCCTGGGTCAGGGGAAACTGTTTTGTTGTCTTTTGCTCGGCGGGCGTTTTGACAAAGCAGAAGGGCTCCGGCCAGATCGTGACGTCCATACAGTCCCCCTCTTCATTTTTTCCTTTGGAAAGCCGATATCGCATGCCGCAGTAGCTTCCGGTCTGCGCTTCTTTTTTGATATAGTTCACATGAATGATTTCCGGTGAGATCATAGTTTCCTCCAATGGCAGTGCTGCAGTTTTCTGCAGAGCTTAGAAAAACAGCGGGATACCGACCAGTCCAAAGTAGCCGACGGATAAAATTCCGGCGATACTAAGCAGCGTGCGGTAGATTTTTTTCTGGAACAGCTCTGGGACGGTGCTTGCAAGGTATCCGGCGATCAGAATACATGGCAGCAGATAGCGTCCCTGAGCCATGGATTCGATCAGCCAGGAGTTTACAATGGATGCAGCAAGCTCACCCACCATCAGCAGCGTGCAGATAACAAAACGGATTTTGCCCTGTAGATTGTCAGGTTGTCGGAACGTGGTGATTCCGATTCCTGCAAACAGTGCAAGATAGAGCAGCCCCATGCACCAGTAGTACCACGCGCCAGTGTCGTGATCCTGTAAAAGTCCGCAAAAGCTCTTGTAGCTCATGGCAAACCAGTCCGGATTTTCGGCAAAGACGTCAGAAAGTGTATAGCCGCGGCTGTACATATGCCAGGACGGGTTCAGCTCTTCGGTCGGGGTGGACGGATTTTTGTCGTAGTCGGCGTACTGGATGGCGACCGCTTCCTTGACCTGAGATTTTTCCGTACCGTAGTGCGCGATGTCAAAGCCTGCCCGGAATGCAAAGACGGCGAGAAAAACGCCCACAATAATCAGGTAATTACGCCAGAGCACTTTTTTCTGTAAGGGGTCTTTCTGCCAGATCAGCCGCAGCAAAAGGACGAAGAAGGACAGCGCCAGAATCGCGAGATAGCACTGCTTTCCGAGGGCGATGTTGCCAAACAAAAGCCCTAAAAGAAGAAAAGCAGGAATATCTCTTTGGCATAATTTTTTCTTTTCTACGGTGCGATAAAGCAGACTCTGCGGGTTGCACAGCAGGCAGGTGATCGCGAAAGCGATGGTAAAATCCAGCGCATCTGCCGTCGTATAGGAAAAAATGTACCAGGACTGGACGCAGATTCCGAGTGCGACCATGAGCCAGTTTTTCTGACGGATATTCCGGACAAAATAAAAGGCGAGGGCAGCAAACAGCAAAAGGTTCGGAACGCGGTAGTAGGCAAGGCTGCAGAACATCGTTTTAAAAAGCAGGGCGATCTTTCCGGCAAGATAAAAGTACCAGGTGTAATTTTCCAGCTTGGTGTAACCGTAGCCGCTGTAGGTCTGAGCAACAGCGGGATCCCGCATATCGGGCGGCAGAAAGTGCGTCATGCCGTAATCCAGACAGGCTTTGACGTCCCATTCGTCGGGATGCAGACCGAGGGCAGAAAACAAACCGATGATACAGACGACGAGCAGTGCACCTGCAATCACCGCCGTGCTGATGAGGGCAAACCAGTCAAAGTGCCCGGAGCTGTCCGGCAGGAACAACGTTTTCAGATAAGAAGCGATACCATTGCGGAAAAATAAAAGCACACAGAGCAGCAGCGCGATGGACAGGGCAAGGAAAAAGCGCTGGCGCACATATAAAACGTGGAGCTTTGCAGCCGCATTTTCGGCAGCCTCCCGGATACTGTCAGCAGAAAGCAAAAAGCTGCTGTCGGGATTTTGCGGTGTGAAAACGAGCTCTTCCCCGTTTAACTGCCAGGAGGCGTTGACGGGGAAAGCCTGGGCTTCCAGATCGGCGGCATTCATTGTGAAAAAAGCTTCTCCGTTTAGAAAAAAGCCGACGTGTGTGACGCGATAGGATTCCTGGGTATTCGTCGGGTCAAACCGAAATAAGGTAAGACTACGCAGATCGGGCAGACCGGAAAAGGTGACGATGTTACCGTCCCGGGTTCCATCAGTGGAGTTGTCCTGCGAAAGTTCGTCATTGTCGCTGTAAAAAAGCTGGGACAGGACGGATGTGTCATCGTTTCTCAGATAAAGATCCGCCGACCACGAAAAATGATCCGGCGCTTTCAAAACCCAGATAAACGACGCCAGGAATAAAATCAGGATCGGAAGATAAAGGAATAGATTTTTTCTGGATGTATGCATGAAATGTCCTCTTTCGTTATAAAATAAGCTGTTTTCTAACAGTAAGTATAGCGGAATTAAAAAAAATTTCAACTTGAATAGCAATTTGTTGGTGGACTTCGACGAACAAAAATAAGCGGTGGTTTAGGAAAGAACGCAGTGCCCGGAACAAATTCGCCGGGACGGGAACACAACAGAGCAAATTTTTCTTGACAGGCAGGGCAGCAGAGAGGACAATTGGGAAAAAGAAGTAGCTTGGTCAGATTTTGCAGGAGGGCACAGAACCGGATGCCTGGTATACGATTGCCTTGGGCATGACTTCTGCAGAATGGGGAGGGTTCTTTTCATGATTCAAAAAACGAATGTCTGGAAAACAGCGGCGGGTTTGCTGCTTACAATTTCGATGATGATAAGCTCTGTACCGATGACGGCAGCAGCGGCAGAGCCTGCGGCGCAGGCGGAAAGTACAGAAACCTCTGACTACGGTGCGCCGGCATATGGGACGAAAGCGGCGAACCTGCATCGGCTCACCTCACAGGAGCAGGTACAGACGGTTTCCAAAGCGCTGCAGCCAGTCGCAGATGTGGTCGGCGTCATGACGAAATCTCATAACGTATCCGTGATCAATTACAGTGATGTAGATGAACTCGGACTGATCCGCCGGTCGGACGGAAGCGGCGTGGTGCTGGTGATGGACGGCAGCAGAATTTATATTGCGACAGCAGCGCATTGCTTAAAACATAACCATACAGAGGTGATTCTGCCGGACGGAACAAGATGCAGCGCTGCTGTGCTGTATCGCAGCACCGAGACAGACACAGGATTTCTGACGGTGGAATACAGCCAGCTGCCGGAGGAGGTGCTGGGCGGGATTACCCCGGCAGCCGGAGCGGACGCGTCCGCGCTTGGAATGAAAACAGGCGACGCACTTGTTGCCGTGAGCTCTCTGGACAGCCCGAGTTCTGCCAGCTGTATCGGCGTTCTGGATCAGCTGTCCGTCATCTATCCGAACAATCCGGGTCAGAATGTGCTGCAGTTTTATTCGGAAACGAGTTACGGTTCAAGCGGCGGCGCGGTTTATACGCAGAATGGGATTTGGGTTGGGAGTATTTCCGGTGGTGATACCTACGGCACCTGCTGGGCAGTTCCCTATGGGACGATTTTGACAGAGTTTCAGAAGTGCCTGATTGAACTGGCAGCGCAGAGCGCTGGGCAGTAGAGGAGTTCATGCGCATGCTTTTTTCTGCGTTATGCGCATAGCACAGACAGGAGGAAAAGATTGAAAAATAAAATTTTTCAATCGCGAGATTTGTGTCTGCGCACTTGACACAAACTCGACATGCGCAAAAAATGTGTACAGAAATGAGGAAAGCTATGACAGCAGATCTGTATTATGAGACAGCAAGAAAGCTGGTGTTAAAGGACAAAAGAGAGGTTTTTGTGCGGCAGCTGAATGCTGGAGACGCAGAAGCTATGCTGGTTTACTTACAGAAAACAGCACAGGAGACCCATTTTCTGATGCGTCTTCCGGAGGAAGCGGTTTATACGCTGGAGAACGAGCGGAAAATTCTGCAGAATACGAGAGAATCAAAGCAGACATTTATGCTGGGGGCACTGACTCAGGATGGAAGTGTTGTTGGAAATGTGGGCATATTTCCCATCGGGGAACGGTTTAAGGTGCGCCATCGGGCGAGCCTTGGAATTGCAGTAGTTCAGGAATACTGGAATACCGGTCTGGGAACGGTGCTCATAAACGGCGCGATTGATCTGGCGCGCAAGGCTGGCTATGAACAGCTGGAGCTTGGCGTATTTTCGGACAACAGCAGTGCACTCCATTTATATCAGAAGCTGGGATTTCAGGAGGTCGGCAGAATGCCCAATGCCTTCAAGCTCCCGGACGGAAGCTATGCGGACGAAATTATGATGGTGCTGCCCTTCACAAGTGCTTCCTGATGTAAAAAAGTTACAGTTCATCTGCGCCATTCGCAATACAATAGAATGCGCGCTTCGCGAACATTCTATTGTCATGAAGCGCATCTTCGATGCTTTGCGCTGCACTACAGCGCAGCTCCTTTTGCTCATAGAGTGGCGCTCCCTTCGTAGCTTCCCGTGCACAGATTCTCATGCGAGCATGGAATCTGTACCCGGGAAGCTACGAGTGAACTGTAAAAAAAATAAAATTCCCCATTGACTTTTTCAGAAACCTTTGATATTATAATCAAGCAGTCGCGAAGAGCGACAAACAATTATGGGGTCTTAGCTCAGCTGGGAGAGCATCTGCCTTACAAGCAGAGGGTCATAGGTTCGAGCCCTATAGGCCCCA
>PPYE01628344.1_pt1 | contig 10787 bp, 9 predicted proteins | sample 1559881 | NCBI WGS metagenome assembly PPYE01 (sample SAMN08240022, study PRJNA423297) | Human gut metagenome, whole genome shotgun sequencing project.
TATAGTAATTTTGTAACAAGTTATGGATGGAGCTCTTTTCAATTAGAATACAGCGCACTTTTCAATTAGTATCTACAAGAATATCATTTATAGAATGGTATGTAACCTTTCTTGATATGGAAATTGAGAACATAAATGAATCACTAACACACAGCACTACCGCTTAAAGCGGAACGCTGTCGGACATTATCAACCCATAAAATAATGAAAACATTAGATAGAAAGTCCCAAAATGTAATATCTAAAGATTGGTTGAGTGAATTTCCAGATTTCAAGCAATACAAACCAATGTTACTGATTCGGAGAAACGGACCAGTTTTATGTGGGTTTGATCTAAGGACTACTTCATCTAAGGAAGATTATGAACCAACCTTTTTCATTCATGGTTTAATGATTGAAGCTGCTCCTGTCATGTCAATGGGAAGTGTTTTCACCTCATTAACAGATAAAGGAGCAAGAGATTATGTTCGCATTTGTTCTCATGAAAAAGATTTTAGAGATGCTTCACTAAGAATTAAAAAATCTATTTCTCCGCTTCAAAAAGCCTCTCTTTCATTATACGAACTTATAGAATTTATAAAGAAGCAAGAAAGCTATAAATATTATTCATCCTATGAGTTTGAAATTATCATTCTTCTTCTATTTTACTATGGAAAAGTAGATAAAGCCGAAAAAGAACTTGAAAATGCTCTAAGCATAATATCAAGATGGGATAATAGTACATGGCTCATTCGCTTTTTAGGAGTAAAAGGTTGGGAAAGAAAAATGAGAAATTTAATGAATAAAGATACATTACAAGAAAACATAAATAAAGAAATAGTGAAATATAAATTAGAAGAATTTATTGATTATAGATTAATTGACAATAAATGAGGTTGATAACAAACAGTAAACCGACTGAATAAGCGGAAGGTTGCCGAACATTACGACTCTTTTCCGTAACTTTGAAACCTCTAATAAACATGGTTATGAATAGAAACATACTCACCTTTTTAAATGAATATGCGGAAATACCCGATCCGCAATATGCCATCATGTTGCGAGGCGCTTGGGGATGCGGCAAAACGTTTTTCATCCGTCAATGGATGGAGCAACTGAAAAACAACAGAGATGCGGACAAGTTAAAATGGCAGCCTATTTATGTGTCTTTATATGGTTTGACCACGACCCAGCAAATTACAGAACAAATCAACAAAGAAATATCCCCGTGGCTATATAGCAAGGGAATGAAATTAGCTAAGAATGTATTAAAAGTTGCCTCGAAAATCGCTTTGAAATACGACATTGACGGTGATGGCAAGGATGAAGGAAGTGTAACCTGTGACTTGGACTCCATTTTACTGTTGAAAGAAGAAAATTCCGAGATAAAAGGAAACAAGATTCTGATTTTTGACGACCTTGAAAGGTGTGATGTCAAACTGGAAACCTTGTTGGGATACATCAATTACTTTTCGGAACATTGTAAATGCAAGGTCATCATCATTGGCGATGAGAACAAGATTTCCGAAAAAGAGGACGATAAGTGCAAGTTGAAATTCAAGGATTTCAAGGAAAAGACCATCGGGCGCACTTTCGAGATTAAAGTGAATATAGAGGAGACACTCGATTTTTTCATTGGCGAAATATCCGCCAACAACAGAAACCTCTTGTCTGAGAACAAAGACCTTATAATCAAGATATTCCATGCCTCTAAATTCGATAATTTAAGAGTCCTTCGGCAATGTCTGAACGATTACCACAGGATAATCATGGCTTTGCCGGAACATTATCATGAATCTCCCAAATACAAACTTATCATAACATCACTATTGGCAAATTTTGTCGCCGTTTACTGCGAGTATAAGGGTGGAAATACCGAAATTGCGAGCCTGTTCAACAGCCTGTACAATATGTTCCCAGATAAAGAGAAAAATGAGGAGCGTGAAAAAATCCTCTCCAAATACCGTTTTATAGAAATAGGTAAACAGTTAGATATTTTTAATAGCTCTATCGTCAATGAAATTGTCTGCTATCTGGAAAGCGGGTATTTTGACACAACCTATTTGCAGCAATACTTTGCTGCCGAAGACGCAAGTTTGAATAGTTGGGACTATCTATATGATTATTGGAGACTGGATAACGAAGAATACGAGAAACATTACGAGGAAACGGTACGGTATTACTTTGCGGATAAAAGCGTTGATCTAAAAGAATTGTTTGTCATTATATCTATACTATCGGTTTTATATAGCGACAACCTTATTCACGTATCCGAGGAAGACATCATTGCCCAAGGCAAGCACTCCATAGACAGGCTGATGGAAGGTATCAACGACATGGAGGGTTTGTTGAATTGTAGCTCAAAGGTACATGCGGGTGCAAGAAGGAATCATTCTAATATTGGTTCAGATCGAATTTTGAATGTACTGGTTGCGTATTTTCAAAAACTATTCGAGCAAAGATTTGAGAAATGTCCTAATAAAGTGTCTGCCATGCTGGAAAATCTGACGGATGAAACTTGCGAACGCCTGAATCTGGCATTGAATGATGCAATCCCGGTCAAACAGCGTCTTTATAGGGATACTTCAATATTCCAAGAGGCTGATGCGGACAAGGTTTCAAAAAGTATTTTGGGATTGTCTAACGAATCACGCAACACCTTTCTGCATTTTTTGCAGTCTCGTTATAAATATACCTCCTATGGCACTGAAATAGAATACTTGAACGAATGCTGCCAATCGGATCTGCCCCAACTAAAATTAATCAATGAAAGACTAAAGACAGAAGCGGCAAATAGAAGATTGATAGAAAAGTATTCCATTGAGAAAATTACAAACCTGATAGATGCAATTACCGCAAAAGTGAAATAGCTATTCCCGTTCATCCTCGAAAGCGATGGTCTGACAAGGGATATGCCGATGATGAACTTCATTCCGTGTGACGGCACGGACGGACGTGTTCCGTTTGTCCTTCCGCCCCGATGTCCGGCTTCGGCCATGCAGCCTGCCGGAATGGTCGGAAACGGACGCCGGGACGGGACAGCCCGTGCGCCAAGGTGCAAGCGCAAGAAAGTGAAAACCCTTTCACCCACGTTAGGGATTGCAGGGGAAAGCCCGACCCGAAGGGGAACGCCCAAACAACCGCCCGCAAAAACTGCTTTTGAGCATACCTTGAAAAAAGGAAGACCGAATATTCCGAAGTTTCGCCCTTATGATATATATTTGTAATTGAGCGAAGATAATAGCGGAAAATGTAAAGAATTACATGTTATTGGAGTAAATCATTATGGAAAGAATATACAAAATAGAATCGGTTCTGAGAAAATCGAACACTATAATCATAATTCAAGGTAATTATGATAGAATATATAATTACTTCAATCATAATAATGGTGATGGGCGATTTTTGAAATACACCAAATTGAAAGGTATTGCTCAAGAAGGTCTGACAAAAAAAGATTTAGACAAATGTGATTTTTTACGTACCTTCTGTTGTTTTCCCATTTTCAGCCAAAGATTTGTAGATAGACTAAGCCATATTTTAAAAGACGAAGTTATTTTTTATCCCATAGAGATATGCTGCGAAAATCAGAAGAAAGACTTTTATGCTGCTAAAATTCTTAATTATATGGATGTAATAGATCACCAACAAACAGAGCTACAAGCCCAAAATGATGATAGCAGCCTATTTTCTATTCCACCCATTATAGCAAACCGCTGTTTGAAAGATTTCTATATAGCAAGAGATACGAAAGATACATACGAATGGTTCATCAGTGAAAAGTTAAAAAATATCCTTATCAAGGAAAAATTCGCTATGAAATTGGTGAATCCGGAAAACAAAACAGAGCAGGAAGAATGCCGGAAAAATACTCGTAGAACACCGACATTAAAAACAGGGAAAGTTTCAAGCATCAAAAATGAGGCGACAATAAGGAGTTACATAGACAAATGTCTGGAACTTGTTCAGGAGCATAAAGAATACCTAATGTATGTTGCTTCTTATGAACCAACCATAGAACCGGAGATGCAGGATTTTCTGGACAATAACCTGCTTGAAGGAAAATCGCCAAAAATATATGTGACTCAACCGGGACGTACCAATTATATGGTGGATATCATAACTGAAAAAGATCATATATGGAAAGCGATAGATAGCCAGATTTCAGACGAAGATATTGATAAGTTGGAAGGTGAGCTGAATGTCATTCTTCCTCTTTCCTATAAAAGCTATTTGAAATATAAACATTTCTATGAAATATTTTGGGATATAGATGTTTTCCTCTATCCGAAGCCAATACATTCATGGGATAAAATCCTGATTGAGGAAAACCAAGAAATGCAGGAGGAAATTCTTGATGAAGGGTATTTTGCAATAGGACGGTATTCTGATCATGGCGTGATTGTTCTTAAATTGACTGATGATGAGAATAAAGAAGGGGGAGTTTTTCTCTTTGATTGTGAGACCCAAGAAGTTAAAGTGTTGGAACCAACCTTTACAGAGTTTCTTAATCAAATATTACATAATCCCAAGCCTGTTCTTCAAGAAATAAAAAATTGGGAGAAAAAAATGTATAAAATGGAATAACTCCAATTACAAACAGTACAAACCGCTTAAAGCGGAACGCTGCCAGACATTATATTTAATAATAAGCATAAAAACTATGAGATTCTTAAAAATTATGGGAATATTTACTTCTATCTTAAGTTTATTGAGTTGCGGGCATGGGAATAAACGGGTAACGCAAAACGACGGTATAAACTCTAATATCCCGGTTGCTGCCCGGATTACGATAGACAAACTGCCGGATGTATTGAGAAACGTGAAGGCAGGAAATACTGATTATGATTTTATAGGTATTTGTTCCAATGGTGTGGACTGCATCTATTTTGTGCTGGAGAACGGAAAGTTTTACATAGATTTTGAAGCTATGGGTAAAGAGCAGCTTCCCTACATAGATACCTTGAAACAATTCGCAAAGGAACATAGTTATCCTGTTGTCGAAACGACCTATAACAATACTCCGGTCGATTACGAACATCTGAAATATGCACCTGTTATCAGCCTAAAAGTTCATGCTGACATAGACAGTATCGTAAAGGTCGGAAGCCAGATTGAGCAGACCATTTTCAAGAATAGCGACCGAACCGTTTACGAAATAGTGCCTTGATTTTATAATAAATAAAAGTAAATAGTAGGCGGTTTAATAGCAAACTGACTGAATAAGCGGAGCACTATCAAACATTACCCATGCAATATATTTAGAATGAAGAAACGGGACTATAAGGAGCAAGAACGACAACGGCGCTATTATTTCTTCGACTACCTGTTCTGGTTGGGAGAAATGGCACAGTGGCATTACAAGGGCGAGCCAAGACGCCCCGACGGGGAGTCCATGCTGATGCTTTGCATCATGATATTTATCTATGAACCGATATTCTGTACAACCGCTCATTTCCTTTTCGGCTCCACGGCATTTGGGTGGTTTACAGTCGCCATGATAGTTGGAATCGTCGTAGTCCATCACTGTGTTTCGCGCGGCTGGATATACCCGTTTTCACGAAGGGAAGCGGTCGTGCAGCACTATGAAGGACGCAGATTCAGCCCCTTCAGATGTTACTTCTTCCTGTTCTCCCTCGTTTTTCTGATTATTGCCGAAATGTACCTGTTGCCAAGCACACTGATGCGGATAGACGAGCGCAAGGCGGAGCCGGTGGAGAACACACGGACGGAAGTTACACAAAGGTGGAGGGATTACCTTGCGCTGCATATCACGGTAGGAGCCCGTCAGGAAGTACCCAGCGAAGCCTTGCAATATCAGAAGATACGGAATTTTGAATAATCAGCAACATACCCAATAAATAGAATGAAGAAATCTGTCATAACATTGTTTTTAGCGGTTGTATCCGGAGATCCACCCATGTCGCCGTGCGCCAAGGTGTCAACGCAAGACAGTGAAAACCCTTTCACCCACGTTAGGGATTGCAGGGGAAAGTCCAAACAATTACTGCAAAAACGCCTTTTGAGCATACCATAGAAAAAAGGAAGACCGAATATTCCGAAGTTTCGTCCTTATGATATATATTTGTAATCAAGCGAAAGAAATAGCTGCATATCAAGGCTTGAAGCGAAGATAGCAGCGGAAAATGCAGGTGATTACATATTACACCTGCTTGCGTTGAAAATATAAAACAAAAATACAGTAACATGGAAAGAATCAATATTGGAGACTGGGTTACACAATATAGGGCAGGATATTGGAAAGTGAAAGAACTCCACCCGAAGTATTCACCATTCGATCATGGCAGGCTACACAAAGGCGAGCCAATTGGTATTGTAGCTGTATTGCAGAAGGCTTTCAGCAATACATTCAAGTTTAACATGGAAATGTCCACGTGTGATTTGTCGTTGTGTCAACATGTAACTAAAGCTGTTACGAGAAAGATTGAAACGTATTTCAAGGAACATCCAGATGATGAAATAAAATTTGAGACATCACAACTCCCTGTCCCGCCAAGCGTTACTGCCATCCACTTGAATATAGATGATGCCCAACGCAATCACATCTCATCGCTATTAAACATTGAGCTACCTCATCTGACATATCCAAAGGTAAAAGAAATCTTGTCTGACAACGGTTTGACAGAGGTTTTGCCCGGGGCAGATAACACGTTGCTCTTTCTGTTCGGATATTCATGGGAACAAGATAAAAATTTTAACATGATTTATTTCAGATACGATTTTAAGAGAAAGTAAAACTCAATGGCGAAATAGTGAGGGCAATTTCTTTACTTATTAAAGTAGCTATAAAACTGGAAGAACATGATAATGTATTACGTGATCGGGATTTTTATGTTAACGGATTGAATATATGAATTATTATTGCGTACATTCGAAAGGTAATTTTATCAACCAACCGAATATGAGGCTTCTGTTTCTACTGCTGTTTTGCAGTGTGCTTTGCGCTCATGCGCAAGTGAGCAGCCGGAGTGATGAAATATCAGACAGCAGTTTCATTTCTTACAGACTGGAAGGAGAACCGGCGCACCGCCTGTTTCTGCATAAAGACACGCTGCGAGTGGAAGTCAAGGGAATAGGGCTGTTCCCGCATTACACGCTTTCGTATGTGATTGCACAAGATGGATGTTTACAACGTGTAGACACACCAAATGCCAGACAGACAGTAAAAAAAGGTATAGACATGGACTTGGCAATATCTGCTTCGCTGGATGGAAAATGCCTGAAGCATATTTCAGACAATGAGATACGCATATCGGAGAACAATCGCCCGTATTTCAGAGAACAAGCAGTAAAAAATGTATTACATGGAATGGATTTGTTGTGGATTTATGACGGTGCGTTTGTACGGGACTCCACCGAACTTGGGAGGTTGTATAAAATATCAAGGATAACTTGCAAAATGTACGGATAAAAAAACTGGATGGCAAACAGGCATACTGTCGATACGGCATGGCTGGAATCAATGGAGCTATCATTGTTGAAGCCAAGGTTGTCAAAAGAAAGACAAAGTATTGAAGATTAAAATAGGAAAATGAAGAAATCTATCATAACACTGTTTTTAGCGGCTGTATCCGGAGATCCACCCATGTCGCCGTGCGCCAAGGTTTAAGCGCAAGACAGTGAAAACCCTTTCACCCACGTTAGGGATTGCAGGGGAAAGCCCACAGCATAGCGAGGACTTGCAGCGGAAAGCCCGACCCGAAGGGGAACGCCCAAACAACCATCCGCAAAAACTGCTTTTGAGCATACCTTGAAAAAAGGAAGACCGAATATTCCGAAGTTTCGTCCTTATGATATATATTTGTAATTGAACGGAAAAAATAGCTGCATATCAAGGCTTGAAGCGAAGATTACAGCGAAAAAGCAAATCACTACCTATTTTTGAAAAGAATTGCATTTATGGAAAAATACAAAGTAGATTATAGTGAGTTTTCTTATTTTAAAGGCATAACGATAGATTTTGATTCTTTAGAAGAAGGTCTTGATTATGCCCAAAGACATAATATCAAAGATGTTTTAGTCCGCTCTGAAAAGAATGATATAAAAAGAGTTGTAAACTTTGATTTTCTAAATAGGCGGGATTTTATACAAACATTTCATTGGATCGTTTCTCTTTCTAAAAGGTCGAACATTACTGGATTATATCATCTTTCAAAACTGAAAGATTTCCGTTGGGGAGTAGATAATAATTTTGACTTGGATTTATCTCTTTTTCCAGTATTAGAGAAAGTCAATATCAGTTATGATGCAAAAATCAGTGGTTGGGAAATGCTGCATCAATTAAATTGGCTTCAGCTAAGCAAAGTTAGGACAGACAACCTTTCATTTTTAGAAAAGACCATTAGTTTACAGTATTTGCGTATTATCGGAGGTTCATTTACTTCGATCGAAGGTTTGGAAAAGTGTGTCAATCTAAAAACTCTTTTTCTACAAAGGTGTACGGCTCTCACAAACCTAAAACCAACAATCGCAAGTTTGTATAATTTAGAGAGATTGAATTTAGAAGCATGCCGAAAAGTCAGTGTAGAAGAACTCAAAGGCATTGCTGTCAGATATATATCAGTAATTTGAAAAACATTGGGAGCAAAAATGAAAATACCCATCACAATTTTGCTTTTAGCAAGCCTGTTTGCCGCAAGTTGCGGAGAGCCACCCATGCCACCGAGCGACGAGGAAATGATACGGCACTTCGCCACGCACGAGAGGGCGTTCCGTAAGGTGTACGGGCTTATCTCCGAGGGCACGGAGGGCAGTTACCACTATCCGCCATCCAGACCAGACACCGCCGATTCGGTCAGCCTGCGAATATTCGAGGAAATCCACGGCACGCCTTACGAGCCTTTCGAGTTGCACGGGGAGGATTCATTGTACCTGCACGGACTGTCGCCGTCCGCCCAGACGCAACTTGATTCCCTGCTGGGCGTAACCGGCTGCGACCTGATCCATTTCGACCGCAGGAAACGGGAGGAAACGGATTCGGCGGGGCTGCGCCTTACGATGGTGTATTACTCCCACGGCATCGTGGATGCGGGAACGTCCAAGAGTTTCATTTACGATCCCGGATTGGAAAGCCGCCGGAATATCCGTATCACCGAACACGGCGACCTGAACGAGATTTACCGAAGGACATACAACGACACCACGCTGTACAAGCCCGTCAAGGAAGGCTGGTACATCAAGTTAGACCATTCACGATAACCTGAAATGATGAACCAAACAAGATGAAATTAAGATTGGCATTAAGGATATTATGGGGGTTATGTTGTCTGCTGTTGCTGTGGGTGGCTGTCGCTGATTCTATACAATTCTCAAAGCATCCGGAACTTTACCCGATAGGTTGTGAAGGATTAAGTTGGAGCTATGAATCTTCCGAAAACTATATCCTTACGGGCTGGGTGGCGATTGGTTGGAGTGCCATCGGCTTTGTCGCATCTGCCTGCTATCGTTTCAAGTATAGCGGAAAAATACTGCTGGTACATTTTGTACTGACACTACTCCGATGTTGTTGGATTTGTATAGTCATTTATGGATAGATCCTTCCGCTCGTCCTCGAAAGCGATGGTCTTGGCAAGGAACATGCCGATGACGAACTTTGCCCCATGCGCTATCAGCCTGCGCCGCAGCGCTATGAAAGTAGCCCCGGTAGTAAGCACGTCGTCCACGAGCAAGACGCACTTTCCCCTGAACCGTTCGGGATGGAACTCCAGATTGGCGGTGCGGTCTCCGTTCCCGTGCGTGCCCTTGTATTGCGCCCGGTCATAAGCGACGGTTATCGCCCCGTACCCGTCGGCAACTCCCATGTCCGCCGAGAGCTTGCGGCAGAACGCCTCGTACCGGGTGCGGTGCTTCTCCCGTGTGGATGCCGGGACGGTCCGGCGGACGGGGCAATAGTCATAAAGGTATAAACACAAGCTGCCGTCCAAGCGGAAGAAACCCTGAAAGCGGTTGTCGAGCGGAAAGAACGCCTTGCGGAAGTCATTGAAGAAAGTGAAGACAAGGATATTGTTCCAGAAGCGTGCCTCGTCCTCGTTGCCGGAATCGAGCCTGTACATGAAGCCCGCCAAGTTCCCGCTCTCGTACAAGCCCATGCCGATGGTCAGGCGGCTGTTGAAGTCGGTCTGGCTGACGATGTACCAGCCGCACCGGGCGAAATGCTCCTCGTAGCCGGAACGGGTCTCCAAAAGGAAATAGAACTTGCCGTCGTCCTCGAAACGGATGACGTACTCGCAGCGCAGGCGGCGTGCGATCTTGCCCAAGATGCGGCTCTCCTCCTCGATGACCGCAGGAGTGGCAAGGAAGGTGTATTGAGCGATAAAGACAGCCTCGTCCATAGTGATGATGTTTGGTCGGTTACAAATATGCGAAATGTCCGGCACACGGCAAGCGGAAAGGGCGGAAAATATGCGGAAGGGCGTGCGGATATGTAGAGCTTCTCCCTGCTTTTCACCGCCCGGAACGTGACAAGGCTACAAACGTGAAGCAAAACGAGGACAAGCGGTACGGTTTTGATACACGGACATATACAGACCGGTATATTTGCAGGGAAGTATAACCATAAAAACATATCGGGACAATGGAAATAGTAAGCATCGAGAGAAAGACCTTCGAGGAGATGAAGGAACGGTTCGGCAGCTTTTCGCAGCACGTGAGGAAGCTTTGCGCCCGCTACCGCCCGCCCGAAAAGATGAACTGGATGGACGGGGCGGACGTGTGCGAGAAATTAGGCATCAGCAAGCGGACATTGCAGACCTACCGTGACCGGGGGCTGCTGCCGTACAGCCAGATCA
>PPYE01455833.1_pt1 | contig 10786 bp, 7 predicted proteins | sample 1559881 | NCBI WGS metagenome assembly PPYE01 (sample SAMN08240022, study PRJNA423297) | Human gut metagenome, whole genome shotgun sequencing project.
ATATAGGTTAAAGCTATTTGTTGATATATATCTCTGTAGCGTTTGAAACAGGCATAAAAGCAGGCAAACAAGGCAGATAGGAGTCCTTGCCTATCTTCTTTTTCATATCCTTAGTTGAAAGTATCATGCCAGTAACGCAATCGTCAAACGTACTATCGTCCATATCAGTAATATTCACAAGTATCCTTACAGTGACCTCCTTGCTGGAAAACGGAGGAACAGTGTCGCCTATGACCTCGCCGTCGCTGTTTGTTGTAACGCTGGTCGCATAGCATACCACATTGTCATATTCAGAAGAAACATGGCTGATCTCATACTGCGGTATCTTTATCTCAAAAGGAGACGGGTTTTTGATATTGAACACTATATCTGCAAAACGGTAGCTTGAACTCAACTCAGAACCAAAAGCTTCTTCGTTGTATACAGAATAATTTGACAGCGCATATGTTTTAAAATCCGTCATACCCATTGTTTTGAACACGTTGTCGTCATATCTAACCACGCTCTTGTCTGCGTCGTTGAAAAACAGCGGTGGGAAGAAGAACACCATAAGCACAAGCACGATAATAACAGCCACAACTGTCTTTATTATCTTGCTACGCTTTACATATGAATCTCCCACCTTTACTCCTTTGCTAAGACCTGTCGCCGCCTGCGCAGGCATGGCCGCAGCGTCCTCAAGGAAATCGTCCTCATCGTCCTCTTCCTTGTGCTTGGTAGGGTCATCGTAGGTCTTTGTGGCACGGTCGAACTCCCCTGCCTTGTTGAACTTTTCTCCGTCAAAAATCTCGTCGGCGGTGCGGTTCACTCCGCTGCCCTTGAACTTTTTATCTGACAGCTTTTTTATCTTGTCAACATCAGGCACTTCAATGCTGTCCATTGAAGCCCTCTTGTTATACTGTCTGTAATTCTTATCCATTATTTTATCCCCTTAAATTTTACGTTCCTTATCCCTTAATAAGTGGCTCTAAAGCCTTGAATATTCTGTCCTCAGTATCGGCAACATGAAGCTTTGCAGCATTTTCCGAGCACTGTCTGAGCTTCTCAGGGTCTTCTATAAGCCACTTTACAGTATCAATGAAAAGCTTTTCCGTCAAGTCTTTTTCTTCGATAACAAAGCCTGCTCCTGCGTTTTGCAATACCATGCCGTTGTAATACTGATGATTTTCAGCCACCATAGGCGACGGGATAAGCACAGAAGCTCTGCCCATTGCTTCAAGCTCCGCCAGCGAAGCTGCTCCGCACCTTGATATAACAAGGTCAGCCGCAGCCATTGCCACAGGCATATTGATATAATCCTTTATGATACGTCTGCTGTTGTTGATATCTATACCCATAGCCTCCAGCTTTTCAGGATAGTCCTTATAGCCCTGATAAGTGCCGTAGGAATGTATATGACACACCTTAACATCATTGTCCTGATACCATTTCAAAAGCTTTGCGATATTCTCATTAAGCACTCTCGCACCAAGACTTCCGCCTGTTGAAAGCACACAAATTTCATTTTCATCAAAGCCAAGCTGTTTTTTAGCCTCCGACTTTGACATGGTGTTGAAAGCACCCCTTACAGGCAGACCTGTCACCACCGTCTTAGCATTTTCGGGCATATACTTTTCTGCCTCTTTCACAGTGAGCATAACAACGTCCGCAGACTTTGCAAGTATCTTGTTTGTCACGCCCGGAAAAGCGTTCTGCTCGTGAATAGCCGTCTTTATGCCCATTTTAGCGGCTTTTCTAACTATAGGTCCTGAAACATATCCTCCGGTTCCTATAACAAGATCAGGCTTTGCTTCCTTTATTATCTTCTTTGCAGTGCTTCCTGACTTTACAAGACACCCTGCCGCATGGATATTTCTTTTGAGATTTACCCAGTTAGGCTTTCTCTGAAAGCCCTCTATCTTTATAGGATAGAACTTATATCCTGCCGCAGGCACGAGCCTTGCTTCAAGCTTTTCAGGATTTCCCGCAAAGCTTATCTCAGCGTCAGGATAATGTTTTTTTATGATCTCCGCAATGGCAAGAGCAGGATTTACATGACCTGCCGTACCTCCGCCTGCAAGTAAAACTCTGAGCATAGAACTAATACCTCTTTACTTTTTTTTGATGCACTGACGTGAAACGTTGAGCATGATACCCATTTCTGCAAGCTGTATCATCAGTGCAGTACCGCCGTAGCTGAAAAACGGCAGTGAAATACCCGTGTTAGGGAAAGCGTTGCAGGCTACCATAATGTTGAAAAGCGCCTGCGAGCCTATCTGTATTGTTATACCAGCCGCAAGAAGCATACCGAAACGATCCTTGCTTCTTGAAGCGATCATGAAGCCCTCGATTATAAAAAGCACAAACAGCAGTACCACTACAGCCGCCCGAGCCTATAGACAGCAGGGATTCATAAGTCTGAAAAGTCGTTCCGCTAGGGTCAGACTCAGGATTTTTCCAGCTCTGTATACGCTCTGAAATATATGAAAAACCCGAACCCGATGTCATCTTATAAACAAGATAAAGCAGTGCGAACGCCACGCACACGCCTATGAACTTCCAAAAAGTCTTTTTCGGCATACCGCTTATGAACATCATAGACACGCCTATGATACCCACCAGCATAACAGCCGACATATGCCTTTGCAAAACAAGCACCAGTGCCACCGCACCCATTATCACCGTAAACGGTATAACGCAGAATTTCCAGTCCTTGAACTTAGGATAATTCACCGACATTATGTATGCGAAAATAATAATGAACGTTACCTTCAGAAGCTCCGACGGCTGAAAGCTGATCGGACCTATTTGTATCCAACGCTTTGCACCGGCAACGTCTATTCCGAAAAGAGCTGTATAAAACGTAAGAAGATATGTGGCGATAAACGCAATATATGCTATCTTTGTGTTCTGAAAGAAGTGATAATCAAGATAGCTCGTGGCAAACATCAGAAGAAGACCAAGTCCGGCAGACTTGAGCTGGCTCACCAAATAATAATATCCGTCGCGTTCACGTCTAGGACCTCTTATAGCCAAACAAACAACCTCCCAACAAAATCTCTATATGAAAAACTTTCCCGAATATATCAAAAACGCTATCGCCGCCGCAGCCCCTGCCACAGATATCACAGCGAATATCCCGATCACGGCGTGATCCCCATGACCCTTTTTCTGCAAATGCTCATGAAGCGTATAGCCCCTCATGAGCAGCTTTTTTCTTATCTTAAACACGATATACTGCAAAAGCCCACAAGCTCCGTCAACGACCACCGCCGCACCTGCCAGCAGGAAAACGAAATATTCTCCCGAAAGCAGCACCGCCATAGTCATAAGACCACCAATCGCCAGCGCACCCGACTCGCCCAAATAAAGCTTCGCAGGACTGCACCCCCAAAAGAGAAAGCCTCCTGCCGCACCCATTGTGCAAACAGCAAAAAGCTGAGCGGCGTCAGAGCCTGCCCCTGCCGCAAGACCGCTTGAAATGCCTGCCGAAAATATCAAAGCTGTTACAGCGCACAGCCCGTCAGCACCCGTGTCGGTCTTACCGCCTGCGCAATCGTGTATCTTCACCATGTTTATCCCCACTGTCATAAACAGCGGAAAAAGCGGATAAAAAAGCCCGCCGAACTGCACATAGCCCAAGTGAAAAGGCATAAGCACAGCCGTCTGCACTCCTCCGCAGTATCTAAGCCCCACGCACACTCCAAGACATATAAGATACTCCATACATATCTTGTAAAAAGGCTTCATGCCTATGCCAAGCTTTTTCTCCTTAACATAGTCCTCCGAAAGCCCGATAGCCGTGAGCATCAAAACTCCGCCCAGAGCGATAAACACACGCCTTGAAAACTCTCCGTTCTCAAAACTCAGCACCGCCTGCACGCTCCATCTCGCAGTAAAGCAGGTCAGCCTTTGAAGCCGCAACATACTCTCCCACATTTCTGTGATAGGTCTTTGAGTTCTTGCCAAGCTCCAGCATATCTCCAAGCACGCAAATGCGCTTGCCCTCCGCCTGTGCCTGTGAAAGCACCGAAAGGCTCGCTTTCATTGAGTCAGGCGCCGCATTGTAGCAGTCAACTATATATGTAACTCCGTCAATGACGGTAACATTCTGTCTTAAACCCTCCGGTTTGAACTGAGCAATACCCTTTACGATATCCTCAGGCGGTATATCCAGCGCAAGACCCACGCAGAACGCCGCAAGAGCGTTCTTTACATTATGCTCGCCCAAGCAGTTTATCTGGGCGGCTATCTTTCCGCCCTCATAGTTTATAGTAAATGTTATGCTGTTGTCAACAGTCTTAACACCGCTTGCATAAACATCGCAGTCCTTCTTTGATACAGAATAGTAATAAACCTTTCTGTCAGAATGTAACTGCACCCCTGCAAGCAATTTATCATCACGGCAAAGTATCAGCGGAGCGTCATAAGCCGCACCGTCAAGTATCTCAAGCTTCGCCTTGAGAATGTTTTCCTGCGTGCCGAGATTTTCAATATGTGAAATGCCAATGTTAGTTATAACAGCCACGTCAGGCTGACATGACATTGACATTCTCGATATCTCGCCCTGATGCGACATACCCATTTCGATAACAGCCGCCTCATAGCTGCTGTCAAGACCGAAAAGCGTCTGCGGCATACCTATCTCATTGTTGTGGTTGCCCTGAGTTTTCAGCGTCTTGTATTTCTGCGCCACAACAAGGGCTATCATATCCTTAGTGGTGGTCTTTCCCACGCTTCCTGTTACGCCAACTACCTTAACATCGAATTTAGACCTGTAATACCCTGCAATGTCGAGCAATGCCCTTGCAGTGGAGTCAACGATCATACATCTTGCACCCTCCACAGGTCTTTCCGTGACAACAGCCTCCGCACCAAGCTCCATAGCCTTTGCGGCAAAGTTGTGTCCGTCAAAATTCTCACCCTTTAGTGCAATAAAAAGCGAGCCTGGCTTTATTGTTCTCGTATCGGTGGAGATATCGGAAATTTCAACGTCAGCAGGATAGCCGTAGCTTCCATGAACCGCCGATATTATCTCCTGTAAGCTTAATTTTTCCATTTTAATTCTTATCCGCCAATTTCTCGGCAGTATCTCCTTTCCCTTTTCTTATAAATATATCTTTATCGCAAAACCGCCCACAGCCGCTTTGCATATCACGGGCGAACACTGTTCACCCCCTACATTTTTCTCTTATCTGCCCTCAGCTTCAAGCTCTTTAAGAGCGTCCGCAACGACTTCTCTCTCGTCAAAATGTATCTTCACACCACCTGCAAGTATCTGATAATCCTCATGACCCTTGCCGGCAAGCACGATGATATCGTCCTTTTCCGCATGATGTATAGCCCAGTGGATAGCCTCACGCCTGTCAACGATAGTTATGTAAGGGGTCGTCTTGCCCTCCAGACCTACCAGAACGTCGTTTATGATATCCTGCGGATCTTCATTCCTCGGGTTGTCGGAAGTGACGATAAGAAAATCAGCATTGTCCGCCGCAGCCGCAGCCATAAGGCTTCTCTTTGATGCGTCTCTGTTTCCGCCACAGCCGAAAAGGCATTTTACCTTTCCGCTTGCACTGTTCTTTATAGCCGAAAGCACATTCACAAGTGCGTCAGGAGTGTGAGCATAGTCGCATATAACAGTGAAATCTCTGCCCGTCGGAACTATCTCCGCTCTTCCTCTTACGCCCTGCATAGTGCCCAAAGCTCTGATAGTCTTGTCAACGTCAAATCCAAGGGTCTCACAGCAGGCTATAACAGCCAGTGAGTTTGAAACGTTGAAAAGTCCTGGCATATTGAATAAAACATTGTGCTTTATCTTTCCGTCAGTGAAAACATACTTCACACCGCTTGCTGAAAGCAGGATATCCTCTGCTCTGAAATCAGCCTTTGTACAGCATGAATAAGTTTTCGAAGGACAGCTTATCTCTTTGAGATACCTTCTGCCGTATTCATCGTCTATATTGATGATAGCGTTGTCAGATATAGTGAAAAGTATCTTCTTAGCCTGATAGTAATTTTCCATCGTACCGTGAACGTCAAGATGATCCTGCGTCAGGTTAGTGAAAACGCCCACCTTATAATGACAGCCTGAAAGTCTTTTCTGCTCCAAGCCCTGCGAGGAAGCTTCCATAACAACATAATCGCACTTCTCATCAGCCATTTTTCTGAAAAGCTCATAAAGGTCATAAGGCTCAGGAGTCGTTCTTGCAGTAGGATAAACGTCGTCGCCTATCTCGTTCTGACAAGTGCCGATAAGACCAACCTTACAGCCGAATGAAGAAAGCACCTTCTTTATAACAGTTGTGATAGTCGTTTTTCCGTTAGTGCCTGTTACACCGATAAGAGTAAGCTCCTTTTCAGGGTGACCGAAAAATGCCGCACACAGCAGAGGGAAAGCCTCTCTTGTGTTCTCCACGATTATCTGACAGTCAAGCCCCAGATCTCTTTCGCAGACTACAACTGTACAGCCCTTTTCTATCATGTCCTTAGCAGCGTCATGTCCGTCAAAGGTCTTTCCTTTTATGCACACGAACATCGAGCCTGCCTTGACAGCCTTTCTTGTGTCGCTCGTAACGTCGCTTATCTCCATATCAGGCAGAGAAGTTTTCGCAACGTCCTTTATGATATCATATAGTTTCATAATTATCATTCCTTATCATGGTTTCTTACTGTGAACCTACCGAGGTCACTGCAAATGTTACCGACACAGCCGTTCCCATTGGAACGCTCTGTCCTGCTCCCACGCTCTGATCGGACTGTGCAACTGCACCCTCCTCCTCATAGCCTGAGCCTTCTGCCGTCAAATTAAGACCATACATATCAAGCGTAGCCCTTGCCTGCTCCTTTGTAAGTCCTTTAAGTTCAGGCACCGTAACAGTTTCTTCCTTGGCGTTTGCTTCTGTGTAAAGCACGACCGATCCGCCATGCTCTATCTTTGCGGCAACAGGCGTCTGCTTAACAACAGTGTCGCCCTCGCCCTTGACCTTGACCTCAAGTCCAAGATCTTCAAGTGTCTTTTTGGCTTCCTCAACAGTATAATACTGAACGCTAGGTACTGATACCTGCAAGTCTGCAAGCTCGCTTTCGTCATACTCAGGGAAGATCCCCACATAAGGCAGAACGTCTGAAAGCACGTTCACGCATATAGGTGCTGCCACCTGGCTTCCGTAGAATTTCTCGCCCGTCGGGTGGTCTACCATTACGAGCATTACTATCTCCGGATCGTCGGCAGGAGCGAATGCACAGTATGAAGAAACATACGTCTGACCGGTTGAGTCCTCGTCCATTTTCTGTGAAGTACCCGACTTACCGCCTATCCTGTATCCCTTTATATAGCAGTTAGAGCCAGGCTGACCTTCAACAACGCCCTCGAGTATCTCTCTCATAGATGCTGAGGTGTCCTCAGAAATGACCTGACGTCTTACAACAGTGTCCATTTTCTTTACAATGTTGCCGTTCTCGTCAGTTATACTGTTCACTACCTGTGGTGTAACAAGATAACCGCCGTTTATAGCCGCCGAGTAAGCTGTTATCATCTGTATCGGCGTTACCTTATTTGTCTGACCGAATGAAGATGAAGCAAGCTGAACAGGGCCCATGTTGCTAAGCGGCATACTGATAGAATTTGATTCCGCAGGCAGGTCGATACCTGTCAGCTCGTTGAAACCGAACGCATTGTAATACTGACAGAACTTTTCAGAGCCAAGCTTCATGCCTATCTGAATGAATACAGGGTTACATGAGTTTAGCATTGCCTGGGCAAGATCCTGCGAACCGTGGTCGGTAGTTGACCAGCAGTGGAAAGTCGTGTCCTCCACCTGTATCTGGGTGCCGCAGCCAAAAGTATCATTAAGAGTGATAGCCTTTTCTTCCAAAGCCGAAGCACCTGTTATGACCTTGAATACAGAACCCGGATTGTATGTTTCTGAAACCGCCTTGTTCTTCCACTGAAGCGACCATGCGTCAAGCTGTTTCTGCTTGTAATCGTTTGAATCTTCATCAAGCCCCGCAAGCTCCGCCGCCGTCTTTTCATCGGAGATAGCCGCAGGCTCGTTAGGGTCATAAGGATCAGAGGTCGCCATTGCGTATATCTGACCTGTCTTAGGATTCATTATGATACCGCAGGCTCTGTCAGTAGGCTGATTTTCCTCAACAGCCTTTGCAAGCTCTTTTTCAAGGATATACTGAATGTTGGCGTCGATATTCAGATTAAGATCGTCGCCGTCCTGAGCGTCATAGCTCTGCTTGTATCTGTATGGTATCTCAGTTCCGTCGCTTGCCTTTGCAGTGATTATCCTGCCGTCAATGCCACTGAGATAATCGTCATAGTAAGCTTCAAGACCATATATGCCGTTGCCCTCATAGTCCGTGTGACCAAGAACAACAGAAGCAAGAGTGTTCTGTGGATAAAGTCGTCTTGTGGTAGGGTCGCACCTTACGCCGTCAATGCCAAGCTCCGTGAGCTTATCCTCGATAGCCGTGGAAACGGTCTTTTCCACCTCTTTTTTCAGCACGATGTACTGAGTATCCGTCTTAGTGAGTTTTTCTCTCACAGTGTTAGTGTCTATCTCAAGATTGAGTGCCAAAAACTCCACAAGCTCGTCAAGACATTCGTCCCCTGATTTCGTTGCGTCAAGTCTTTGCTGATATGTAGCCTTCTTGGATGCGTCGTCCTCTTTGGCTATATATCCCTTAAGCTCCTCTATCTTCTTGTCGTTGTCATCAAGCTTTTCTTTGAGCATAAGAGGGTCTGCATAAACAGTATAGACCGTCGCGCTCTGAGAAAGCACCGTTCCGTTTGAATCATAAATAGTGCCTCTTGACGCTGAAACAGCCGTGCTTTTAAGCTGCTGAGCGTTTGCAAGGGACTGCCACTTCTTGCCGTCCTTTATAGACACCGAAAAGATGGTCGCAACCGTATATATAAGTATCGCCGCCACAGGCAGGCTCAGCCAAATATTCAGACGTTGTTTCATTCTGGCACTTGGTCTGTCGGTCATAAATATCTCCTCTCAGGACATCACCGCACATACAAAATCTTCAATAATTTAGCATGATACGGCAAATATCGTATTTTCACACATACAAATTAATAGAACAAGAAAGCTAAGCACAAATATCTTGTCCCTAACTTTCCCCATAATTATTTTATTCACTAAGCCCCGATATATTCCAGAACAGAGCTGAACCAGTGTTTTATCTTAACGAACACATTGTCGTCCTCGGCCTTTACCACCTTTGCCACCGAGTCTGACTCCACAGTAACATACTCTATCTGAGATTTATCCAGCTTTTTAAGTCCCAGCTCATTCTCAGCATACTCCTCGACCTTTGACATATTGGTCTTCTGAGCAAGCTCTGACTGTAAACTTACATTCTCTCCCTGAAGCTGAGCAAGCTGTTCCTCCTGTCTGGTCTGCTCCGAACATAGGCTTGATATTTCGACTCTGCCGTATATCATCGTTCCAAGAACAACAGCCACCAGCAGACAAATGCCTATCACAGCTACTACCGATATGGTTTTCTGCTTTAGTGCAGGGTTTTTCTTATATTTTATGGCTCTCTGAGCCTCCGCCTCCTGAGCGTTGTCATAGGCACTGTAATCAAATGCCAAGTTATGTACCTTTGCCATTGCGGTAAAACACCTCTCACGATCCACGGGCAAGCCCGTTATTTACACATTCCCAATTTCACACAAATTTCACTCAGTCCTTGATCTTCTCGATCACCCTGAGCTTAGCGCTGCGGCTTCTGTTATTCTCCGCAAGCTCCTTTTCATCAGCCTCTATAGGCTTTCTGTTCACAAGCTTTCCCCTAGGCGTTCTTCCGCATATGCACTGTGGAAAATCAGGCGGACATATACAGCCCTTGCAGAAACTCTGAAATCTCTGCTTTACCAATCTGTCCTCCAGCGAGTGGAAAGTGATTATGCAAAGCCTGCCGCCCACGTTAAGACAATCGAATGCCTTGTCAAGAGCGATATTCAAATGTTCAAGCTCCTTATTTACCTCTATCCTGATAGCCTGAAAAGTCTTTTTGCAAGGGTTTTTCTCACGCCTTGCCTTCTGTGGAACTGCGCTTTTTATTATCTCGGCAAGCTCCATAGTTGTCTCTATCGGTTTTTGTTCTCTGTATTTTACTATCTTAGAAGCAATGCTTCTTGAAAACTTTTCTTCGCCGTACTCGAAAATTATCCTCGCAAGGCTCTGATAATCATATCCGTTCACAACGTCCTTGGCGGAAAGCCCCTCCCCTGACATTCTCATATCAAGAGGTGCGTCATTGTGATAGGAAAAACCTCTCTCCGCATTGTCAAGCTGATAAGAGGAAACGCCCAGATCCATAAGAATGCCGTCAGCACCGCTTATGCCGAGCCTTTCAAATATCTCGTCTATCTCAGAGTAGTTCCCTCTCACAACAGTCGCAGGATAGCCCGCCAACCGTTCAGTTGCAGTTTTCACCGCCTCGGGATCTCTGTCTATAGCCACAAGCCTGCCGCCCTTTTCGCCGTCAAGCCTTTTAGCGATCTCTCTCGAATGTCCTGCTCCTCCGGCAGTGCCGTCGCAGTAAATGCCGTCAGGCCGAATGTTCAGACCCTCCAAGCACTCATCAAGCAGTACGGGAATGTGGTTAAATTCCATTAAAAATCAAGCCCCTCCAGAGCTTCCATAAGCTCGTTATCATCAATGCTGCTGTTGAAATCGTCCCAGCGCTTTTTATCCCATATCTCACATCTGTCAGATACTCCGGCCACAACGATCTCCTTTTCAAGCCCTGCCACCTCTCTCAGCGACTGCGGAACAAGTAT
>PPYE01662554.1_pt1 | contig 10785 bp, 12 predicted proteins | sample 1559881 | NCBI WGS metagenome assembly PPYE01 (sample SAMN08240022, study PRJNA423297) | Human gut metagenome, whole genome shotgun sequencing project.
ACTGGATACGAAGCCACATTAGATCGTTTAACGGGCTTTAGTTATGCGATTGATATGGCAAACCGTCAATCTACTTCCCATTTACACGAACATGAAACTGACGTGATCTTTAAGAATTTAACCATCAGTAATCCATTTGGAAAAACCTTAATTGAGAATTTAAATTTAACACTTCCACAAGGTTCAACCCTATTAATTCAAGGTAATTCAGGCGTGGGTAAAACTACGTTGTTGAGAACTGTGGCAGGGCTTTGGGCTTATTCTGAAGGGGATGTGTATTGTCCTACTCATCAGCTTTTCTTATCGCAAAAGCCTTATTTACCACAAGGTAGTTTGTTAACGGCACTGGCTTATCCGAATGAAGAAAAGGCCTTTAATCATGATGAGATGATTGAGGTATTAAAACAAGTGTCTTTAGGGCATTTACAAGATCGTTTAGATCAAGAGCAAGATTGGACACGTATTCTTTCGCTAGGTGAGCAACAACGTTTGGCTTTTGCTCGTTTGCTATTACATAAGCCGAAAGTCGCATTCCTGGACGAAGCCACGGCGAGTATGGATGAAGGCTTAGAAGATACGATGTATCGTCTATTAAAAGAACGCTTACCTCATACAACGGTTATTAGCGTAGGGCATCGTTCAACCTTGCAGGCTTTCCATCAGCAACAATTGATGATTTTAGGTAACGGTAAGTGGCAATTCACTGACCGAAATCAGGTATAAAATACCACTAAAATTGACCGCACTTACCTTGTTAGAAAAAATAGCGAGGTAAGTGTAGAGGATCAAGGCAAAAAATCCTGTTATCAAGCTCGATTTTTTGGTACATTTAGCACAATTTTTTTCTATGCTCAGAAATGAGTAATTTTTCACCAAACTAATGACGGAATTCTTATGTTATTCAAAAAAATTCGTGGTTTATTTTCAAACGATCTTTCTATCGATCTAGGTACAGCAAATACATTAATTTACGTGAAAGGCCAAGGTATCGTACTGGATGAGCCTTCAGTAGTGGCAATTCGTCAAGACCGTATGGGTGCATATAAAAGCATTGCGGCAGTAGGTAAAGAAGCAAAACAAATGCTTGGTCGTACACCAAAAAGCATTGTCGCAATTCGTCCGATGAAAGATGGTGTAATCGCTGATTTCTCTGTAACTGAAAAAATGTTGCAATACTTTATTAAACAAGTACATAGCGGTAACTTCATGCGTCCTAGCCCACGTGTGCTCGTTTGTGTACCGGCTGGTGCAACTCAAGTTGAACGTCGCGCAATTAAAGAATCAGCATTAGGTGCAGGTGCACGTGAAGTCTATTTAATTGAAGAGCCAATGGCGGCAGCAATCGGTGCAAACTTGCCGGTTTCTACAGCGATCGGTTCAATGGTCATTGATATCGGTGGTGGTACCACTGAAGTTGCGGTGATTTCTTTAAACGGTATCGTGTATTCATCTTCTGTACGTATTGGTGGTGACCGTTTTGATGAAGCAATCATTTCTTATGTTCGTCGTACTTTTGGTTCTGTAATAGGTGAACCAACTGCAGAGCGTATCAAGCACGAAATTGGTTCAGCTTACATTCAAGAAGGTGATGAAATTTTAGAAATGGAAGTGCACGGTCATAACCTTGCTGAAGGTGCGCCTCGCTCATTCAAACTAACCTCTCGTGATGTACAAGAAGCTCTTCAACAACCATTAAATGGTATTGTTGCAGCAGTACGCACAGCACTTGAAGAATGCCAACCAGAACACGCAGCAGATATTTTTGAACGCGGTATGGTGTTAACAGGTGGTGGTGCCTTATTACGCAACATTGATGTGTTGTTATCAAAAGAATGTGGTGTACCGGCAATCATCGCAGAAGAACCATTAACTTGCGTAGCTCGTGGTGGCGGTGAAGCAATCGAAATGATTGATATGCACGGCGGCGATATTTTTAGCGACGAAATTTAATCTCTAAAAGTGCGGTCAGAAAAATCGGCGTTTTTAATTCGTCTGATTTTTTGACCGCACTTTTCCTTTTAACCCTAGGACAGTGAATGAAACCCATTTTTGGTAAAGCACCACCATTAGGTATCCGACTAGCATTAGCGGTGATTGCTTCTATGACACTCATTTTAGTTGATGGACAAACTTCATCAATGACGAAGGCGCGTAGTGTGATGGAAACTGCCGTTGGAGGATTGTATTACCTTGCGAATGGGCCAAGAACAGTTCTAGATGGTGTATCAAGCAATTTGGTGGATACCAATAAACTGCTTATTGAAAATAAAGTATTGCGTGAGCAATTGCGTGAGAAAAATGCTGATCTTTTATTATTGGATCAACTCAAAGTAGAAAACCAACGTCTTCGTTTACTGCTTAATTCGCCTTTACGGACCGATGAATACAAAAAAATTGCCGAAGTACTTACTGCTGAAACTGATGTTTATCGTCAGCAAGTGGTGATCAATCAAGGTGAACGTGATGGTGCGTATGTTGGTCAGCCTGTGATTGATGAAAAAGGAATGATTGGGCAGATTATATCTGTGGGTGAGAACACCAGCCGAGTCTTGCTTTTAACGGATGTAACCCATTCTATCCCAGTGCAAGTTTTACGTAATGATGTGCGAGTGATCGCAAGCGGTACAGGACACTCTGATGAACTTACCTTAGATAATGTGCCTCGTTCCGTAGATATTGAAAAAGGCGATTTATTAGTAACTTCGGGTTTGGGCGGCCGTTTTGTGGAAGGCTATCCAGTGGCAGTGGTACAAAGTGTGTCTCGTGATGGTTCTAATTATTTTGCGACGGTAAAAGCGAAGCCTTTGGCCGAATTAGATCGTTTGCGTTATTTGCTTTTACTTTGGCCGAGCAATCTTGATATGTCGAAAGTGAAATCCATGTCACCAGAAGAAGTGCGTCGTTTAGTACAGCAACGTTTAGAAAGCCAAGCCCATGAAGCGACACATTCTGTGAGTAAAACCAAAATTACGGATGACCAAGCGGATAACACTCAACCGCATACAGGAAAAGAAATCGTGGATCCTGAAATTCCAACCACAATGCCTCAACAAGAGGAACCGGTTTCTCCAGATCAACAAGAACATAGGGATGAAGACTAATGCAAGGGCGTTTTATTTTTCAATGGGCGACCATTTTATGCTTCTTTGTTGTAGCATTAGTGATGGAGTTAGCACCATGGCCAGCAGGCTTTCAAGCCTTTAAACCTTCTTGGTTGATTTTAGTCTTGCTTTACTGGACCCTTGCTTTACCTGATAGAGTAAGCATTGGTTGGGCATTTTTACTCGGCGTTTTATGGGATATTGTGCTTGGCTCTATTCTAGGCGTGCATGCATTAGTGCTTTCTGTCGCCTTCTATTTTGTTTCTAAATATTACTTAATGTTGCGCAATCTTTCCCTTTGGTTTCAAAGTTTATTAGTGCTTCTTTTCGTTTTTGCCATTCGAGTGGCAATTTTCTTGGTTGAATTCTCGTTACATGGAGCATTCTTTAACTGGCAGGAAATCTTTGGTGCCATTGCATCAGGCGTATTATGGCCGTGGGTATTCTTATTGATGCGTACTGCACGTCGACGGGTCGGATTGCATTAATCATAAAAAAGCTGATGAAGAGGTTCATCAGCTTTTCTTTTTAGTTTTTACGACGGTAGTTTGTTTTTCTCGTCGTAATATTTCTCGTTTGAGGCGTAGGATTGCGTTTTAAACGATAAGGTTTTGGAATATCACTAATCAATGAATTCGGGTCATATTGACTGACGGGAATAGAATGACCAATGTATTCTTCAATTGCCGGTAAATTCATCGCATATTCTTCACAAGCAAAGCTGATAGACACACCACTTTCACCCGCTCGACCAGTACGGCCAATGCGGTGAACATAATCTTCTCGATCATCAGGTAAATCAAAGTTAAAGACGTGTGTCACATCTGAAATATGTAATCCACGCGCGGCCACATCGGTTGCGACGATAACATCGAGTTCACCATCGGTAAATTGTTTGAGCAATGAAAGACGTTTTTTCTGTGCTACATCACCCGTGAGTAATCCTACTCGATGACCATCTGCGGCTAAATAGCCCCAAATTTCTTCACATTTATGTTTAGTATTCGCAAAAACAATGCAACGCTCTGGCCATTCCTCTTCCATTAACGTGAGCAAGAGAGGAATTTTGTCTTCATTTGAGGGATAGAATAGTTCCTCTTTAATTCGATGCCCCGTTTTTTGTTCTGGTTCAATTTCAATGTATTCTGGGGAATTCATATCTTCAAAGGCAAGTTCACGCACTTTGTAAGAGAGCGTTGCAGAAAAGAGCATGGTGAGTCGTTCTTGCGGAGAAGGACATTTACGTAATAAATAACGAATATCACGAATGAAACCTAAATCAAACATACGATCCGCTTCGTCTAATACTACGACTTGGATATCATCTAAACGAATAATGCCTTGTTTCACGTAGTCAATCACACGACCAGTGGTACCAATTAAAATATCCACACCAGCTTCAATCGCTTTGAGCTGTTTATCATAGCCATCCCCACCATAAGCCAGTGCGGTTCGTAATCCACTTGTTTTTGCTAATAATTCTGCATCATGATTAATTTGTACAGCCAGTTCACGGGTTGGAGCAAGAATTAAAGCACGGGGTTGATTGGTAGCAAAATCAGGTTGATGCGTTAATAAATGATGAAATGTTGCCGTTAAAAATGCCATTGTTTTACCAGTGCCGGTTTGCGCTTGGCCAGCAACATCTTTTCCTTGTAAGGTAATAGGTAACGATAACGCTTGAATAGGGGTGCAATATTCAAATCCCTTGTCTTGTAGGGCTTTTTGTACGATAGGATGTAATGGAAGATCAGCAAACCGCTGCTGACTTAAATAATTTTCTTGCATAATAAATAACAGGTTCTCAGAAATAAATGGGGCTAAGGATACCACGAAGTTGGAAAAATATCCTTAAAAATAAAATGCTTATTAATAGGTTTAAGCTTGGGATTGAGAAGATTGGGTTCGTTCCCATTTTCTTGCAATATAGCTACAAGTTGGGTGCAATGTCAGCTTTTTAGCCTGGATAAAATGAATTAAGGCTTGATAGAGTTTGTCTGCCACACCTTGTCCACGAAGAGAATCATCAACAAACGTGTGATTAGCATTAATGGTGTCGGGTGTTTCATAAAAATAGGTGAGTTTCGCGATTTTCTTGCCTTGCTCATCGAGTAAGAAAAACTCTCCCTGTTTACCATTGTCGTGATGCTGAAGACTCATTTGATACTCCATTCATCACTGAGATTGGGATCCATGGCAAAATCAGCAGTATCACTTGGAATGGCTTTTTCTTCTGCAGCCCATTCGCCTAAATCAATGAGTTGGCAACGTTTGCTGCAAAAAGGGCGAAATTGACTTTCCTGTGTCCAAGGCACGGGCTTTTGGCATGTCGGGCAAGGGACTTCAAAAATTTCATCAGACATTTTTATTTCTCGATTCACTTAAATAAAATTGGTGCAATTCTAGCACTTTTTGTTTTAAGTGCGGTAAGTTTTCTGGCAATTTTGCATCATTTGAAATGATATCATCCGCCCATTTTAATCTTTCTTCTCGGCTGACTTGTGCATTCATAATAGCTTGAATTTGCTGAAGATTATTATGATCTCTCGATGATGCACGAGCAAGCTGAGTTTCGGGCTTAACATCGACAACAAGCACGCGATCGCAAAGCGTGGTGAGCTTGTTTTCAATAAGCAGTGGAACGACAAACAAGCTATAAGGAGCGGTCTGAGCATTTAACTGCGCTAACATTCTTTCGCGAATAGCAGGATGTAATAAATGATTGAGCCAGTTTTTTTCATTTTCGTCTGCAAATACTTTTTTTCGTAGCTCAGCTCGATTTAATTCTCCCTCTTCAGTCAGAATTAATTTTCCAAAGTGCTCAGCAATTTGAGCAAGCAGCGGTGAGCCTTTTTCAACCACTTCTCTAGCCACAATATCTGCATCAACAATGGGTACACCAAGTTCAACAAAGAGATTTGCAATCGTGCTTTTTCCACTACCGATGCCGCCAGTGAGTCCTACAATATAAGTCATGATATTCCTTGCTACTTGATTTAAGAGGAGGATGTTTTACATCTACTTCTTAAACATAATATTTTTCAATGTTGCCAATATATTACATTTATAGGTTGATTGCACTGGTGATGATTAACGATAAGCAAAGAAAGGGCGCGAAAGGTAAAACGGGCTGACGAGAAATCCAATAACCTATGATGCCTAATAGACAGGCAATGAATAAAAAAAGTGGTAAGAGCTCGATGGTGAGATAAGCGCCGATTCCTAAAGCGAGCCAATAATCGCCACGGCCTAACGCTTCCTTCTTATAAAACCATTTAGACAAATGATAGATGATATAAAAAACACCGAAAAAACTAACCGCACTTTCTAAACTTTGAGAAATAGTCAGAATTGAAAATTCTTGATGTGCGCCGAATAGCCCCAGGAAAAATAAAAATAGGCAAGGTGTTGGTGAAATCAGTTGATAATGCCAGTCTAGCCAACTGATAACAAAGATGAGATTAAGCGTAATCGCGAGCCATAAAGTAAATAATTCATCCTGAAGAAAATAATTGAGTGCAGCAAAACAGAGTCCAAACCCTAAAAAATAAAGGAAAATATGACCGCACTTTTGAGATTGAATGGCTGCTTTTTCTCTATGGAAAATGGGTCTGTTTTCAGGATAAAGTTCGATATAGTTCTGATAAATTTCTTGTTGGAGATTGGGGATAAAACGATCGATATAAAGCCAAGTAAAGATGCCAGCGAAATCTCCCAATAAGAAAAAGGCTAATATCATCATTGGATTACCGATCCCATATTAAAAATCGGCAGATACATACCCATCATAATAATACCAATTAAACTACCAATGATGAGCATCATTAAAGGTTCTAGCAGTTGAGAAAGTAAATCAATTTGATGATTGAGTTTTTCTTGATAGCTATCAGCAATATGTCGCAACATCAATGCAAGTTTTCCACTTTTCTCTCCAATCTGTAGCATTTGCTGCGCTTCCATTGGAAAAAGATGGCTACTGACACTTTCTGAAAATGGATAACCTTGAGAAACCCACTGTAAAATTGACTGTACTTCTTGTTGTAGCAGAATATCACCTTTTAAGGTACGTTGTGTTTGCCAAGTTTGTTGTTTGGGGAGAAAACTATTTAGCGCAGGCGTTAATGCCACTCCGGATTGAAGCATTAATTGCAGGTTATGACTAAAACTGATTAAACGAGAAAGGCAAATGATATTGCCCCAAATCGGCATGCGACTAATCAGCACATTCTTTTTTTGATTTAACCAAAGAGAATGTTTTAATGCCATCTTCAGCATAAAAAGAGCGAAAATGCAGACGCTCATCAAGGCGATAAAATGATGTTGTAGGAATTGAGACATGGCTAATAATACGGCGGTTAATGTAGGCAGCTCAGCGGAGTTTTCGCCATACATTTCAGCAAATTGTGGAACAACGAAAAGCAGTAAAATTAACGTAAGTGATAGTGAAATACCCAATACCATGGCAGGATAAAGCATGATTTTTTGTAATTTGCGTTGAAGCGCTAATGATTGCGTTCGACGTTCTGCGATTTTAGTGCATACCTCTGCCAGTTTTCCTGTCATCTCTCCCACTTGAATAAGTTGAATTTCTTGAAAATTTAAATACTTTCCTTGAATTTCCAAGCTTTGTGAAAACGGAAGACCACTTTCAATTAACTCAATTAAGGTGCCAAGCCACTGATGCAATCCCAATTGTGTGCAGTTGTCTTGCAAAATATGTAATGCATTTTTTAATGGAATGGCGGAACTGAGTAATGTAGCCAGTTGATTCAATAAAGCACTAATTTCTGCATTTTTCGGTTTCTGATTAAGCTGCCAATCTTGTTGCAAGCGAATGTGGCTAAAACCTTTTGCAATTAACAGAAATTGTGCGGCTTGTTTAGATTGGGCTACCAGACTGCCTTTTTGCCATTGTTGTCGCTGATCATAGGCTTGGAAATAAAAGAGTTTTTGCTTTGCCATAGATACTCCTATTTTTTGCCTAACACTCGTTGAATCTCATCGAGATCGGTGACGTGATCTTTTACTTTTTCTAAAGCGCTTTGATAAAGTGACTCAAAATCAGTTTGATAACGGTTATTTTCGCATTGTAAAAATTGATATACCCCAATACGCCCTTGATACCCCTGATGGCAATCGCAAGAATCACTAAAATGTTGGTCGCACTTTAAGCAACGTTTACGCACCAATCTCTGTGCGATAACTAATAAGAGACTGTTTTCAATTTCGTGAGATTGAATGCCTAGTTGTTGCAAGCGTGAAATCGCTGAGATGGCATCGTTGGTATGTAAGGTAGAAAGCACTAAATGGCCGGTTTGAGCGGCTCTTAATGCCATCAATGCACTTTCTTCATCTCGAATTTCACCAAGCATAATAATGTCGGGGTCTTGCCGTAAAAATGTACGAAGTAATCGACTAAAGTCTAAACCGATTTGCGGATTCACTTGAGTTTGAATAATGCCTTCTAATTCAATTTCAATGGGATCCTCTGCCGTCATAATGTGTTTATCTGGCGTATTGAGCCATTGAAGTGCGGTATAAAGCGAGATACTTTTTCCACTTCCCGTTGGGCCTGTCACCAGGATTAAGCCTTGCGGTTGGCTGAGGGCATGTTGAAATTGGATTTGTTGGTTTTGAGTCATGCCAAGCTCAGCAAAACTTAACTGAACAGGTTTATTTTGTTGTAATCGTAATACCGCTTTTTCTCCCCAATGCGTGGGCAAGGTAGAAAGGCGGAAATCTAAAATATCGGAGAATGTCGTTTTGAATTGAAAGCGGCCATCTTGTGGTAATCGAGTTTCACTAATATCCAGTTTGGCTAAGAGTTTAAGGCGAGAAATTACACGATTGGCGAGCGCTTTACTAATAATCGGTTGCGGTTGGAGCACACCATCAATACGTAAACGAATTAAGAGCCCACTTGGCTGCGTTTCTAAATGAATATCGGAGGCATTTTTGCAGTGCTGTTTCAAAAATACCATTTAATAATTGAATAACGGGTTCGTCGTCATTAGCTAAATTAGCTGTGTTTTCATCTCCAGAATGATGGTAAAACGTCGTTTGCTCTTCTATTTGATTGGTTTTAGGGGCAAGGGATTGCAAAAGTTGTTTGAGCTGAGCCGTTTCAAATAAAATCGGTTCAACTAATTTTCCACTTAAAAAAGCAAAGGTTTCACAAGCTGCAAGATTATTGAGTGAATCCACAGCAAGCCATAAATAGTGTTCATCTTCTTTAAGGGGGAGCGCAAAGTAACGCAGCAGCAAAGCTTGTTGCTGTTGGTTTTGTTGCCAATATTGTGGCGAGATGTGATAAATCTCGCCATTTTTTGCGATTGCTTGATAAGCCATGTTTCGCTATTTAGCAGAAGAACAGAAGCCTGCAGGGAATAAATCAGCATTACTTGGGCAAGCAGTTGTCCAGGTAACACCTGATGAGGTTGAGCCTGTCGCCGTTAAAGAATAACTGATTCCATCCAATGCGCCATTTCCTGTTACCGTAATCACACCCGATTTCGTGGTGATGGATTTGACATAGCCTTTTGCGGTACTGATGTCTTCTGCAATGCCATTTGAGCCACCTGAACAGTTTGTCGGGGCATTGGTGCTATAGATACATAGTTCCACATCAGATTTATAAGGTGCAGAAGCTTGTAACAATTCGGAGATAGCCGCTTTTTTGGTATAATTTTGATAAGACGGAATGGCGATCGTCGCGAGAATAGCAATAATCGCAATCACGATCATCAATTCAATTAACGTAAAACCTTTATGTAAAGGTTTAGAAAAAGTCAGTTTCATTAAATTAAATTTCCTTTTGGTTGAATAAAAAAATGCCAGGATTGGCTGCAACATTGTGTAAAAGGGAAAAATGAAAGTAAAACTGACCGCACTTCTTTTGCGATCGAGATCGCAAAAATGAAATTTAATCGCAGAAAAACAGATGAATAAGATAAAAAATGGCTGGTTAAGCCAGACAAGAAAAGTGATTTCACCACATTTTGATGAACGTCCTGATGTAGAGGATATTTCATTACTCGTTATTCATTACATCAGTTTGCCGCCAGAACAATTTGGTGGTGGATATGTAGATGATTTTTTCCAAGGAAAACTCGATCCCACCATCCATCCCTATTTTGAAGAGATTTATCAATTTCGCGTGTCTGCCCATTGTTTAATTGAACGGGATGGCAAGGTGACACAGTATGTTAGTTTCAATGATAGAGCATGGCATGCGGGGCTTTCTTGCTTTGAAGGACGCGATAAATGTAATGATTTTGCGATTGGGATTGAGCTAGAGGGCAGTAATGAACAACCTTTTACAGCGGAGCAATACCAAGTGCTTGCTGAATTAACGCGAGATATTATGCAGGCATACCCGAAAATAACGCTCGATCGTATCGTTGGGCATTGCGATATTTCGCCTGGTCGTAAGATCGATCCTGGTCAATATTTTGAGTGGGAACGCTATTTAGCGTTAGTCAAAAAAGACTTGGATAAAAAATGACCACTAAAAATTTTGATTGGATGTGAATAAGATGATTTCTGTGAATGAGTCTTATCTTAATGAAATTAAAGATAAAATATCTTCTCAAAAATCGAGGGTAAAATGCTAAGAAGAGTTATGCAACAATCGCCATTTGCTCAATCACAATTTTATCCACAGAAATATTGAATAACTCACAGC
>PPYE01721788.1_pt1 | contig 10783 bp, 9 predicted proteins | sample 1559881 | NCBI WGS metagenome assembly PPYE01 (sample SAMN08240022, study PRJNA423297) | Human gut metagenome, whole genome shotgun sequencing project.
GATATTGACAGATAATGGACACCTGCATGCTTTGCAGGTGTTTTTCATGATTTAATAGAAAAAAGGTGATATTTTGAAGTTTCGAATTCTACATGAAACAAAAGAAAGAATGAGAGTACATATGATAGGTGAGAGAATAAGCTGTGAACAGGCAGATATCCTTCTCTATTATTTACATAACATAAAAGAAATTCAGGCTGTTAAAGTATATGACAGGACGGCGGATGTAACGATTTCGTATATAGGAGAGCGTGCAGATATTATTCATATATTAAGGCGTTTTCAATACGAGAATGTAAAAGTACCAAATGGATTGCTTGAAAATTCTGGAAGAGAATTAAACAATACTTATCAGGAAAAGCTGATAGGTAAGGTTATTTCTCATTATGCAAGAAAGCTATTGCTGCCGTATCCGTTGCAGGCATGTTATACAACGGTATGCGCTGCAAAATACATCTGGAAAGGTATTGGAAATCTGGTAAAAGGAAAAATAGAGGTTCCGGTTCTGGATGCTACTGCAATAGGTGTATCTATGTTAAGAAACGACATGAATACGGCATCTTCTATTATGTTTTTGCTTGGAGTAGGAGAATTGTTGGAGGAATGGACACACAAGAAATCGGTGGATGATCTTGCAAGAACCATGTCGTTAAATATTAGTAAAGTATGGCTTGTGAGAGAAGAACAGCAGGTGCTGGTTTCTGTAGATGAGATTGTTGCCGGAGACAGGGTAGTTGTTCATATGGGGAATGTGATTCCTTTTGATGGACTCGTGGTTTCTGGTGAAGCAATGGTAAATCAGGCTGCTTTGACGGGAGAGTCTGCAGCAGTCAGAAAGAGTCAGGACAGCTATGTATATGCAGGAACCGTTGTTGAAGAAGGGGAGGTTACAGTTTTAGTAAAGCAGGTGGGTGGTACCGGAAGATATGATAAAATTGTTACAATGATTGAAGCTTCCGAAAAATTAAAATCAGGAGTGGAAAGCAAGGCAGAACACCTTGCAGATCGTCTGGTTCCATACACACTTGCTGGCACAGCATTTACTTATCTTCTCACAAGAAATACAACAAAAGCATTGTCTGTTCTGATGGTAGACTTTAGCTGTGCATTGAAGCTTGCAATGCCAATATCTGTATTGTCTGCAATTCGTGAAGCAAGCCTTTATAATATTACTGTAAAAGGTGGAAAATATTTAGAAGCGATTGCAGAGGCAGATACCATTGTATTTGACAAGACGGGAACTCTTACAAAAGCAAAGCCTTCAGTGGTAGATACAGTATCTTTTAATGAATTATCTTCTGATGAGATATTGCGAATGGCGGCATGCATGGAAGAGCATTTTCCCCACTCCATGGCAAAGGCGGTTGTGGATGAAGCATCCAAACGCAACCTGGAACATGCAGAAATGCATTCCAAAGTGGAGTATATCGTTGCACATGGAATTGCTACGACGATTGGCGATAAAAGGGCAATTATTGGAAGCAGACATTTTGTGTTTGAGGATGAGATGTGCCGGGTGCCTGTGGGAAAAGAGGCAATATTTGAACAGCTTCCGAAAGAGTATTCGCATCTGTATCTTGCTGTGGAAAATGAGCTGGCAGGAGTTATTCTCATTGAAGATCCTCTGAGAGAAGAAGCGGCAGAGCTTGTGAACGCTCTTAGAAAGGCGGGATTATCCCAGATTGTTATGATGACCGGGGATAGCGAAAGAACAGCGGCAGCAATTGCAGAGCGGGTTGGGGTAGATAACTATTATTCTGAGGTACTTCCGGAAGATAAAGCGAACTTTATAGAAGAAGCAAAGGCTAATGGACATAAAGTCATTATGATAGGAGACGGAATTAACGATTCTCCGGCTCTTTCGGCGGCAGACGTTGGAATTGCAATCAGCGATGGAGCAGAGATTGCAAGAGAGATAGCAGACATTACTGTTGGATCTGATGATCTGTTACAGATTGTTACTTTAAAAATGTTAAGTGACAGTCTTATGAAGCGGATACATAAAAATTACCGTACTATTGTAGGCTTTAATACATTATTGATTTTGCTGGGTGTAGGAGGAGTGCTTCAACCAACAACATCAGCTTTACTGCATAATAGTTCAACATTGCTTATTGCGCTGAAGAACATGCGTAATCTGTTGTCATAGGAAGATAAAGTGGGATAATCATCCCATCTCAGACTGTAGATAAAGTCCCGAGCATTCGCTTGAGATTTTTCTATGAAAAGAGCTTAGAAATCCAGCGTGCTTGCCCTTGACACCGATAGGAAAATTGCAGGACTGTATATATTCTCAACTACAATTGCACTGCTTTTGCCAGATGCTTTGAGTGTATGGCTTGAAAGTATTGTAATAAAAGAAGTATGGAAAGCAATGATGCAAGGGTACAGCGGATGGTTTGATTTTGTGATGTCAGCATCCAGATATATAGAGATGTTTGCTTTTATACTGATGGGATATTTGTTTGTTGTAGTTTTGAGTTTCAAGAGAATAAAGAAAATACCGATGGATGAAGCATTAAAGAGTATAGAATAAGTTTGTTTCAAAGAGTCGGTGAAAAGAGGGTACAAAATGGAGAATTTTATAATAATATGTTTACTAATCATTGCTGTTGGACTGGCAATCATACCCACCATCAGGCATTTTAAAGGCCATGGTGGGTGTTGTGGGGGCAGTTCTTATAAGCCAAAGAAGAAAAAATTGAAAAGGGTGATTCAAAAGAAAACGTTCAAAGTGGAAGGAATGCATTGTGAACATTGCAGTAATCGTGTAATGGAGGCAGTTAATTCCATACCAGAGCTTTCTGCAAAAGTGAAGTTGAAACAGGGACTTGTAATTATTTCTTATGCAGAGCCGGTTGAAGATAACCTGATCAAAGAAGCAATCGAAAGAATTGGTTATAAAGTTGTGGATTAATAAGATAGTCAATTTGAAGTTAGTTGCAAGATGTGATAAAGAATTTATTAGTAAGCAAGGATGTTTTACTTTTGAGAAAATATGAACCGGTGAAAATGATTCGCAAAAGCTGATTTTCAACATTGTGCGATAAGTGAAATTATCACTAACGTTGACAGATGGGGGACAAAAGAAGCAGAGAGTTAATTATTTTTGGAAGTGTGGTTGGCTCTCTGCTTTTCTGTCTGCATTTTGTTACGCAGTAGAACCCCATTTTTGAGGATAGAAGTACAACGCCAACAAACCCACTTAATACTGAAAACCCACCTTTGATACATCTCTTCATAATCAGTTTCTCCTTATCAAATCCTGATTTTACATTTCGGCAATGGAAATTTAAATGTCCCTTTTCTAATTGATGATTTATTGCTGATTTCCTCCGAAATTCCTGATTTATCACATTGTCCAACTCCAGATAAACTGGAAGTTATTTATTTTGTTGCGGCAATACACATCCAATGTTTTTTGGCATTTATATATGTTTTTATCTCTGTGAAACCCGCTTCTTTTAAAGCAGCAACAAGCTGATCACGATTATAAATCTTCATACCGCCGATTATCTTTGTCCATTTTTCATCTGAGGCATTCGTTCCATCGCTCTCGTTACAAATCAAAAATGTTCCGCCGCTTTTCAGAACGCGATTTACCTCGGAAAAGCATTTTTTCAGACCCGGCCAGAAATAAACTGTCTCAAAAGCGGAGACATAATCAAAGACCTCATCAGAAAAGGGAATCGATGATACATCGCCTTGAAGCACCCTGCATTTTCCCTGCTTAATGGCGGCAATGTTTAGCTTTTGAGATTCTGCCACACTGATCTCCGAATAGTCCAGTCCTGTCACATGACCGTTTCTACATTTGTCCAGCCAAATCGCAATATTTGCGCCGCCTCCGCAGCCGACATCCAGCACCTTAGCATCTGGCTCTGCGGAGATATTTGAGAATCCCCATTGCGACACCCTAGCGTGACCGCTGTTCATCATCTTCGCCATCAATTTCCCACCGAAGCCTTGCGGCTTACGGGTGTTTTCAAAAAAGTTCATTGCAATGTTCCCCCTTTCAACTTCCGATTTTTCGCTACTAGTGATTGCTATCAGTAGTTAGGAATATCTAACCAACAGTATAACATCGGATCATGAATTTTTCAACCGCTGCGGCGGATTCTCACCCAACTATCTTTCCACAGCACAAATTGAGTTTACCACTTGACATTGGTGGCGAACAGAAGTCGTTTTTATGAATAAAACTTGATTTATTAAAAAACTGCTATTAGTCTTGACAAACGTATCTGTCTGCTGTATTATAACATCGTTACATAGCACTGTTATGTGGAGGACATCTTGGAATCAAAAGCACCAGATACATTAGAAAAAATACAACAGACTGCTTTGGATGAGTTTTTAGAAAAAGGGTTTCTCGGGGCTTCTCTGCGGCAGATCGTGAAACACGCCGGAGTAACCACAGGAGCCTTTTACGGCTATTTTTCCAGTAAGGAGGCTTTGTTTGCCTCCATTGTAGAACCGCATGCCGCTATTTTGATGAGCAAATATGTGAATGCGCATATTTCCTTTTCCGAACTTCCCGCAGAGGAGCAACCGGAACATATGGGCGTGGAATCAGGAGCTTACATTCATTGGATGGTGGAATATGTCTGCCAGCACAGGGAACCGGTAAAGCTGCTGTTTTGCGGCGCAGAAGGCACCTCCTATGAAAACTTTATTCATAACATGGTGGAACTGGAAGTGGAAAGCACCTTTAGGTACATGGAGACACTCTGCCGCTTGGGATACAGCATCCCCGAATTAAGCCCGTCTCTGTGTCATATCATTGCCAGTGGTATGCTGGGCGGTCTTGTTGAGATTGTGGTTCACGATATTCCGCAGGAACAGGCCTTGCGGGATGTGGAACAACTCCGGGAGTTTTATACTGCCGGATGGCTAAAACTGATGTCGCCATGACATGGGATACGATGACGATAGATCGGGGGCGCTCTGCTCTCTCTAATGAGCAGAGCGTCACAGAGTATCCCCTATTTTTTTAACTTTGAGTTAGCCTAAACTAACCATATAATTTCACTAGGTAGTGTCAAGTGATTTATGAAAACCGATGGCCGGGGAACCCGGCGTAAATGAACCTTGTAAATTACAGATATATTTAGAAACTGGCAGTGTCCGCCACCCTTGACGGCACACCAAAACAATGCTCTGAACGTCTTACCGACGGCGAAGAACTCAGGAACAGATAAGATTTCACCGTCTGCGTCACAGCATGATAGCATTGTTTTGGCGTGCCATCAAGGGCAGGTCCCTTCGGGATGGCTGCATTTTTACCTCTGGCCCGGAATCTAAGAACAGATTTAACCGGCAGCCTGCTGTTCCTTCAGCTGGAGGATGGTCTGCTGACCGAGCAGAATCAGGAGCTGCCACTTCCCGGGCATGTTGTCAGCCCCCTCCAGCATACCGACTGGATTGAGCACCCGATAGTGGTTGTGCTTATGGGGACGGAGAAAGTTGTAGTAGGCGACCCAGAGCGCCACGTTATAGTTGGCGCCATTGTAATTGTCGTAACCGCAGCTGACCCGGTAAGTGGATTTAAACGTGCGGTTAAGCCGTTCGATCATCTGCTTGTAGGGGCGGAACTCCTTAGAGACCGCATCATTGTTTGTGAGTCCGATTACCTGGGTAATGTCAAACTGGAAGCTGTCTCCCAACTCCCTTACGAACTGCTGGGCGGCCAGAGGATAAGCACTATAGCCGTCGGCAATGAACCGAAACTTCTCGGGGAGTCTTTTTATGCCCCGGAAAGCCATGCGCATGGCGAGGATGCATGGCCCGACAGAGCGGTTGTCTGAAACCTGGTAGCCGAGGATGGAGCGGGAAGCGGCATCCATGATGAACCAGATGTAGCCTTTGATGCCCCGGACTTTGATATAAGTCTCATCTGCCGTAAAGACGGAGGACTTTGGATATTCATAGTGGTCAACAAAGGGTTTAATGACAATGGCGGCCGTTCTGGCATAGTTGGCGACCTGCTGATGTGAGATCCTGATTCCGTAAAGGTCATACAGAGCCTGAGCCGTTTTACGGAGGGAAAGCTGGAGGTTCACATGCATGGTGAGGCACAGGGACATGATATGAGCGTTATGTTTGGAAAACTTCAGGGAGGAGGAATTCTCAGGCAGGGAGTCTAAGTCCATGCGGAAGAAATCCACCGTGAATTCCCGGTAGAGGTAGTGCAGCTTATACTTGTTTTTACCGTAATCCTCATGCAGATGGTCCTTATCAACCCTGGAGAGGTTGTGAAGGTAGAAGGAGCACCTGGGGTTGACGCATTTATGGATGCGGAAAAACTTCCGGTCCTTATTAGGGACGAGGGAGTGGCCGCAGTAAGGGCATACAAAGCGGAGAGGCGATGTGACAACCTCGCCGGTGACAAAGGTCTGCCCACAGACTTTGCATTGGAACTGCCCATTGCCGCCATTATTATCGTAGAGATAGTGGTGAGGTGCCCCACAAAGAGGACAGAAGGTATCTTCAGGGATGGATTTACCATTGCGGCGCTGAACGGGTCTGACGGATTTGCCGTACTTCCAGAGATAGTATTCAAGGAGAAACTGCCAGTCCTGTTTGATGAACGGCTTGAGGAGCGGGAGGGGGTCGGTAGTAAACTTCTGGTATTTAGGGGAGTGGGAACCATCAAAGGCCCACTGCTTGAGTGGAATATATTTGCAGATAAAGTTCAGGAGCCAGCAGATAGTTTTGTATTGTTCTTGAATTATAGTGAGTAAATAGAGTATAATGTTATCCATAAGCAATGATTTATCCTTTTTAGGTGATGGTTTGTGGTGAACTCATTATACCAGAAAAGGGGAGGTCATTGCTTTTTTATTTTCAAAAGTGGTGTAATCCCTGAAAATACAAGGTTTTTAATAAAAAACGGAGTGTCAGACTTGACACTACCTTTCACTATAAGGAGGTCATTTAATGAAACAAGAAAAAAAGAACGATGTGGCTGTCCTGTTGGATTATGCAGGCAGCCGCAGAGGCCTGACCTTTTTAGGTCTGGCTCTATCGGCGTTGTCCATGCTTTTCAGCATGGCTCCCTACATCTGCATCTGGCTGACAGCCCGGAATTTAATTGCCGCAGCACCAGAGTGGACGCAGGCACAGAATATATCCAAATACGGCTGGATTGCTTTTGCTTTTGCGGTAGGCGGTATTATCCTGTATTTTGCAGGTCTGATGTGTACCCACCTAGCTGCTTTCCGCACAGCTTCCAACATACGAAAGCAAGGAGTTGCTCATATAATGAAGGCTCCGCTGGGTTTTTTTGATTCCAACGCTTCCGGTCTGATTCGCGGGCGGCTGGATGCTGCGGCAGCCGACACCGAAACATTGCTGGCACATAATCTGGCAGACATTGTAGGTACTATCGTGTTGTTTTTGTCGATGCTGGTTCTACTGTTTCTCTTTGATTGGCGCATGGGAGCAGCCTGCTTTTTGTCGGCGGTCATTTCAGTAATTGCCATGTTCTCCATGATGGGAGGTAAAAATGCCAAGCTGATGGCGGAATATCAGGCGGCTCAGGATCGCATGACGAAAGCGGGAACGGAATATGTAAGAGGGATTCCTGTAGTTAAAATATTCCAGCAGACGGTCTACTCGTTCAAGGCGTTTCAGGAGGCGATTGAAGATTACAGCAACAAAGCCGAACATTATCAGGCAGATGTATGCCGTGTTCCTCAGTCTGTCAATTTAACTTTTACCGAAGGAGCTTTTGTGTTTCTGGTTCCAGTGGCGCTGTTCCTTGCTCCAAGCGCACTGGCAAACGGCAGTTTTGCTGGATTTGTTTCTGATTTCGTTTTTTATGCCGTATTTTCAGCCATCATTTCTACTGCGCTTGCAAAAATAATGTTTGCTTCCTCCGGCATTATGCTGGCCAGTACCGCTTTGGGACGTATCAATCAGGTGATGGAGGCACCTACCCTGAAAGCACCCAGTCACCCGCAGACCCCTCGTAGTAATAAAGTAGAATTTAAGGATGTGAGTTTTACTTATAACGGAGCGGAAAGCCCTGCTCTCTCTCATGTGTCCTTCACAGCACAGCCAGGTCAGACCGTGGCTTTGGTGGGTCCGTCTGGCGGCGGAAAGACAACGGCAGCCAGCTTGATTCCACGTTTTTGGGATGCGACATCCGGTGTGGTGGAAGTCGGTGAAGTAAATGTTGCCCAGATTGATCCTCATGTCCTTATGGATCAGGTGGCTTTTGTATTCCAGAATAACCGTTTGTTCAAAGCCTCTATTTTGGAAAATGTCCGGGTCTCCCGCCCGAAAGCGACAAGAGAACAGGTGATGGCTGCGCTAATGGCTGCCCAGTGCAAGGATATTCTTGATAAACTGCCAGATGGTCTTGATACACAGATCGGCACCGAAGGAACCTATCTTTCTGGTGGTGAACAACAGCGCATCGCACTGGCCAGAGCCATTTTGAAGGATGCCCCCATTGTGGTTCTTGACGAGGCAACCGCTTTTGCCGATCCTGAGAATGAGGTGCTGATTCAGAAAGCCTTTGCTACACTGACAAAAGGCCGCACTGTTATTATGATCGCCCATCGTCTATCCACTGTTGTAGGCGCTGATAAGATTATCGTTCTTGAAGAAGGGCACATTGCCGAGCAGGGTACTCATGCGGAACTGACTGCTTCGGGCGGTCTGTATGCCCGGATGTGGACTGACTATAACAAGGCAGTTCAGTGGAAAATCACCAGCGAAAAGGAGGCTGAGTAAATGTTTGGAGAGAAGTTTCAGCGAAAATATGCCCTGACCGATCAGGGTGTCCGGAACACAAAGAAAGGCACATTCTGGACAGTGATCGTGAATCTGGTTGTTATGGGCGGCGTCAGCATTCTGTATCTGGTAATGTCTGGTTTTATGGGAATCTTGACAGAAGGAAGTCCGCTTCCCGGTTCAGTGCTTGTCATCGGGGCGTTGGTTCTCTTTATCCTCCTGTCCTTCGTGACCCATTTACAGCAATACAAAGCTACCTATGGGCTGGTATATAATGAGATCAAAACTACACGTCTCAGTCTGGCAGAACGGCTTCGTAAACTGCCTCTGGGGTATTTTGGCAAACGGGATTTAGCAGACTTAACCGAGACCATTATGGGAGACGTAAATCGGATGGAACATGTCTGGTCTCATGTGCTGGGGTATCTGTATGGCGCTTACATCTCTACAGCAATCATTGCCGTGTGCCTGTTTGTTTACGACTGGCGATTGGCGATTGCTTGTCTGTGGGGTGTACCGGTAGCTTTTGGTCTGCTGTTTGGCAGCCGTAAGATTGCTGCCTGCAATGCAGAACGGACGAAAAAAGCTGCTGTTCGGGTATCAGATGGTATTCAGGAAGCATTAGAAAATGTTAGAGAGATTCGTGCCACAAACCAGGAGGAACGGTATCTAAACGGACTGAATCAGAAAATTGACGAACATGAACGGGTTACGATTCAGGGTGAACTGGGAACTGGCCTTTTTGTAAATGCCGCGAGCGTTATCATGCGGCTGGGCGTGGCAACAACCATTCTTGTAGGTGCGAATTTGATATTGTCCGGTAGCATTGATTTCATGCTTTTGTTCCTGTTCCTGCTTGTTATTACCCGTGTCTATGCACCATTTGATCAAAGTCTTGCGCTTATTGCGGAAATGTTTGTTTCTCAGGTGTCGGCTGACCGTATGAATGAAATTTATGACACTCCCACAGCAGAAGGCGCGGAAAAATTTGAGCCAAAGGGGTATGATATTGTCTTTGAGCATGTGGGTTTTTCCTATGATGAGAAAGAAGTTTTGCATGATGTGAGTTTTACTGCTAAAGAGGGCGAAGTCACAGCGTTGGTAGGATCTTCCGGCTCCGGTAAAAGTACCTGCGCCCGGCTTGCTGCAAGGCTGTGGGACATTTCCAAAGGAGTGATCCGCGTAGGAGGTGTGGATATTTCTACCGTAGACCCAGAGGTACTGCTGCGGGATTATTCTATGGTGTTTCAGGATGTGGTGCTGTTCGATGATACAGTGATGGAAAATATTCGTCTTGGTAAGCGTGGCGCAACGGATGAAGAAGTGCGGGCTGCGGCCAAAGCGGCCAACTGCGATGAGTTTGTCCATCGGCTTCCCCAGGGCTACAACACCCCCATTGGAGAGAACGGAGCGAAGCTTTCTGGCGGTGAACGGCAGCGTATTTCTATTGCAAGAGCTTTGTTGAAAGACGCACCCATCGTCCTCCTTGACGAGGCAACTGCCAGTCTGGATGTGGAAAATGAAACAAAGGTTCAAGGGGCACTTTCCCGTCTGCTGGTCGGAAAGACAGTATTGGTGATCGCTCACCGGATGCGTACAGTGGAGGCAGCCGATAAAATTATTGTTCTGGCAGATGGCAGGGTGGCGGAAGAAGGAACGCCGGCAGAACTGATGAACAAAAACGGTCTTTACCATCGTATGGTGGATCTACAACGACAAAGCGCCGGGTGGAGATTAAATTAGGCGATTTAGCCTGAGAGTTCTTTAAAAGTTCTCTCAGGCTTTTTGTGTATAAGAAAGCTTAAGGTTCAAAAAACAGGTACGCTATGAAAGATAAATTTCTTTGATAGTGACCTGTTTTTTTAATTCATCACTTGACATTGTGGCAAAGAGAAGCTGGCGCAAGGCAAACTGGACGCTGACCGGGAGAACCGGGAACGCTGGGAGCGTGAAGGACGGATCGCTCCAACAAGAAAACAGGATATGGAATTGTGAGGCATCTGATTTTCTATGGAAACCGGATGCCTTTTGCATTGTTTGG
>PPYE01189007.1_pt1 | contig 10782 bp, 9 predicted proteins | sample 1559881 | NCBI WGS metagenome assembly PPYE01 (sample SAMN08240022, study PRJNA423297) | Human gut metagenome, whole genome shotgun sequencing project.
TGGCAACGCAGATGCCGTGCCGCAGCTGCCGGAGCGGTGCTTAAGCCGCAAGGCGGGAATTGTGCGGTGTTGCCTTAGAGCATAAAACAAAAGAGAGGATATCACCGTGAAAATAGCCGAAGTTTCTGCCCGGCCCCCACAGCTGGTCCAACAGCTGGTGGAGGTATGGCAGCGCTCTGTGCAGGCAACCCACCTGTTTTTGTCTGCGCCGGAAATTGCCGCTATCCGTACTTATGTTCCGCAGGCCCTGTGCGGTGTGGACACCTGATTGTTGCGCAGGATGAAAGCGGCACACCGGTCGGCTTTATGGGCGCGCAGGAGAACCGGCTGGAAATGCTCTTTCTGGACCCGGAGGCGCGCGGCCAGGGCCTTGGTGCCCGCCTGCTGTGCCTTGGCATGGAGCAGTACGGCGTGAGTGAGCTGACCGTGAACGAGCAGAACCCGGCAGCAGCCGGTTTTTACCGGCACATGGGCTTTGCCGTATACCGCCGCAGTGAGCTGGATGAACAGGGCGGCCCGTACCCGATTTTGTATATGCGGCGGGGGTAAAGCACTGCTCGGCATTGCCCTACGGAGCGCGCGCCAAAATTCTTTCTATTCTTATGGCGTGCAGGCCTGTTTCGTGTTATACTGTATTCATATATTTATAAATGGAAAGGCAGAGAGTTATCATGTATCAGCAAGGCGATAAAATGCTGGAAGTGCGGGAGCTGCTTGTAAAAGCGTTTGCCACCGCGTGGAAAAACAGCGACCAGAGCACCGACCGCGATACTTACATCAACAGCAGCATTACCGTGATCGATTCCATGCAGGTGCAGCCGGAAATGATTTACGCCGAAGAAGGCCAGGGCCTGACCGACGGCGAGGAACTGGACCACCTGGCAGACCTGGTGCGTGCCGATGGCACCTGGGTGTATTACGGCGTTCCGGCGGAGAACTTTTTTATTGTTACCTGGATGCCGGATGCCGAAGCAGCTGAAGCTAAGATTGCCGCCCTGCGTGAGGAAGGCGATTGTGTGGCCTGCTGCGTAGACCTTGCCGAAGAATGGAACTTTGGCTGATAAACCGCCGTGCGGCTGAAATACTTGCAGAGGGGAAGTGACCGCCTTGTCTGGCCATGAACCGCAAATCAAAATCAGCATTCCCGCGGCGGCATCCCGCCTGTTGGGGGCACTGCGCCGCGCCGGGTTTGAAGCCTATGTCGTAGGCGGCTGCGTGCGGGACAGCCTGCTGGGGCGTACCCCCGGCGATTGGGATATATGCACCTCTGCCAGACCGGAACAGGTGCGGACGGTGTTTTCCGCCTACCGCCAGATCTTAACGGGGGAAAAGCACGGCACCGTTGCCGTCATCGTGGGCGGCACCCCCTACGAAATCACCACCTACCGTGTGGATGGCCAGTACCATGACAGCCGCCACCCGGATGCCGTGCAGTTTGTGCCGCAGGTGCAGCCGGATCTTGCCCGGCGGGATTTTACCATCAACGCCATGGCTTATGCCCCCGGCGAGGGACTGATCGACCTGTACGGCGGCCGCAGTGACCTGCACGCCTGCCTGATGCGCTGCGTGGGCGACACGGAAGAACGTTTTGCCGAGGACGCCCTGCGCATCCTGCGCGCGGTGCGGCTGGCCGCCCAGCTGGATTTTGCTCTGGAGGAAGCCACCGAGCGCGCCGCGCTGGACATGCGGCAGAGCATCCGGAATATTTCCGCCGAGCGCATTTATACCGAGCTGGATAAGCTGCTGGCCGCCCCCGCTGCGGGCAAAGTGCTGAGCCGCTATGGCAGGATTCTTGCCGGGGCGGTGCCGGAGATTGAGCCATGCATCGGCTGCACCCAGCCGGGGCGCTGGCACTGCTATGATGTGTGGCAGCACACCGCCGTGGCGGTGGAACTGCTGGATGTGGCGGGCATGGACGATAAAAATGCCCGCATTCTGCGGTGGAGTGTTTTTCTGCATGATCTGGCCAAGCCGGAATGCCGCACCGTCGGCCCGGACGGCGCGGCGCATTTCCCCGGCCACAACCAGGCCGGAAGTAAAATGGCGCGCAGCATCCTGCTGCGGCTCAAGGCGCCTACTTATCTTGTGGAAAGCGCCAGCGCGCTGGTTGCTATCCACGATGGTGCCCTGCCCAGCGATGATGCCGGCATCCTGAACATGCTGAACCGCTATGGTGCCGCATTTTTGCAGCGCCTTTGCCGCCTGAAGCTCGCAGATCTTGCCGCCCATGCCCGCAATGCGGGAGTGATGCAGCGCGAACAGCAGGTGCGCGCTTTTGAGGGACGGATGCTGGAACTTTCGGCTACCGCCTGTTATACGGTAGGCCAGCTTGCCGTGAACGGGGCCAGCCTGATGGATGCAGGCATCACCCCCGGTCCCGCGGTGGGTAAGGCGCTGAATACCTTGCTGCGCGCCGTGATGGAGGGCCGCCTGCCCAACGAGAAAGCTGCCCTGCTGGCCGCGCTGGAAAAGGAGGGCCTGCTGTGATTTACGGCATTGGCACAGACCTGTGTGATGTGGGCCGGATTGAAAAGAGCATTGCCCGCCCGGCATTTTTGCAGCATGTGTATACCCCGGCGGAGCAGGAGCTCATTGTCGCCCATACGGGCAAGAAGCAGGCGGAAACCGCCGCGGCCAACTTTGCTGCAAAAGAAGCATTTTTGAAAGCCTGCGGCACCGGCCTTTCCGGGTTCTCCATGGCGGAAATCGCCGCCCTGCGCCAGCCAAGCGGTGCGCCTTACCTGGAATTTACCGGTAAAGCCGCCCGTTTCATGGCGCAGAACCATTTGCAGGCTCATTTGAGCTTGACCCATGAGGCCGGCCTTGCCGGTGCGTTTGTGGTATTGGAAAGGGTGGAGTGATACATGGTTTGCCGCAAGCAGTAAAGCACGGCAAAGCATTTGTGTGGTTTGCGGTACATTTCAAGGCCCCTCCCCGCCGCATGGAAACCTTGCTGATTGCAGCAAACGCTGCAAATCATTTGTAGGGGACGATGCTTGCTGCCCCGCATGTTGGGCATATGGCAACCACTTGCATTCCCCGCCAAATAGAATCGCAATGCTTTTTTACCCCACCGATTCATGATTAAAATAAAGCCTCCCTGCTTATACTGTAAACAGAACGCATTGCAGTATCAGCAGGGAGGTTTTGTTATGGAAGTGCACAGAGGTGAAGTGTTTTACGCAGATCTCAGCCCGGTGGTTGGGTCGGAGCAGGGGGGAGTCAGGCCGGTACTTATCATTCAGAACGATATCGGCAACCGGCACAGCCCCACCGTGATCGCTGCCGCCATCACCAGCAGGCAGGATAAAAACCGCCTGCCCACCCATATCGGCGTGCGGGCCAACCGCTGCGGCCTGGCCAAAGACAGCATTGTGCTGACCGAACAAATTCGCACACTGGATAAACGCCGCCTGAGGGAGCGCGCCGGGCGCATTCCGGAAGATGACATGCGCCGCGTGGATGAAGCACTGGGCGTTTCGATGGGGCTGCACGACCAGCCAGTGGCCCAAAGCACCCATATGGACGGCGGATATTTTTGAAAATCAAATCAGTTCTTCCAGAATGGCATTCTGCACGATCATGCCACTCGGCGTCAGCCGCAGGGTATCGCCATCCAGCACAGCATAGCCGCTGGCGGCGCAGTGGCGCAAAAATGCCATCTGGCCGGCATCGAACCGAACGCCGTACCGGGCCGCATACTCGGTCAGATTCAGCCCGCTGCAAAGGCGCAACTGCATGATCAGGTAATCCTCGGCGTTGCAGGGGCCTTCGTACTGCTCTTGAATAGTCCCGGCAATAAAAGCAGCGGTGTCATTGGGCCAAAAGCGGCGCACACTGCCCAGGCAGCTGTGGGCCGCCGGACCAATGCCCCAGTAATCTTTACAGTTCCAATACAGCAGATTGTGCCGCCCTTCGTGGCCGGGGCAGGCAAAGTTGCTGATCTCGTATTGCCGGTAGCCCTCCTGCGCCAGACGCTGCCCGGCGTACAGGTAAAACTCTGCGGCGGCGTCGGCATCCGGCAGGCCCGGCGGCGGGTTGCGGCCAAAGGCGGTGCCGGGCTCGATCTTGAGCAGGTAGGCCGAAATATGGGTGCAGCCACCCGCCTGCAGCAGGGCAAGGGTTTTATCAAACTCCGCGATGGAATAATAGGGCAGCGCCAGCATAATATCCCCGCAGATCTCCCGGAAGCCTGCCTCCCGCGCCCAGGCAAACGCCTGCGCGGCGGCAGCAGCGGTGTGGGTGCGGCCCAGGCGGCGCAACTGGGCGGCGTCTGCGCTCTGTACCCCAAAGCTGATGCGGGTTACCCCGGCGGCTGCAAAACCAGCCAGATTTTCCGGCGTCACTACATCGGGGTTGGCTTCCAGCGTGATCTCCGCACCCGGCAGCGGGGCGGCGGCTTTGATCAGTCGGTGCACCTGGTCCGGCCGCAGCAGGGCGGGGGTGCCGCCGCCAAAATATAACGTGTCCGGCCTGCGGGAGCTTTTGGAAAGTTCGCGCAGCAGTGCGGTTACATATTCATCCGGCACCCCGCGCGTGCCGGGGGCAGAGTAAAAATCACAATAGCGGCATTTGCTGCGGCAGTAAGGAATGTGCAGGTAAATGCCGTAAGTATCGGGGTTGGGCAAGGCATGGCTCCTTATCTTGCAAAAATGATAGAATTCCGTTAAGGCAACACCGCACAATTCCCGCCTAACGGCTTAAGCACCGCTCCGGCGGCTGCGGCACGGCATCTGCGTTGCCAAAAATATCTCCTATGCCGAAAGTCCGTTCGGCACGTTAAGCCAGTATATGACCCGCACCTACAGCTGGATGGCCGCCGGTTTGCTGGTTACCTTTGCAACGGCATTGCTTACCGTTACCACCCCGCTGTTTGAGCTGATGTTCAGCACCGGCCTGGTATTCCTCCTGAGCATTGCGGAGCTGGTGCTGGTTGCGGTTCTGTCCGCCAGGGTGGAACGCCTGCAGCCCACCACCGCAACGGGGCTGTTCTTCGCCTATGCGGTGCTGAACGGCATCAACCTGAGCACCTACTTTATCATCTATGATCTTTCCACGCTGATTCTGGCGTTCCTGGTTGGTACCGTGTACTTTGGCGTTATGGCTGTTTACGGTGCCCGAACCCAGCGCGATTTGAGCGGCTGGGGTATCAACCTGATGGGTGCTTTGATTGCCATTATTTTGACCAGCCTGGTGGGCGGCCTGATCGGCATGCTGACCGGCGCGGGCTTTGGCATGATGGATATCGTGCTTTGCGCGGTTTCGGTCCTGGTGTTTATGCTGTTCACGGCTTATGACACCCAGAAGCTGAAGTACTATTACGCCTACTATGGCGGCGATGCTTCCATGCTGCACAAATCCTCCATCATCGGCGCACTCAGCCTGTACCTGGATTATATCAACATCTTCCTGTATATCGTCCGCATCGTGGGCCGTTCCCGCCGCAACGACTGATCGGTTTTGATAATTTGAAAAAAGGGCGCTGTTCCGCAAGGGGCAGCGCCCTTTTTGCTGTGCGTCCAGGGTTGACAAAAAAGGCCAAACGGCCTATAATGCTTTATGTTAAACGCATTGACGGAGAAAGTATGCCTGCAAACTTAGCACAGAGAGGGCGGCCATCGGCTGTAAGCCGCCCCGAAAGCCTGCTGGCAGAAGTTCGCTCCTGAGCGGCCTGTGTGAACCCTGCATTGCAGCCATTAGCGCGGGACGGTCTGCCCCGTTACAAAGCATCGAGTGCCGCCAGACATGGTTTGGCGGAACACGGGTGGTACCGCGGAGTGTAAATGAATGTTACAGCTTCGTCCCTGATTTTACCGTTCAGGGACGGGGCTTTTTTATTTTGTTTTGCAGCAAAAGCGAGCAGCCTTCGCCCCGTAAATCATCAAAGAGGTGCATTATGGAAGAAAAAATCGCCGCACTGCGCGCCGAGCTGGAAGCCGACCTTGCAGCAGTGCACAACAAAGATGAACTTTCCGCCTTTTGGCAGAAGTATCTGAGCAAAAACGGCAGCGTGACCGGACTGACCAAGTCCCTGCGCGATGTTCCCAAAGAGGAACGCCCCGCCGCCGGTAAAACCATCAACGAGTTCAAGGTCTGGGTGGAGGGCCAGTATCAGGCTGCTTCCGCCGAGATCGAAAAGGCCGAGCTTGCCGCCCGCAACAAGGCCGAAGCCGTGGATATCACCCTGCCCGGCACCCACCACGCCACCGGCGCACTGCATCCTATCACCCAGATCAAGAATGAGATCATTGATGTGTTTGCCGGCATGGGCTTTGAAATTTACGAAGGCCCCGAAATTGAGGACGATGACCACAACTTTACCCGCCTGAACGTACCCAAAAACCACCCGGCCCGCGATATGCAGGATACCTTCTATGTGGCGGATGACATTGTTCTGCGCACCCAGACCAGCGGCGGCCAGATCCGTGTGATGGATAAGGAAAAGCCCCCCATCAAGGTTCTGGTGCCCGGCCGCGTGTTCCGCTCTGACTCTGACGCAACCCACTCCCCGATGTTCCACCAGATGGAAGGTCTGGTTGTGGATAAGGGCATTACCCTGTGCGACCTGCAGGGCATGCTGGACCGCTTTGTGCAGGCTTTGTTTGGCCCGGAGGTCAAAACACGCCTGCGCCCGTCCTATTTCCCGTTCACTGAGCCCAGTGTGGAGGTTGACGTAAGTTGCTTTGAATGCCACGGCAAGGGCTGCCCCCTGTGCAAGCACAGCGGCTGGATCGAAGTTCTGGGGGCTGGCGTTGTGCACCGCAGCGTGCTGGAAAACTGCGGCATTGACCCTGAGGTATACTCCGGCTTTGCTTTCGGTATCGGTATCGAGCGTATCGCCATGCTTAAGTACGGCATCAACAACATCGGCCTGATGTTCGAGAACGACCTGCGCTTCCTCGAACAGTTCAAGGGTTAAGGAGGGGAACAACAATGAAAGTACCATTCAGCTGGCTTAAACAGTATGTGGATATTGATGTTTCCGCCCAGGAGCTGGAAACCAAACTATTTGACTGTGGCTTTGAAGTAGAAGAACTCATCGACCTTGGCGCTGAAATCAGCAAGGTTGTTGTTGGCGTTGTGACCGAGTGCGTGCCCCAGGAGGGCACCCACCTGCATATCTGTAAGGTGGACTGCGGCGACTATGGCCATGATATTCAGATCTCCACCGGTGCGGCCAATGTATACGCCGGTATGCACACCCCCGCTGCTCTGGACGGCTCCACGCTGCCTGGAGGCATCAAGATCAAGGCAAAGCCCTTGATGGGCATTGAATCCAACGGTATGCTCTGCTCCGGCGAGGAACTGGGTCTGAACGAGGACCTGTACCCCGGTGCTGAGGTATACGGCCTGCTGGACCTGCCCAAAGATACCGTGCCCGGAACCCCTATTCAGCAGGTTGTTGGGTTGGATGATTATATCTTTGATATCTCCATCACCGCCAACCGTGCCGACTGCCAGAGCGTTCTGGGCATTGCACGCGAAGTTGCCGCTGTGCTGAACAAGCCCCTGAAAATGCCTGCCACCGATTACACCGTGAGCGATTACAAGGACCCGCGCCTGAGCATTACGGTGGAAGCACCGGACCTGTGCCCGCGCTACCTGGGCCACTATGTGCGCAACATCACCACCGGTGAATCTCCGCGCTGGATGCGCCGCCAGCTGGCCTTGTGCGGCCTGCGCAGCATTTCCAACGTGGTGGATATCACCAACTATGTCATGCTGGAAATCGGCCAGCCGATGCATGCCTTTGATATGGACACGCTGGAAAGCTGCCAGATCATTGTGCGCCGTGCCAAGGACGGCGAGAAGATCACCACGCTGGACAGCAAGGAGTTTACCCTGACCCCCCAGAACCTGGTCATCTGCGATGGCGAAAAGCCGGTTGCCCTGGCCGGTGTTATGGGCGGCCTGAACAGCGAGATCAAGCCGGAAACTACCCAGCTGCTGTTTGAATCTGCCAAGTTTGCCCGCGATAACATCCGCAAGACCGCCCGCGGCCTTGGCCAGAACACGGATGCTTCCGCCCATTACGAGAAGGGCATCAGCGAATATACCACCGAGCTGGGCATGGCCCGCGCCCTGCACCTGATCCAGGAGCTGGGCTGCGGCGAAGTGACCGCCACTGAGTTTGACTGCTCTGCCGGTGCTCCGCGTAAAGGCAAGCACTTCACCGCCCGCATCAGCGCCATCAACGCCATTCTGGGCATTACCGTGCCCACCGAGGAAATTCTGGCCATCCTGAAAAAGCTCAGCTTTGAAGTGACGATGGAAGCCGACGGTGACACCATGCAGGTGGTTGCTCCGCGCTACCGCGAGGATATCGAGATCGGCGAGCCGGACCTGGCCGAGGAAGTGATCCGTGAATATGGCTATGACCATATCACCCCCACCTTCCTGAAAGCTGCCCAGGTCACCACCGGGGGCCTGACGGCTGACCAGCACCGCCGCGATAAGCTCAAGAGCGCTATGTGTGCCCAAGGCTTCTATGAGGCTATGACGCTGGCATTCTATGCGGATGCCGACCTGGATGCCCTGCACATTGCCCCCGATGCACCGGAGCGCAATGTCATCCGCATTGTCAACCCCATCTCCTCCAACCTGACCATCATGCGCTCCCTGCTGGCACCCAGCCTGTTGAACGTGGCGGTTACCAATCTGAAAAAGGGCAACGCTGCCGGCCGTCTGTTTGAGCTTTCCAACATTTATGTGCCCAAACAGCTTCCGCTGACCGAACTGCCGGAAGAGCGCCTGCACCTGGGCTTTGTGGCCTTTGGTGAGCATGAGGACTTCTTTGCCGTTAAGGGCGCACTGGAAGACCTGGCTGCTTCCTTCGGCGTAACCTTTGAGGTGGAGCGTGCCGAGGATGTGCCTTACCTGCACCCCGGCATTGCCGCTTACATCCTGTGCAACGGCGTGCGTGTGGGCAGCTTTGGCAAGCTGGCCAACGATGTGCAGGCCGGTCTGGATCTGCCGCGTGACAGCCGCGCCAACCAGAAGATCTTCCTGGGCGAGATCGATTACGAGACGCTGGTGGCACAGCTGCCTGCCGGTCTGCGTTATCATCCGCTGCCGGAGTTCGATACCGTGGCCCGTGACCTGGCTCTGGTTGCTGACGAGGAAACCCCCTGCGGCACCATCATTGCCGAAATGAAGCGCGCCTGCAAGCAGCTGGCCGATGTGGAGCTGTTTGATATCTACCGCAGCGAAGCCATTGGTGCCGGCAAAAAGAGCATGGCGTTCACCTTGCACTTTGCACCGGAAAACAAAGCCCTGGAAGCTGCCGATGTGGACCGCTTTGTCAAGAAAATCCTCGGCAACCTCAAGTTCAAGCTGGGCATCGAGATCCGCTGAACTCTTTTGCCGCGTTCGCTGCCGCCCGGCGGTAAGCTGAACGCCTGAACGGAAATAACACAAAACCACCCCTTGCCCCGACCGCACGGTAAAACCTTGTGCGGTAGGGCAGGGGGTGGTCGTTTTATATTCGGCCAATGGCCTAAATGCACCGCGCCAAAAACAAACCCGCCGGGGCAGGCAGCTGTTGTGCTGCGTCGCCCCGGCGGGTGCTGCTATCTATGGTGTTGTAGTCAATCAGGTATCGGAATCCAGCTTCAGCACGGCGGTAAAGGCTTCGCTGGGCAGGGTCACGCTGCCCAGTTTGCGCATCTTCTTTTTACCGGCTTTCTGCTTTTCCAGCAGCTTCTTTTTACGGGTAATATCGCCGCCATAGCACTTGGCCAAAACATCCTTGCGCACGGCCTTGACTGTTTCGCGGGCAATGATCTTGCCGCCCACGGCCGCCTGAATGGGAATTTCAAACAAAGCGCGCGGGATGTTTTCCTTCAGCTTTTCGCAGATGCGGCGCCCCTTGGCGTAAGCGTTATCCGCAAATACGATCATCGAAAGCGCATCCACGATCTCGCCGTTCAGCAGGAAGTCTAGCTTGACCAGCTCGGACTGGTGCCAGCCCTCCCACGCATAGTCATAGCTGGCGTAACCGCGGCTGCGGCTCTTGATGGCGTCAAAGAAGTCATAAACAATCTCGCCCAGCGGAATCTGGTAATGCAGGTCCACGCGAGTCTCATCCAGGTAATCCATCGCAATCAGGGTGCCGCGCTTTTGCTGGCACAGGTCCATCAGCGGGCCAACATAATCGTTGGGGGTGTAAATGTGGGCATCCACAAATGGTTCTTCCGCCTTGGCAATGCGGGCCGGGTCGGGATAGGCGGAGGGGTTATCGATCACTTCCACCGTGCCGTCCGTCAAGGTCAGCCGGTACTGAACACCGGGGGTGGTGGTGATCAGGTCAAGGTCAAACTCGCGCTCCAACCGCTCGGTGATGATTTCCATGTGCAGCAGCCCAAGGAACCCGCAGCGGAAGCCGAAGCCCAGGGCCGCACTGGTTTCCGGCTCAAAGCTCAGGGCGGCATCGTTCAGCTGCAGCTTTTCCAGCGCATCTTTCAAATCAGGGTAGTCGGCGCCATCGGCGGGGTAAATGCCGCAGAACACCATCGGCGTTACCTGGCGGAAACCGGGCAGAGCTTCCGCCGTGGGGGCTTCGGCCAGGGTGATGGTATCGCCCACGCGGGTATCGCGCACGGTCTTGATGGAGGCCGTCAGGTAGCCGACTTCACCGGCCTCCAGCTTATCGCAGGGGGCCAGGGCAGTAGCACCCATGTGGCCCACTTCCACCAGCTGGAAGGTTGCGCCGGTGTTCATCAGCTTGATGGTATCGCCGGGGCGCACGGTGCCTTCAAACACGCGCACATAGACGATAACGCC
>PPYE01171368.1_pt1 | contig 10781 bp, 10 predicted proteins | sample 1559881 | NCBI WGS metagenome assembly PPYE01 (sample SAMN08240022, study PRJNA423297) | Human gut metagenome, whole genome shotgun sequencing project.
GCTCCGCCCTTACGCCCCTCCTTTCGCGGCTCCCACTCCGACAGCGCCAGTCCGGCCACCGTCAGCACCGCGCCCCCCAGCGAGAGGGGCGTCACCGGCTCACCCAGCACCAGCGCGGAGGTGACCAGAGTCACCACCGGCACCAGTTAGATGTAGGCGCTGGTTCTGACCGCCCCCAGCCGCCCCACGGCAAAGCCCCAGGTGACAAAGCACAGGGCGGAGGCCCCCAGCCCCAGATAGAGCAGGTTGAGCAGGTAAACCGGCTCCGTCAGAGTCCCGAGCCCGGGCCGGAAGCCCAGCACCGGCAGGACAGGCAGCAGGAACAGCAGGCCCCAGGCAAAGGTACGGCGGGTGGTCTGCACCACCGGGTAGCCGAAGGCGGAGAGCTTGCGGGTCAGCAGGGAGTAGGCTGACCAGGCGGCGGCCGCCAGCAGGGCCAGGAGATCGCCTCTGGGGTTCAGCTCCAGCACGGCGGCGCCGTTATACGACACCATCGCCACCCCAGCCAGGGCCACGGCCAGCCCCGCGAAAAAGAGGGGGCGCAGCCGCTCCCGCCGCAGGAGGAAGTGGGAGAGCAGGGCGGTCAGCATCGGACTGACGGACACCAGCACCCCCACATTGGAGGCCAGCGTGCAGGTCAGGGCGATGTTCTCCAGCAGGAAATAGAGGGTGACGCCGCACAGGCCCGCCGCCGCGAACCACAGCTCCTGCCGCCGCCCGGCCAGCCGGAGCCGCCGGGGGTACAGCAGGCAGAGGGCCGCAAAGCCCAGGGCGAAGCGGAGGAACAGCACCTCCACGGGCCGCAGGCCGGTCAGGAGCACCTTCGTGGAGATAAAGGTGGTGCCCCAGAGGAAGATGGTCAGCAGGGCTGCGGCGTGCCCCGTCATGCCCCCCCGGTTCACATCTCCCCCTGTTCCGCCGCAAACACGGCCCGGTATTGGCTGGGGGTGAGGCCGGTCAGGATCTTGAAAAAGTGGTTGAAGTGGCTCTGATCGGCAAAGCCGGCCCGCAGGGCCGCGTCCAGCGGGGCGGCCCCCTGCTCCAGCAGGGCCCTGGCCCGGTTCACCCGCACCGTTTCCAGATAGCGGTAGGGGGTGATCCCCTTCTGGCGGGTGAAGCAGCGCAGAAGGTGGTACTTGCTCAGCCCCGCCAGGGTGGAGAGCTGCTCCAGCGTGATGCGCCGGTCACAGTGGGCCTCCAGATAGTCACACACCGCCCGCACCTCAGGCCGCACCTCCTCCGGCGGCCGGGGACAGCCGCCGCATCGCTCCAGCAGGCGGCCCACCAGCAGGAGAAAGGCCTCCTCCCGGCGGAGCTCCCCCTGCTCCCCCGCCGCCAGCTCCCATACCTCCCGGAACAGACTGGTCAGTTCGCTCCCGGGCAACACTGGGGGCGTGAAATGGGGGGCAAACCGGCGGCCGGTGACGGCTTCAGCGGCCCGCTCCATGACCTCCTGCGGCACGTGGAGCCCCCGCCAGTCCAGGCGCTCCTCCCCCACCGGACGGCGGGCATGGGGCTCGCCGGGCTGAAAGAATACCAGCTCACCGGGGGCAAGGCGGAGGGTCTCCCCCGCGATGGTCACCTCCCGGCTCCCCCGATCCATGGTCCCAATGACATAATAGGTGTGAAAATGCTCCGGAAAGCCCTGGTCGATGCCCCGAAAGAGACATGCCTCCACTCCCAGCTCCGGATCGTAGTACACGCGTCGCAATTCCTGTTCCATAGGGCACTCCTCTGTCTGAGATGGAAGCAGTATAGCACGTCCCGCCGCCTGTTTCTTGCATGATATTGCGCATTTCCCGCACAGGGCGGCCCCGCTGCCCATATGCTGATTCAGGGGGTGGTGGGATGCAGGCGAGCTCCGGGCCGTCCGGCGAGGCGCTGCTGGCCATCGCCGCACTGGCCGCCATCCAGCTCACCGCGGGGAAGAGCGACGCCCAGGCAGCGGTGCTCGGCGCCTTCTTCACCATGCTGGGGGACGCCATCGGGCTGCTCCTGGCCCAGCGGGCGGCGCTGGAAAATCCATAGCGGGCGGCGCAGATGCGCCGCCCGCCGCTTCTTGTAAGCTCAGGAGCCGCTCAGGAAGGCCTGCACCTCGTCCAGCCGCTCCATGCCCTCGTCATAGCCGTCCTTCCACAGCGCCCGAATCTTCTCCACGTCCTTTTCGGTGCGGTGAAAGCCCTCCGTGCTGTGGGGGGCGAACAGGAGGGCCCGCCCCTCCCTCTCAAGCTGAAACAGCCGCTCCCGGGAGGTGTTGTAGGCGTCCGCCCGGCGGCGCATGGTATCGCAGAACCTGGGGTACTTCCGATAGGCCGCGTCGATGAGGGGCTGGAGCTTTTCCGGCCGCCGGACGTAGCTCCGCTCCCGGGTCAGCACCACGATCACCCGCTCGCACCCCCTCTCCAGCGCCCGCTCATAGGGGATGGCGTCGGCCGCTCCGCCGTCCATACACGGCTTACCCTGGATATCGAAAACAGGGAAGAGGAACGGCAGGGCGCAGGTGGCCTGCAATAGCTTAAACCGGTCATCCCGGCGCTCCACCGGAAAATACTCCGCCTTTCCGGTGTCCAGGTTGGTGACCACCGCCTCCACCTCGCCGGGATAGGCGGCAAACGTGTCATAGTCGAAGGGAATCAGCTCGTTTGGTATGGTACCGAAGACGAAATCCAGGCCAAAATAGGCCCGGTTGTCCCGCCGGAGCAGGTTGCCGAAGCCCATATACCGCTTGTCGTTGATATAGCTTACCATAATGTCCAGGTTGCGGCGGCTCTGCTTGGACACATAGCTGACGCCATAGGCAATCCCGGCTGAGACGCCGATAACATAATCCGGCAGCAGATCCCGCGTCAGCAGGGCGTCGCAGACGCCGGTGGAGAAAATGGTGCGCACCGCGCCGCCCTCCAGAACGATTCCAGTTTTCATGTCGGCTCACTTCCTTGCTGCTCCCATTATACGGCAGCGGACGCCGGCCTGTAAAGGAATCCTTGACAACAAAATATTTCGCATTATAATAAATTAGGTATACAAAGGAGGCCACGCCATGCTCGTCAAGTTCATCGTCTGCGTCGTTGCCGGCCTGGGGGCCGGCATCGGAACCGGCCTGGCGGGCCTGTCCGCCGCCGCCGTCATCTCCCCCATGCTCATCACCTTCCTGGGCTTTCCCGCCTATCAAGCGGTGGCCATCTCTCTGGCCTCCGACGTGCTGGCTTCAGCGGCCTCGGCCTATACCTACGGCAAAAATAGGAATCTGGACATCCGCAACGGCCTGGTCATGCTGGCGGCGGTGCTGGTATTCACCCTGATCGGGAGCTGGGCCGCCTCCCTGGTGCCCAACGCCACCATGGGCGGCTTCTCCGTGTTCATGACCCTGCTGTTGGGCATCAAATTCATTGTGCGTCCCGTGATGACCACCAAGGAGAGCTCCGCCCATAAGAGCCGCGGGCGCCGCATCGCGGAGTCCCTGGCCTGCGGCAGCGTGGTGGGCTTCATCTGCGGCTTTATCGGCGCTGGCGGCGGTATGATGATGCTTCTGGTGCTCACCTCCGTGCTGGGCTATGAACTCAAGACCGCCGTGGGTACCAGTGTGTTCATCATGACCTTCACCGCTTTCACCGGCGCGGTCTCCCACGTGGCCATCGGCGGCGGGCTGGATGTATTTGCCCTGACGGTGTGTGTGGTGGTCACGCTTCTGGGCGCCAGAATTGCCGCCGTCTTTGCTAACCGGGCTTCCGCCAAGGCCCTTAACCGGGTCACCGGCGTGGTGCTCACCATCCTGGGCGCAGTGATGGTGGTGGTCAACCTCCTCTCCTGAAGCAGTGGCACAGCCCCCTCCGGTCGGAGGGGGCTGCTTTTTGCCTGCGGCTCCGGACGCCCGCCCCAGCTTTATGGAAGATTTCCTTGACATAGATAGACAATCTATCTATACTATACATAGATAATCTATTTATGAGGTGAGGAATATGGCAAATGACCGCACCGCTCCGGGCGGCATGGGCATGCTGCTGCTGGCCCTGCTGGAGGGCCGGGACATGTACGGCTATGAGATGATCGAGGCCCTGCGGGCGCGCTCCAACGAGGTGTTCCACCTCAAGGCGGGTACCCTCTATCCCCTGCTCCACTCCCTGGAGGCCCAGGGCTGGGTAACCTCCAGCGACGGGGTTGCCAATGGCCGCACCCGGCGCTATTACGCCATCACCCGGGACGGCCGGGCCGCCCTGGCTGAACAGCAGGCGGGCTGGTACGCCTACGCCGACGCGGTGCGCGGCGTGCTGGAGGGAGGGAATCCCTGTGGCGCGTGAGTGCGTGAACGAATATCTGGAGACGGTGGGCGGCCAGATCCGCTGGCGGCGGGCCCGGCGGGTTCTCCTGCGGGAGCTGTCCGACCATATTGCCGATCAGGCCGCCGCCTTTGAGGCGGAGGGCCGGAGCCCGGAAGAGGCCCTGGCCGGCGCGGTGGCCGAGATGGGGGAGCCGGAGGCGGTGGGCCGGGAGCTGGACCGCCTTCACCGCCCCCGGAACCGCTGGGGGCTGGCGATCACTGTGGCGGCCCTCTTTGCCGCGGGCGTGCTGCTCCAGCTCTTCGCCGCCGGGCTCATGGGGGACGCCAAGGACGTCTTCTACTTCCGGCGGCAGGTTTTGGGCCTGCTGCTGGCCGCCGGGGTTTTGACCGGACTCTGGTTTTCCGACTACACCCTCCTTCTGCGGCGGAAATGGGTGCCGGCGGCAGCGCTGCTCCTTTTCTCTCTGGCCCCCCTGTGGGGTCTGCCATTTGGCTGGCCCTACTTCACCTACTATCTCATGCTCTACCCCACGCTGCTCCTCCCCGTCCCCTACGCCGCCCTGGTGGTCTCCCTGCGGGGGCGCGGCACACGGGCGGTTCTCCTCTGCGGCGGACTCGCGCTTCCACTCCCTATCTGGGCCTTTGTCGCTGTCAGCAGTACCGGCTATCTGGTTACCCTGGCCAGTATGCTGCTGGTACTTCTGGCGGCCGTGGGGCTGGGCTGGTTCCGGGGAAAGCGACGGTGGAATCTGCTGGCCGCCCTGGGGCCCGCTCTGGCCATCCCCTTGTACTTCCTGCGGCACCTGGAGCACGCCGCTCGGCGCATAGACGCTTTCCTGGGGCCCGACCTGTTTTACGAGCGACTGCGCATGTGGGAATTGCCCTCCCTTTTTGTAGGCTCCTCCCCGGAGCTCCTGCTGGCGGAGGCCGCCCAGGGCCTGGGCCGGTGGGTGTTCTGGGCCGCCGCCGGGCTGATCGTCCTCTTTGCCGCCCTGCTGCTCCGGCGCATCCACGCCCTCCACAGCCGCACGGGCAAGTTCCTCGCCCTGTCGGCCTTCCTTCCCCTGTTCCTCCAGGCGGCCATCTACTGGCTCTATAACCTGGGCTGGTGGCCGCTGGGCGTGCTCTCCCTCCCCTTCCTGTCCTACGGCGTCTTCTTCCTGTTGGTGGACGCCGCCCTGGCGGGGGTGCTCCTGTCCGTCTTACGCATGGACGCCCTGGTGCGGGACACCGCCTGGGCCTCCAGCGCCCCGGCCCCCCGGCCCTCCGCTCTGGACATCCCCCTGGGCCGGGGACAGCTCCACATCGAATACCGCAAAGGGGCGCAACACTTTTAAACATACAAAGGAGGCCTGCGGTAAAGCCGCAGGCCTCCTTTTTCTATTCCTCGTCCGCCCGGTAGGCCATGAGCACATACTCCCAGTGCTCCACGCCCCCCTCAGGCACGCTGTGGGTGCGGAGGTAGCCGTCAATCAGTCCCAGCAGCTCCGCCCGCTCCTCCGGTTTGAGATGGAGCGCGCCGAACAGGAACTGGAGATCCTCCTGCTGTTCCGGCTCGCCGCACTGGCTGGCGGCGTGCAGCACGCCCCGGAAGGTGCCGTCCACCAGTTGGGCGGCCAGCGCCTCCCGCTCCCCCTGAAAGCCGTCCTTCCGGCCCAGGCAGAGCCGGATCTCCACATCGGCCAGCCGGTAATAGGTCGCCTGCCGGCCGTCCGGCGCCGTACATACTCCCAGCTCCACCACGCCCAGCTCCTCCAGCTTGTTCAGGTGGCTCTGGGCCGCGCTGGGTGAGAGCAGCATTTTCTCCGCCACGGTGTTGGCCGTCATGGGCCGTCCCGCCCGCCGCAGCAGGTGGATGATATCCTGGCGTACCGGGTTGAGCAGCACGCGAAATTGTTTCCGTTCCTCCAGATCAATGGTTCTTGCCACCGTTGTCCGCCTCCTCTGTTCCGGCCATGCCGCCTATCTGGTCCGTTCCATGTGGCGCCTCTGCACCTCGTAGTCGAAATCGCCGCCGTACTGAATTTTTCCATCCCGGACCACATGGGGCAGCCACCACTTTCCATGCTCCTCCTCCGGCTCCACATAGCCGTGGCTGGCCAGGAACTTCCGCCAGGCCTCTACCGAGCGGTAGAGCACGGACAGATCCCCGTCCCAGTCCTGGAAGCACTCCGGCCCGCAGTCCGGCCGGGTGAAGGGGCACACCTTGGCGCAGCGGCCGCAGGTACAGCCGTGGGGGTTGGCCGCCCCGTGGGCCACACACCTGCGCTCGTCGGTCCGCCAGAGCATGTAGCCGCGGTACTCCTCCTGTTCCCCAGTGGAGATGGCGTGCATGGGGCACTGCTCGGCACAGATTTTGCATACGGAACAGTAGTGCTGTAGCCCGAAGTCGATGGGGCCGTCGGGCACCAGGGGCAGGTCGGTCAGCACGGCGGCCGCCTTGAAAGCCGCCCCCACAAAGGGGTTGACCACGATACCCAGCCGGGAAAACTCCCCCAGCCCGGCCAGGGCCACCAGCCGGGGCATGATGGTCACGTAGTTGTTGAAGGCGTCGCTGCGGGCTGGCCAGCCCAGGCGGCGGATATAGTCGGCCAAGGTGTTGGACATGCAGGCCAGCCGCTGATATGCCTGATAGGCAACGGTGTCATCCAGCCACTCGTCCCCGTGGGAGGCCGCAATGGTGGGCAACTGGGTGCGTACCAGAAACACCACCGCGTATCGGTAAACCCGCTCCACCGGCGTGCCGTCCACCTTGGTGGCGTAATACACATCCCGGGGCACCTCGCACACTCCCACCATCTCCGCCCCAGTGAAATAGGCCATCTTTTTAATGTGCCGTGTCACGATACGCGTATCCTCCGGCAGGGGCGCTTTCTCCGGCGCGACCTCGTTTTCCGGGTAGTCGTTAAGGTACTTCTGAAAGTGGTAATAGGACGCCCCAATGGGCACGCGAACCGTAAAATCCTCCATCCTCTTCTTAAGTACATCCCCGAAGCCCCCCAGGCGGCACTTGGCGAATGCCATCTCCTTCTCATCCACCCGGGGTGAATCCTCCACGATATCCACGGTCAGGCGCTCCACCCGCTTGAGCTTTTCCAGTGGATAGGGCCCCAACTGTTCGTCATTCAGCAACACCCCGCGCCGCGACAGATCCAACGTCTCCATTGCTCGACACCTCTTGCTTCTCTTATGTTAGGTTTCCTCCCACTCGTTGACCACCAGCATATCCCCCTGCTGAAGAACCGTCCCGCCCTTGGGCACTACAGTGGTGCCGTCGGCACGGCGCACCAGGACGATGAGTACCTCCGCCGGGATACCCAGTTCCTTGATCGGCCTCCCAATCCAGTCCCCGTGCTCCGCCACAGGCACCTCCCGCAGGCTGACCCCGTCATCGTCCTCATAGAGCGGCGTGCTGAGCACCATAAGATCCCCTGCCTGGATTGCGGTATCTCCGTTTGGAATCACATTCTCGCTGCCCCGCCGGAGCATCACCACCAGCGCGTCGGCGGGCAGCTCACACTCCCCGATGGTCCGCCCCACCCATGGGTGGCCCGCGCCGATAGGGAAGCGGGTCAGGTGGAGCTGCCGCTGGTCCTGGTAGTCGTTGAAGGTACGGCTGACGCTCTCAGCACTGTCCACCATGTCCAGCTTCCGCGCCGCCAGAGGCAGTAGTGAACCCTGCACCGCCACCGAGAGCAGGGCAATGCAGAACACGATGTGAAAGAGGTCGTAGCCGATGGCGGCCCCGCTGGCCACTGCCATGATGGCAAACACGATAGATGCCGCGCCCCGCAGCCCCGCCCAGGACACCAGCAGACACTGCCGCACCCCGCAGCGGAAGGGGGCCAGCAGCAGGAAGACCGCAGCGGGCCGGGCCACAAAGGTGAGAAACACCATAATGGCCAAAGCCGGGAGAAAAACCGCCGGGAGCTGCCGTGGGAAGGAGAGCAGCCCCAGCAGGAAAAAGATCAAAATCTGCGCCAGGCCCGTAAGTCCGTCGAAAAAGTGGACCAGGGCCGCCTTATGGGGAATTTTGGCGTTTCCGATCAGGATGCCCGCCAGATAGGCCCCCAGGTAGCCGTTCCCCCCCACCACGGCGGGCAGGGCAAAGGAGAGCAGGGCCGCAGCCACCACGAAAATAGTATCCAGCCCGTCGGAGAGAGTGAGCCTGCGGAGCACCAGAATGGACAGCCCCGCCACCGCCGCCCCAAGGCCCAGTCCAAAGACAACCTGCGCAAAAATCATCCACGGGATTGCCCCGCCGCCGCCCACCCCCATCAGGGAGAGGGCGATCACCGTCAGCATATAGGAGGCCGGGTCGTTGCTGCCGCTCTCCACCTCCAGCAGGGAGGCGGTGTGGTTCCTCAGGCCCAGCTTCTTGGAGCGGAGGATGGAAAACACCGACGCGGCGTCCGTGGAACTGATAACCGCCCCGGTCAGAAAGCTCTCCAGAGCAGAAAAACCCAGTGCCAAGTGGCAGAACAGCGCTGTGAGCAGCGCGGTGACCGCCACGCCCAGGGTGGACAGCACCACCGCCCGGGCCGCCGCCGGCCGGGCCGCCTCCCAGCGGGTACCGAAACCACCGTAGAACATGATGAAAATCAGCGCTACGGAGCAGATACGCTCCGCCGCCTCAAAGTTATCAAACGGGATGCGGAACAGCCCATCCGAGCCGAATAACATTCCCAACGCCAGAAACAGCAGCAGGGCGGGCACACCCAGGCGCTGAGACAGGCGGCTGGCGACGATGCAGATGACAATGACCACCGCACAAAGTAACAGAATTGATTCCATGAAAGCCCCCTCTCACAAATAAAACAGGCGGCCCCAGTCCGAATGACCGGGGCCGCTTCGTTCTGTTGAATTGATTATAGCACAAAACAGGCCGTGTTGAAAAGAAAATCCTGCTATTTCCCCCTGTGTCCGCCATATCTGGGGTCCAGCGCGTCCCGCAGACCGTCGCCAATGCCCTGAAGGCACAGCACGGTCAGGATGATGCACAGCCCCGGCGGCACCCACACCCACGGCCGCCCGGTGAGGACAGGCAGGCTGGCGGCGTACTGGATCAGGTTGCCCCAGGACGCCTGGGGCGTGCGGATACCCACCCCCAGAAAGCTCAGGCTGGATTCGGAGAGGATGGCCCGCCCCGCCCGCAGGGGGAGGGCGCACCACACCGGCGCGATCACGTTGGGCAGCACATTGCTCCGCAGAATCCGCCCTGTCCGCCCCCCCAGGGCGCGGGCCGCCAGGACGTACTCCTTCTCCCGGACCGAGAGGGTATTGCCGTACACCAGCCGGGCGATGCCCGTCCAACCCAGCAGGCCCAGCACCAGCACCAGATTGAGGGCGGACGGCCCCACCAGGGACACCAGGCAGAGCACCAGCACAATGCTGGGGAAGCTCTGAAACACGTCGGCCAGCCGCATGAGGCAGAACTCCCAGGCCCCCCGGCGGTAGCCTGCCAGAAGGCCCAGGGGAATCCCCACCAGGGCGCTGAGGGCGGCGGAGCACAGGCCGATGAGCAGGGACACCCGCCCCCCGCAGAGCAGGCGGGCCAGGAGATCCCGGCCCACGTCGTCGGTGCCCAGGGGATGGGCGGCGGAGGGGGGCGCCCAGAAGCCCGCCTCCAGATCGCTGGCGTTGGGCTCCAGCCCCAGCAGCGGGGGCAGGAGCAGCACCGCCAGCAGCTCGGCGCACAGAATCAGCAAGCAGGCCACGGCCCGCCGGTCGCTCCGGAACCGCTCCCAGGGGCTCCGGGACAGCATACAACGCTCCACCGGCCTACCCCCTCCCATAGCGCACCCGGGGATCGGCCAGCCCGTAGGCCAGATCCAGGAGCAGGTTGGTCAGGAGCACCGCCAGGGCGATGACCACCGTCACCCCCATGACCACCGGATAGTCCCGGTTCTCAATGCCCCAGAAGAGCAGGCTGCCCATGCCCGGCCAGCCGAACACCTGCTCCACCACCACTGAGCCGCCGATGATGTGGGGGATGTGCCCCAGCACGGTGGTGAGCACCGGGGTCAGCGCCCCCCGGAAGGCGTGGCGCACCATGACGGCCCGCTCCCCCAGGCCCTTGGCCCGGGCGGTGAGGATGTAGTCCTCCCCCAGGGACTCCAGGCAGGCGGAGCGGGTCTGCTTGACCAGCTCCCCCAGGCCGCTGACACACACCACCCCGGCCGGGAGGGCCAGGTGGCGCAGGACATCCCCCACGCCGGTGAACACGCCGTACTCATACATGCCCTGGGAGGGCAGCCAGCCCAAGAGCACCGAGAAGATGAGCACCCCCACCAGGCACAGGAAAAAGCCGGGCACGCCGAAGCTCACCAGGCTCAGGGCGGAGGCCGCCCGATCCCAGCTTGAGCGGGGCCGCCAGGCCGCCAGAATACCCAGGGGGAGGGCCAGCAGAATGGCCAGCAGCACTCCGGTGCCGGTCAGCAGCAGGGACGGCCCCACCCGCTGGGCCAGCATGCCGGCCACCGGCCGGCCGCTCAGGTAGGAC